>Ga0208315_1000692_pt1 | contig 21323 bp, 31 predicted proteins | sample MalvireepMed_215_FD_184239 | JGI IMG/M metagenome (GOLD analysis project Ga0208315, IMG submission 184239) | Marine viral communities from the Global Malaspina Expedition - Malaspina viral metaG DeepMed_215 (SPAdes) (version 2) | ecosystem: Environmental > Aquatic > Marine > Oceanic | place... | reverse complement strand
GTATTTATACAACATAAAAATGATTTTTTACTTGACACCTGTTTTTGGCTGATTCCCGCCATAATTATTTACTTGATTTATCCCATCATATACTGTATAATATGGGCTAACAAAGAAGAGTATGTTAATTGCAATTAACATATCCTCCTGGCTGAACAACAATAACCGAGTTGTAAGGCATGCGGCACCGGTTCCCAATGTCCCAATGGATAAGGGATTGGAGCAGCAGTACTAAGTACTAGTTAAGTTTAATAGGCTTGATTGGTCGGGAAAGGTTGAGGGTGACCACAAGATAGTCCCTCGGAGGCTTTGTTATGAGATGAGATGAGATGACAAGGGAATACATTAAAAGCGGATTGAACAGCAAGAAGCCAAGAAGCTATCACAACTACGGGAGTTTTGATCATATTATGCTAAGTATAAAAAAATTTGATGAGTGGGTTAGCAAGTCACGCAGCGGGCAGAAGATCTCCTACTACCGTGGTTTTCTGTTCGCACCTAACCAGCAGAAGCTTTCGCCGACGCTGGACTTGAACCGGGTAAAGAGGCTCGCGGAGCATGTAAGAAACGCATACCACAATAATCTCATTACAATGGTACAAAAAAAGCACGATAATTTTGACTATGAATATTTTGCAGTCCGGCTATGATCTGGATGCTATTCTGGTTGCTCGTCGTACCCATCAAGATCTGGATTGCATTCCAGGTCTTGCTCTGGGTATATAAGATATGGCTAGGAATGCTATGATATATGATAAGTTATTGAAATTAAAGGATGAATTAGGGAAGAAAGCCCTAAGGGATCCGCGCACGGCGGATGAGCTGCTTGTGCGAAAGAACTATGAACGCGTAATGAACATCCTATGGAAGCGCTACAACTTTGGCATGGCGGAAGCGGAAGACTTCGTCGCACGCGAAAACGAGGAGCACTCCAAGGCGCATGCGGAAGCGGTTGACGATATGGAAGAATATAGAATAGGTGATTTCCGGGATGAAATTATGGCGGTCAAGAGATTTTAGGAGGAATTATGGAGCCAGCAACAATTATGTATGTGTTTTTAGGAACACTCTGGATTATTGGGGTGCTGTCATCGTGATCAAGGATGAATGAGCAGAAAGAAAAACACATACAAAGAGAGCGAAATAAGATTCGTCAAAAGCGAGCTGAAGAAGCACTCAAGGATGATAAGGCCTTCAAGCAAAAGCCGGTCGTATTCGAGCGTCCGCAGGAAGGCAAGATTGAAAAGCGAATTGGCGGGATGGATACGTTCCATGTTGAAAAGGGCGAAGAAAAGAATACCTACCGCATTACTACAAAAAGGGAATATACATTCATTTATACAATACGCGCTAAGAATGAAGAAGATGCGATGATTAGAACACTAAAATTTATTGGCAATGATGGAAGCGGGCAGTATCTGCAGGGCCCATTGCTGCTGGGAAAGCCACTCATTAAGGAGTGGATTGATAAAATTGAAAAGCTGTAGGAGGAAATTATGGCAAAAGCAAAGACACCTTTAGAAAAAATCAGGAAACAGCTTGATAAACTAGAGAAATTACATGAAAAGGAGAACGCCATCGTTGAGAGGATCACTGAAATCATTGATGAAGAGGAAGACAATGAGGACTACGACTTCGACAAATGGGAAGGAACAGACCCTGACTGAGAAGGAGCTGCAGTATGATATTTACCAGCCATTCGGGCCTAGCATACTGAAGGTAAGAATGCCGCAAGGATACGTCAACCTTCTCAATGCGCAGGCGGATGAAGTTCTGAATGACGAGAAGCTGAGTAAGGAGCGCGACTGGTCGCACAACCTCGCCGGCAATGTCAGGAAGGAAGTCGCGATCAACCACAATGAGATCAAGGGTTTCCCCGAGTTTCTTGCTGCGATGTCGCATGAGTACATCAAGCGCGTTCTCCCGGAGGGGCTGAGCGACAAGGCAAGTGTATCCTTCAGCGTATGGGCCGTATCGCAGGTGGCAGGGGATTTCAATCCCATACACATACACGATGCGAACCTCTCAGGGGTGGCGTTCCTGAAAATACCGCCGAAGTTCGAGGAGGAATACGCGAAGGAGGACCACCATCCGACGGCCGGATGCCTGGAATTCCTCGGATCATTGCCGAATCATTTTGCGCGCCACAGCTACGTAGTGAAGCCGGAGGTTGGGGATTTTTATCTTTTTCCATCCTGGCTGGCGCATCAGGTCTATCCATTCAGGTCCGATGGCGAGAGAAGATCAATGGCGTTCAACGTCCACTTCAAGCTGGATGGCCCAGTGAAGGGGATCAATGCATAAAAAAATTATACTGGATCTATGCGGAGGAACAGGATCATGGTCAAGGCCGTATGCGGAGAAGGGATATGATGTACGCGTCATCACCCTTCCGGATAATGACGTGAGGACGTACCATCCGCCGAAGGGCGTGCATGGAATCCTTGCAGCTCCGCCATGCGACCAGTTCAGTTTGGCAAAGACAACAGGAGCCCCTCGCGACTTGAAGGTGGGATGCGAAATAATGTTTGCATGCCTAAGGATCATCGCGGAGGCGCAGTATGAATTGGAGGGGCCATATTCGAAGGCGACAACGCTCAAGTTCTGGGCGCTCGAGAATCCGAATGGGCTGATGAAGAGATTTTTAGGGAGGCCAGTGTATGAGTTTGACCCATTTGACTTTGGGCATTCATACAGGAAGAGAACATATCTATGGGGATGGTTCAAGGACCCAAGGAGAAACCCCATTGAGTACAATGGCATGAAGTTCGATAGGCTTAAGTCAAAGGACATCGCGCCGGAGTTCTTCGGGAAGTACACACGCCAGGAGCGAAGGGCGATTACGCCGTACGGATTCGCGAAGGCGTTCTTTGAGGCGAACAGATAATGAAAAAGAAATTTTGGTTTGGGGAATGGCATTCAACTTACACTTCGTGCAACAGATTATATAAAAAATTAATTGCAGACATAGAGTGGCAAGATCCCAATAACACAGGAATAAGAGGGGAGCTTTTTGTTTTTAATGACGAAAAACAATCCTGGTTTAACTATGTGTATGATAATTATTTAGTGGACGATGATAACTACTTGAAATTTAATCGTTTGCATAAAAAACCTAGAAAATGGGGAATACGAAATTTTAGCCAAACAGGAAGTAATTATCCCTTATCATATGCTCCCTTTAATTCAAATCAATTTTTACCAATTAACAGGAAGCACGTTTTTACTTGCTTTGCTGATCAGGACGCTGTTTGCAAGGCGAAGCTTCGCCAAAAAATTAATTCATCTTATGTTAAATTCAAGTTGACGAAGGAATTTTCGGAGGATAATAACTACGTCTGCAATTATTGTGGCGCGGAAGGAAATGACGATAATCCACTCCACCTCGATCACATTAATCCCACTTTCAATCAAATATATGAGGAATATAAAATGCGACATGGTAAACTTACCCTGTTGGCAGGCAACTACGGTGTTTTTTCTAATTTTCATAACAAGAGAGCCGATTTTCAATTGCTGTGCGCAGATCCTTGTCATTTCATCAAGACACGGGAAGATCGGAGAATGAAAGCATATGGTTGATACGACAAGATACAAGAGTGTGGCTATAAGAATTCCCTACTATGACGCTTTGGTCAAGATGGGATTGAACATGCACCGTGGACCGGGACAGGAAATGATGCATATAATCAAGAAGGCGGCAGATGAGAAAGGAATAAAGATAAAAAATGCAAGAATTATTAAAAGCAATAAAAGAAATTAAGAAGATTCTTCACGGAAGTGAAGAGGCGGGAGACGACTTCCAGGAAGTCCTTAACAAGCTAAGCCAGGTTAAGGTTCACGGGGTTCAATTCCCAACGATGATGATGATGGAGATAATTGATGACTTTGTAAGGGGTTATCAGGAGCGTCAAAAGTCTTCAATGATGAAAGACTTTGATGAAAAGGAGCTGCAGGACAAATTTGCCTCAGTCTCCATGAATTGGAATAGCAAGGATACTATAAACTAATGGCAACACTGAAGATTGTAGATCTGCATCAGGTGGAGGACGGCGCCATCAATCCAAAGACAGGGTTGACGGAGAAGCCTTCATGGTACGTGAGATTCGAGGATATGTCTGATCGTGTTCTGTTTAAGTCCAAACTGCTAGAGTTGTTATCCATGGGTTTTCGCAAGACAGTGGAAAACTTTAAGGCGGGCAAGGCCACTACAAGTGCAGGTGGCGAGGCACGTTTTTGGGTAGTGGTATTCCAGGATTATGAGGTAAGGCTTCAAACCAAGGCTCAGATCATGGATGTAGTAACAGAAGGGCATAGAAACAGAGAGGATGAAGACAATGCAAGATTCGAACGAAACGGAAGAAAAGCAGAAGACGGAATCACCCTCGATTAAGTATCCGGAATGCTGGCCGATGGTCCGCATAACCTGGATGGACGCCATGGATGGCGATACGGGATGGGTGCCTCTGGGCAAAATGCGCGATGCCAAATTGGCGACGTGCGTTGACATTGGCTGGATGATACGAAATGATGAGCAAAGAGTTACAATTATGGGGTCCTGGTGCCTGGATCCGCAGGAAACAAAGGAAGAGGATAAGGAGGGGGGAAGATACATCACCATTCCTCGAGGATGGGTTAAGAAAATAGAATATCTGGAAAAAAGCTATGGACAAGTACGAGATTAACGTGTGGAAGGATGCGGAGCTGCTCAGCAAGGAGGTTGTTGAGTTTGCGTCCAATAGGGAATGCTACGAGTATGTTGTGGAGAAGCACTATGCCCCTGGAACATGGACCGGTTCGCACCAGAACAAGAACGGCGTCAAGCTCAATCGGCCACCTCTTGGAATTAGAATAACGTGGGCCAAGCTTGGTCACAACCATTACAAGCCTAAGAGACTAAGCACAGAGGAAAAGAAAATGCAGCGCGAGCTGTACGATTCAATCACGCCTGAGACAATTCAGGAGTTGGGCCCAAATGAAATGTTCGCAAAGGTGAGAAAGAACTACGGACCTAATCCAGACGCTACAGGTTACAATGAGTTTCCAGACAGAAAACCAAAGACATACATTGATGGAATTACGGGCGAAAAATATATAAAAAATGAATAAAATCTTTAAAATAAGTTTTGGTGGATCTTTAGTTAGAACCATTATCTATACAATTGGACATATGTGCATAGCCATAACCTGTCTTATGCTTATTGCTGATGTAAATTTTAAGCAGGCTTTAACAGATGCAATTGTTGAACCATTGCTTAATGGAGTGTGGTATTTTATTTTAGATAGACTATGGATTAAATATTTTTCAAATGGATAAAATAGGACTAACACCCACGCAAAAAAAGATGTATGATGTGATCGTGAAATTTATCGAAACAAATAAATACTCCCCGTCATATGAGGAGCTGAAGCAGCTGTTGGGATATAGATCCAAGTCTCCAGTTCATGGGTTAATACATCAACTGCGAAGACGAAACTGGGTAAAAATTGAAAATGGCGCAAATAGGTCAATTTCAGTATTATAAATGTGCCACTATAGTAGAATTTTTACTAAAAAAGTTTTTTTATTTTTTTTTTATACCGGGATTAGGTGGCACGGTGGCACAAATGACGATTATGACATATATTTCAATGACTTATATAGTGCCACCAATGTGCCACCACTTGTCTTCGCAAGCAACATTTTTGTTTTTTGGGAATAAATATATGAGTAAAAATTCTACTATTACAAGGAGTTATGATGGTCGATCCTAAGATAAGAAGGGAAAACACAGGCGGCACATTGGCGGCACAAAGGGAGATGTCCCTTAGGCATCCTAAGGGGGTGGATAAGCTCACTGATAGACAGCGAATTTTTGTCAAAATATATGTTGAAAATGAAGGTAGGCTAACTCCAACAGAGTGTGCAAGGCAGGCTGGATATAAGGAGGATCGTGCCAACACCACAGCTTCGGAGCTGCTGAATGGAAAGAAGTTTCCAAAGGTTGTGGATGCTGTTGTTAAAAGGCGTGCGGAATTGGAGAAGACACACGAGGTCAAGCTGCAGAAGCATGTGCAGGAGTTGGCAAGACTACGAGAGAAGTCTTTGGTTGAAAAGTCTTTTAGCGCCGCTGTTAACGCTGAACGGTTGCGTGGTCAAGCGGCAGGATTATATATTGACCGAAAAGAAATTAGGACAGGCTCAATTGACAGCATGTCGCGTGATGAGGTTTTAAAATCATTGAAGGAATTAGGATTAGATGGAAAATTTAAAGAAGACAAAAAAGGAGTGGTTCTTGAAGTTCAGGAAGAGAAACCCAATAGCGAAGGACTTAAGGACATCACCCCAGTACAGGCAGAAGATAGTAAAAGACAAGACAAAGTATGACCGTAAAGCCGGAAACAAGGCTTTGGAAAAGTTTAAAGAAATGCTTGGACGATGGTGATGGATACCTATCTTCACGCCTTGAGAGCTACGTTACTCCAGGATTCCCTGATTGCTTAATATTTCACAATGTTACAGGATTCTTCACACTTGAGCTGAAGGTCGTCAATCGTAGCAATAAAATAACTATTTCACCCTTCCAAAATGCATGGAATTCTGTTCACTATAATCATGGTGCACCAGTTTACATCCTAGTTGGAGGGCTTGCCAAGGGCCACGTCAAATTGTTTTCAGGTGCGTGGACCGCGCATCTTGGCCAAAAGAGCGTGGATCAAGTACCCGGGTTATACGAGGGGGAGCTAAGGGCCCTCGACCTATGTCAAGTGATTTCAAACTCCCAAACTCCCTAATTGTGAATAAACTGTGAATAAGTTGTGGATAACTCGCAGCTGGGCGCCCGGCGCGCGCCGGGCGTTTCCCAAACTCCTGAACTCCCGGAAAACAGCCAAATACTCTCTGAACTTATCCCCAGCTGCATGGACCGGGATACATGCTGCGTCAGGAGATGATTACGAAACTCCGAAACTCCGCGGAAAAGCTATAACATCTAGTGATGGAGGTGAGCCTGAAGCGTTCACCAGGGGCCCGGGATCCAGTCCCGTGCTTCAGGAAAATAGTTGAAAAGAGTTCTTGCTTTGTGGATAAGTTTCTGATATAATACAAATAGAAATAGAAGGTTGGCACACTTGTAATAATACCTTGGTAGCCCTTCTATTTCTTATAAATAGAAAGAGAGCAAAATATGGTAGTAGACCACGAGATTAATATAGCACTCAATAGGATTGCTGATGCCATTGAAGAGAATGGCGAAACTTTAAAACGAATTGCAGACCATTATGACGGGGTTGTTCCTGTTATGACACGCAATCAAAAACGAGCTGAATCATTAGCCGAGGAACAAGAAAGGAGTTTTGGGCAACAAGTCAAAGATATATTTAGACCTGTAGAGAACTAAGCTCAAGGGGGAGTTTAGGCTCAAACTCCTAAACTCCCCCATTGTGAACAAGCTGTGGATAACCTGGGGATAAGTTCCCGGGCTGGGCGCCCGGCGCGCCCGGTCAAACTCCCAAAACTCCCCAATGAAAAATTACCGTTTTCTGGGGTTTTTGTTGGAGCTTCAGGTTCCCGGGATCCTGCTACGCAGCTTCAAACTCCCAAACTCCCCCAGTAATAAATCGCAGAAGTCCGCGGTTTTTTGCGTGTGGACTGCGGCGCGCCGGGCGCCCGGTACTTTCCTCCACGGAGAACGGCGGATTTCCGCCAGGTATTTTTTGCCCGGGGTCTTGACAACGCCAGTCGAGATGGTTATATTAAGATGAGGGTAGAGAAAGAGAATTAGAATTTGTTGAATTTCCTGTTATTATTGCTGGTTCCTGCCAAATTTGCAGTTGCGTGCATCCTGATTTACCTGTTGCTGCAGCTCTGGCTGCGTTAGAAACTCCAAACTCCCAAGCTCCGGCCTCCCAGTCCTTCGGTCCTGGGATCCTGTTGGATGTCCGACCGGGATCGCCCGGCGTTCCTCCCTGACAGGAAAAGTTATCCCCAAGTTTCTGAATTGGCCATTGATTTCTCTTTGGATTCGTAGTATAATGGGAACAGAAATAGAGCGCAGAATAGTCATCTAGCGCCGAAAGGTTGGAGCTCTGTATTATTCTCTCTCTGTTTCTCCGAAAGGTTAAAAAGATGGTTCCTACAATGCGGAAGAAAAACTATCTAGAGGCGACTTACGAGTCTTCCCTCGCTAAGAGCATAAGATTTGGCTGTTAAAACGGTTTACCTAGTGATATCCCAGCCAATAGGGGCAAGATAAACGGAGTTATTCGGCTCTTGCCCCACTAAACTCCAAACTCCTAAACTCTTATCCACACAATCCACAGACTTATCCACAGGCCAGCCGTTAGCCCGGCGGGCGCCCGGGAAAACTCCAATCTAAAACTCCTGAAACTCTTGACTTCCATTGGGGTTTGTGATGTCCAGCAACCGCCCGGGGCAGCGGGCAGCTGACGGCAAATTTTCGGCGTAAAAAAAGGGGCGATAAATCGCCCCTTATATCGACTATGGTCAAAGGATAGTATTACATAGTCAAACCTAATCTTTGCAATAAATAGCCTACTTCAGATTGCAAATGAACTATTAAATCCTTCCTGTTGTTTGTGTCTTTAGCAACCCATTCTATTATTGCGTTGCACAATACACCACTAATCAGCTTCCAATCCAAGCTATCCTTATTGGGAACTTTGCTAATTAATGATTCCAAATCGCCTACTGCGTTTTGATCTTTTGCATATTCCACCACTTCTTTGAGAAGTGGTGAAACATCAACCTTATTGATTGTTGTTAAATTGTTTACCATTATGAATTACTCCATTCATTTATCACCAAACCAAGCATTAATCCATTTATGACAAGCATAAATTTATAAACTATAGTATTGGTAAATTGCCAATCTATTGACAGTAGGCAAACGTTGAAGGTCAATAGCATTAAAGCTATTGACCAAATTAAAGTTATTGTATTGAATTTCATACAGCTACTCCATTTAATTCGATTACAGTATTTGGATTGACATTTGCCCAACGTCTATGCTGAGGTAGTAATCCATTGCCAACTCTGTAAACTAACACATAGTCGTTATGCTCTTTTACATTGGTTGGAACTGGGTTGTTAGTGTGTCGCCACGCATAACCCCCTAGAATACCTCTTTTAATTTTAGAGGTAGTTCCTGCATTATTAATCCATTTGCAAGAAAAGAAACCCATACCAACTTGAGTTTTAAATTCAGATTTAGTCATATACTATCCTTTCTATTTCTAATTATCTTATGTCATAGTTCAATATCATTGTCTTGTTGTATTATTGCAACAATGTGGACAACCTGTGGATAAGTCGCCCGGGTATGTAGTGGCTCTTGATTCGAGGCATACCATATGCAGCGGCGCCCGGGGTACTACATCTTGTGTTGTATTTTTGCAACACTACTACATGCGGCGCCCGGGATCCTCGATCGCGCATAGTGAAGCGCCCGCTCTATCTGCGGGAATCGACATATCGAAGGGGGTAACCCCCCCTTTTAAAGAAGGGACTCCTAGAATTTTGGCGAACAAGGATTGAGAGTGACAAACACCCCCTAAAACGTTATAATAGCGAAGGGGAAAAAATTTTTAAAAAATGGAAAACGTTTCTAATCTGGAAAGCTTGGATACCAACACTCTGAAGTTGATTCTCAGGAAAGCTCTTGTTGAGAAACAGGAAAAGGGTCAAAAGGACTTTTTGCAGTTTGTTAAAATGGTTTGGCCTGAATTTGTCCAAGGGCATCATCACAAGGTCTATGCTGAGAAGCTGAATCGCGTCGCGAACGGAGAATTGAAGAGATTAATCGTAAATATGCCACCAAGGCACACTAAATCCGAATTTGCGTCGCATTTGTTCCCCGCATTCTTCATGGGTCGACATCCAAAGGCAAAGCTGATACAAACAACCCATACAGGAGAGCTATCAATTCGTTTTGGAAGAAAAACAAAAAATCTGCTGGAATCTGATGAATATTCAAAAGTATTTCCGAACGTTACCCTTGCGACTGATTCGAAAGCTGCAGGACGCTGGGAGTCTAATCATGGTGGTGAGTATTTTGCTGCTGGCGTCGGTGGCGCTATTACTGGCCGTGGCGCTGACCTACTTATCATTGATGATCCACATAGCGAGCAGGACGCTCTTTCGCCGACAGTCCTAGAGGGGCACTACGAGTGGTACACTTCAGGTCCTAGGCAGCGTTTGCAGCCTGGCGGCGCGATTGTGCTTGTCATGACGCGTTGGTCAGTGAAAGATCTTACTGGAAAGCTGCTCGAGGCCCAGGGCAAGGATGAGCATACGGATCAGTGGGAGATTGTTGAATTTCCGGCCGTTATCAATGACAAGCCGATGTGGGGAAATTTCTGGGATATGCCGGGGCTGATGAAGGTCAAGGCTTCCATCCCTCTCACCAAGTGGAACGCGCAGTGGATGCAGGCTCCAACCTCCGAGGAGGGGGCGATCATAAAGCGCGAGTGGTGGCAGACGTGGGAGAAGGAAAAGATTCCGGAACTGGATTTCATTATCCAGTCCTATGACACGGCATTCTCCAAGAAGGAGACGGCTGACTTTTCCGCGATCACGACGTGGGGCGTTTTTCGCCCTGATGACGACAGTAGGCAATCGCTGATCCTCCTTGACGCGAAGCGGAACAGGTGGAACTTCCCGGAGCTGAAAAAGGTGGCGATGGAGGAGTACAAGTACTGGGAGCCGGAGATGGTTCTCATAGAGGCGAAGGCGAGTGGGCTGCCATTAACTCATGAGTTGCAAAAGATGGGAATACCTGTTATAAACTTTACACCGTCGAAAGGAAATGATAAGCATTCACGGGTGAACAGCGTAGCGCCGCTTTTCGAGGCGGGCGCGATATGGGCGCCCAATAAAAAATTCGCCGAGGAAGTGATTGAGGAATGCGCGGCATTCCCGTTCGGCGACTACGACGATTACGTGGATTCAACCACGCAGGCCCTCATGCGATACAGGCAGGGCTATCACGTTTCACTGGGAGATGATTTTAAGGATGAGCCGAAAGATAAAACCATGGGGAGGGTTTACTACTAATGGCAATAGGATTTGGAAATAATTTAACTGAAGAAGAATTACTGGAACTTGGGATAGAGCCCGGAGCAGCCGGTTCAATTTCCGGTGACGTAATTGATGATTATCTGCTCGACCTGGATTATGGCGGAGAGGGCATGACCATTGAGGACTTGACCACCGGCGACATAGAAACTTTAGGCGATGCGGGAACCGATGATGAATTGGAGACTCAGGGCAATCTCACGGAAAATTTAAACTGGATGCAGGAAAACGCCCCCGAATGGCTTTCGGACTGGCTTTACGAAGCCGAGCGGCCTGATCTGGGCAGTGTTGACTTATCATCAACTTTTGGAAGCCCGACGGAAGATGCTGTGACGGAATTGGGATCGGAGAGTGGAATTGACCGTTTATCAGATTTAGGACGCGCCGCGATTCAATCAGGTGCGTATGTAGGAGATTTTTGGAAAGATCTTGCCATGGCGCCTTATCGTCTTTTCCAAGGTGAAGGTTTCAAAGACCAATACGAACATCTTATTGACAATCCGCAATGGGCGGAGGACATAGGATACGAAAGCGATTACGGGCAGGCTGTCATGGATAATCCTGCAGTTCGCGGATTTCAAGAACATATTCTACCTTTCGCTGGCGCCGGAATTATTGGTGCGGCATCAAGAATTCCTGCTGCAGGAAAAATATTTCAAATGATGTATCCAACAACTTCCGCAATGGCGAAAATGGGTAAAGCAAAGGTTAAGGATTACGCAGGTATAATTGGAAGAGCACTTTACGGAAAGCCTTGGGGTCCAATGCTTCCAAAACCAGGAAGCCTGGCGTTTAATATTGGCCTCCCTTACGCCTTTGGACAGGGACAAGAAAAAATAGAAGGCAGGCCTAGCGCGTTTGACGTGTCAGGGGCAGTTGACTACAGTCCGGTTTCTTCAGCCCACGCGGCTGATGTTCCTACACCAGTCCGTGCGCCTTCCAACCGGGCTATGATAGAAATGGCGAATACAAGGAGACCAGGACCTAGAGACGATTACAGGGGTTTATAATGGCTATAACAAGCGTCTTAAAGCCGGTAGTAAGAGCAGCACTTAAAAAATTTATAAAAGAAAAGTCAACGCTTGCTGGCATAAAAAAATTCAGAAAAAAATTTAATCCACTAACTAAAGAAGGTGAAGGTGGCAAGCTTACTATTCCACAAAGAGAATTTATAGCTAATAAAATTGGTGTTGATGACTATAAATTGGTATCCCAAAAAACAGGAAGAGAAAAGGTTCCTTTTGGAGAAAAAAGGAAAGATGAAGATTTTGTAACTGATGCGACTAAAAAACTCATAGGTCAAAGAACTATAGAAAGTAATATTAGAAAAGGCAAATATCCAATGAAGATTGGAACGAAATCATACCAAATGTATGTTGATGATGCCTCAAAGGCGTTTAGGGTATCCAGTGAAGCGGCAAAACAGTCTCCAGAAGTGATGGGTGCCGTTCAACTTAGACGGGCGGAAAGCGCTTTATATCCTCAAAGAAATACACCATGGAAAAAATTATTCGACCGTTACGGATATAGCCCAGAAGATTTTAAGGACGTTGTGGGAGGAAGAAGAGAAATGCAGGATATGTTTAAAGAGATGAACATATACGAACTTATGGATGCCTTAAAAATTCTTCGTCCTGGAATGAGAACTGGAAGCATTGGCCATACACTGCCCTTGTCAAGACTTCGCGATATAGCAATCGCTAATCCCAATATTTCAAAAAAAGAACTGATGAGATTAGCGACTGATCCAAGATTCATGGAAGTGCAACCAAACTTTTTGAATCAGCCTTTATCCGGCATAGAATCTTTATTTTATAATCCTAAATATGCAAATACTCCTTTTGGAATGCAGCGTGCTGCACAAGCATTAGATGAAGCACAATTAACATCAAGAATTTTAAGGCCAGGCACCATGGACATTGAAACTTATGGCAGAGGAGATAAGGCAATTGATTACAAGCTTTTAAAAGAATATTTAGAATTTGTGTTAGGTAAAAAACCATATGGTGTAAGTAAGCTTAGAAAAACAGGTGAAGAAAGAACAAGATTATTGCCAGATATAAGTTTTTTAAAGAAAAGATTTAACAAAGGAGGCGAAATGAAATACGATTTAATGAATGAAGTGGTTCCACCGTTGGATCCGCACGAATATCAGGCAGGAGGAATTGTCAAGGGCGCTCTGAAGCATCTCCCGTCCATAATAGGAAAGGGAAAGAAATACATGGAGAAGCTGGCGAAGCCCAAGAAGGTTTCAGAAAAAATATTGGATCTGTCAAAAGCAAAACCAAAAGAAGTAAAGCCGATCAAGAAAGAAAAAACACCGGCGATGTTCTGGAAATCGCGCGACGAGATCTACAACGCGCCGCAGGAGAAGATGATGGGCGAGCAGTGGCTTGGATACCTAAAGGCACGCGGCGTTCGCCCGGCGGAGCTGGATGATTCCTCGCTTGAGCCTTTCCTCATGAGCTTGGGAAAAAAGGGAATCACGAAAAAGGAACTGCTGAAGGAGTTCGACGAAATAGCGCCCACGCTGGAAGTTCTCCCTCTTGGAAAGGGAACGGCGGAGCAGACGGTGAACAATGTATTCAAGCATATCAGGAAAATGGACGCTGACGCCTTCGACCCGAAGGTTGGAGGGTTGGTGAAATATCTGCAGGGATCCATGCATACCTTGAAAAAAGAAGGTGGTACTTTAGATGCTAAAGCGGCGGAAACAATCGCGGCGAACATTGATGACTACATGGCCGCCAATTTCGGCATTAAGAATGCCCTCTCGGAGGGAATCGTGCAGGGAAGCGGAGTGCCGTGGGTCCTGAAGTATCCACTCATAAACCTAGCAAGCGCGTTCAACAGGCGTGGGGTGTCATACATCCCCAAAACCTACGCAGGCAAGCCGAACTACGGCGGGGCGCAAGTCCTTTCCGGCGGCGACAATACGCAGGAATTTCTGTTCCGCTACAACCCAGGAAAGCTGCGAACGGCGGAGCCTACGTACACGTACGCGCATGACTTTGGCCTTTCCAGCGACAAGCTGAAGAACGCCTTCGTTCACCTAAGGACGACGGACAGGACGGATGAGTTCGGACGGCGAATGCTCTTCATGGAGGAGATTCAGTCCGATATGCACCAGCCAATACAGCGTGCAATTCGTGATGCGGCAGCAAAAGGCAGACCATTAAAATCAGGATACGCCAATCGTGCGGATAAGGTTGTCGTTGACGACAATATGAAGCACCTCATGGCGATAAATACGCGCATAGAGGAGATACTGGCAGTCAATCCAAAATCGCCGGCTCTTAAAAAATTGTACACGGAGCGTGAAAAGGTGAGAAGCATTGTCGAGAAGAACATTGGAAAAGGCAGCGGAAGCGTTCCGCAGGGACCATTCCATAAGTCGCAGGACTACATGGAATTCGTCTCCAAGTACCTAGTGCGCATGGCGAAGGACGGCAACTATGACGGAGTCGGATTCTCGACATCCGCGATCAAGAACAAGAGCTTGAGTCCGGGCGACCGAAGTTTCCAGGGAAACCTTGAGGCGTACGGAAGCATCATGCAGAACGCCCTGAAAGGCGTGGAAAAGAAAAGTGGTGCAAAATTAATGGAATCTGTTATAAAGGACGGTGAGGGAAGACCATGGAGAATACCGTTCTTGTCAGTTAAGGATCCAAAGGCGCAGGAAACCATCAGCAAGGGAATGTCGCTTTACAGTAAAGGCGGATTGGTAAAAAAGGTTACACCGTACGGCATCATGGAAGATGTTGTAGGACCATTATAAGGGGAGATAAATGGCAAAGAATCCAAAGAATAATATTGATAAGGCAATGGAGGCATTGCAAGGCGCACTGGACATTGATCCTGTGGGCCAGGAGGTTCAGATTCCCGAACAAACAGTTGAATTTGAGCCAGACATAGAATTGACGGATCTTCCGGATGGAGGAGCTGACGTTAATTTTGATCCAAACAAACCTGTTGATAAATCACAAATACCCTTCAATGGCAATCTGGCGGATTACATTGATGAGGGACAGTTAAGCAAATTGTCAAGCGATTTGCTTGCAGCATTCGAAGCGGATAAGGAGTCAAGGAAAGATTGGGCAGATACCTATATCAAAGGCCTTGACATGCTCGGTTTCAAGTATGAAGACCGAACTCAGCCCTTCGAAGGTGCGTCAGGGGTCGTACATCCTTTATTGGCTGAATCTGTAACGCAGTTTCAAGCCCAAGCATATAAGGAACTTCTCCCCCCAAGCGGCCCCGTACGTACCCAAGTTGTAGGACTATCGACCCCTGAAATAGAGGATCAGGCGGATCGTGTCACTGAATACATGAATTATCAGATTACGCATGTCATGAAGGAGTATGACCCTGAGATGGATCAGCTTCTTTTCTATCTTCCTCTGACTGGCTCAGCATTCAAGAAGGTTTACTATGACCCTATTATGCAACGTGCCGTTTCCAAGTTCATAACCGGCGACGATTTGGTTATTAACTATATGGCAACTGATCTGGAGACAGCGGATCGCATTACTCATATTATAAAAATGAACAACAATGAACTGCGAAAAATGCAGGTCAATGGATTTTACAGCGATGTGGACGTTCCAACAGGAACAACAGATACTTCCGATGTCAAGGATAAGGTGGATACACTGCAGGGCGTTGAAAAGGAATATGCCTCTGATGATGATGAGCATGAAATTCTGGAAATGCATGTCAATGCCGATATTCCAGGATTCGAGAATGAAAATGGAATAAAGCTTCCGTACATAGTTACACTGGACAAGTTTTCACGGGTTGTTTTATCCATAAGAAGAAACTGGAACCAGCAGGACCAGAAACAAGCAAAGATTTCTTATTTTGTACACTTTAAATTCCTCCCAGGACTGGGCTTTTACGGCTTCGGTCTAATACATATGCTTGGTGGATTGTCAAGAACTGCAACAAGTGTTTTGCGGCAGTTAATTGATGCAGGCACTCTTGCCAATCTCCCAGCAGGTTTCAAGGCCCGTGGAATGCGCATACGCGACCATGACGAGCCATTGCAGCCAGGTGAATTCAGGGATGTGGATGTAACAGGCGTTTCTATCAAGGAATCACTATTGCCACTTCCATACAAGGAGCCATCACAGGTTCTTTTCGCTCTTCTAGGATTTGCGGTTGACGCAGGAAAATCCTTCGCGGCTATCGCGGACATGAAGATGGGGGAAGGAAACGAGCAGAATCCAGTAGGAACAACGCTAGCTCTCCTAGAGAGAGGAACGAAAGTTATGAGCGCAATCCATAAGCGATTGCACTATGCACAAAAGGAAGAGTTCAATTTACTGGCGAACGTATTTCAATTATACCTTCCACCGGAATATCCTTATCAGGTTGTTGGTGGAAATCGCATGATTAAGCAATCTGACTTTGATAACCGTGTGGATATACTTCCGATTTCAGACCCAAACATATTCTCAATGGCGCAGCGAATTACTCTGGCGCAGCAGCAATTGCAATTAGCAACAGCTGCACCTCAGTTGCATAATTTGCGAGAGGCGTACAGAAGAATGTACAGTGCGATGGGTGTGGATAATGTTGATTCTATACTTAAACCGGATCCAGAACTTCCGGAGCCAATGGGGCCAGCAAGCGAGAACGCACAGGCGATGCGTGGGCAACAGCCAAAGTCGTTTCCTATGCAAGACCATATGGCTCATATGAAGGCGCACGCGGAATTCATGTTCACTAGAATGGTTCAGATTAATCCGCAGCTTTATGCAATGCTCCAGTCGCATGTTTCAGAGCATATTGCACTAATGGCAGGACAACAAATACAGCAGGAATTCGGACAGCAGATGCAGCAGATGCAACAGCAGATGCAACAGGCGCAAGCCAATCCTCAGATGGCACAGCAGTTGCAGCAGCAATTGGATCAATTGCAGAACAAGGCGGCGGCAAAGCAGGCGCAAATAGAGGCGAAAATGACGGAACAATTGGCGCAGGATGAAGAGGCACGCATGAAACGCGAGGCACAGGATCCACTAGTGAGACTGAAACAGCAAGAGATCGACCTTCGTGCAATGGAAACAATGATGAAGCAGAAGGAAAATCAACAGCAGTTCCAGAAGGATACAATCATGGATGCAGAGAAAATGGATCTGGAACGAGACAAGCTTGAGGCGCAGACTAGCTTGGATGTCATGAAGGCGGGCATTGACATTGACAAGCAGGAAAACGCTGATGCAATGAGCATGCTGAAGGAGAATATAGCCACGTCGCGTGAGGCGATGAAGGAACAGTCACAGGAAAGGATTGCGAAAGCAAAATCAAATGGACAAGGAACTAATAAAAATAAGCGATAGCATGCAGAAGATTGAAGAGCTCGTTAAGCGCGAGATCAAGAGTCCTGATGAATATATGCTTGTTTGCTCGGCTCTAATGGCCGTGACGCGCAACATGTACGCCTCGGCACTTGGTCCGCACGACGCTTCACGAATGTTCAGGGTTGTATCTGATAGTTTTATTACCGTGGAGGACTTGCTTGATAGGTTCAAGCGAGAAGAAAAACCTACGATACACTGATGTTATTAACCAAGAAGGAAACAAAAAGGAGGAATTAAAAATGCCAAAGGTAGGAGATAAAAATTTTCCATATACTTCCGCAGGAGTGCGCGCAGCGCAACTCCATGCTAAAAGCACTGGACAAAAGGTTCAAATGATGAAAAAAGGTGGCACGAAGAAGCCTGTTCTTAAGTACAAGAAGGGCGGAATGAAGAAAACAAAAAAGAAAAAATAGGAGGTAGACATGAATTTATTGAAAGATTTATGGGCACATCTCAAAGAATGGAATGATTGGAACATGAAGGACTGGATTAAGGCCGGAATTGTAGTAGTCATCGTTCTTGTCGTGCTTAAAGTTATAGTTATACCAGGTGCATAGTGGCTGAAAGACCATTAACACAAGAGATGCTGGATCGGCGTTCGTACGGCCAAGGCAGCCGTGCGCGCTTCGATCCACAATGGGCTATGTCACGTCCTGAGAAATGGTATACCCAGAGTTATGATACTGGAAAAAGTAAAATAAGAAATATTGATTTAATAAAAGACACATTAGTCAGACAACCTGCAGTTACGACCGATCCGAATGAACAGCGTAACATGTACCAAATGCTCATGAACCAAATCAAAGGTGGCGGCGGAGCACGTTTAATTGATACAAGTGGACTGCCGGCGGGGGCACGGCGAACAGGAAGAACTTTATTCACGGATCCAGCGAAGTCACAGGGGTTTTTTGGTGATGTTGGATCACTATTTACAGGAAGAAATAAAGCAGCAGTAAGAGCAAAAGAATACAATCCTTTTCCTAATTTTGGACAGCAAGGAAAAGATTGGTATAAAGACCAATTTCCAGGAGCGTCAGGATTATCCGGAATTATGCGTGCGGCGGAAAATTTTATTCCATATGCTGGGATGGTTAAAAGAATGTTCAGTAAAGAAAGAGAACCTTTGGAACGTGATCCTAGATTTTTACCAGAAAATAATATGGCACCATTTTGGGAATTACTTGAAGATGAAGCGGAAGATACTCCTTTAATTGAAGATGAAATAACTGAAGATATTCCTTTAGAATCAGCAATTAGTTATGAAGATCCAGATTTAGTAAATGATCGTCTTTATGGAGAACCGTTTGACGATATTACAGAAAAAATAGTTCAAGAAGATGTAGATGAACCTACAATAAGCGAGATATTTGAAGATCCGGAAATATTTAACAATGTATTTGCACTGTGGACTCCTTTCGGGGATCCTTCGGATTTCCCGGAAATGTTCGGTGGCGCTACAAATGCATATGAATTATATAAACAACTTGCAGAACAATTTAAGGAAATGAGCAATGACGAAATTGTACAGAAAATGATTGAAGAACAAATGATATTGGATTTAACAAAGGAGATAGAATAATGCCGGGTTATTGGAACAGACCAGCTTCAGGCGAACGTGAAAGAAGAGAGCCGACATACAATGTTGGTGCAGGGCACGGAAGCCGTGATCGCGATTCCAATCAAGGTGGCGGCGGTGGAGGAAGTGGCTATGAACAGCGACAACAAGCCGCTAGATTAGATCAAATAAGAAGAGACGCAGAAGCAAGGGCCGCTCATCAGCGTAATTTGGATGCTGCTGCCGCGGCAAGGGCGGCCGAAATGGCGGCCATAGAACGAAGACAGCAAGCCGAAAAAGTTGATGTATGGAGTCCAAGTCAGGCTATTATAGATAAACAGAATAAAGCTAAAAAAGACGCATTGGATAGAATGAAAGCTAGGGCGGATGCCATGCTTGCTGCCCAAGAACTTCAGAAAAAATTAGAGAATCAAGGCATACAATCCATGTCTAATGAAGAATTAGATTCTATGCGCAATTTATTCGCTGCGCAAGGTGCGGCGATGGATGTCACAGGATATGAGGCGGAAGTCAATAAGCTAAAGAAAACAGCTTTAACTGCTTACCCTGGATCAAATCAACAAACAAACGCTTTAAACGCATTAGACAGACTTACGGGCTCACAAGAATCTACCGATGCGATGTTAAAAAATCAAGGTTATGATTCAAGTGGGATGCGCACGTGGGGTGATATTCAGGGTGATCCAGGTGCAAGATCTGCATATCATGGATTATTAAGTGACGAAACGCCAACAAATGTACTAAGATTGCATCTTCCACAAATTGGATATAGAAATTACAGTTCTACATCCGGAGGTTCCAGACCCGGTGGTGGCTGGGGAAACCGGGGAAACTGGGGTGCAAACCCATATGCTATCTCCGGCGGATATGGACCTAACATGAACCCAACACAGTACGGGGAAGGATTTTCAGAAGCAAGATATGGAACAGATCCAATGCAGTCGTGGATGGTGGGTGTTCATTCACCAATGTATGCTGCACGCGGTGGAATAATGAGTTTAAGGAGGTAAGATGTTACAGTTATTAATTAAACCATTACTGGGAGTCGCCGGACAGGCGGTTTCCGGTTTCATAGAAACAAAGAAGGCGAAGGCCGAGAACAAGCTGACAGAAATAAAAGCCAACACTAAATTGAAGCAGCAGCAGATCGCCGGGGAAGTCTCGTGGGAGGCGTCAGCCGTTGATCAGATGAAAGGCAGCTGGAAAGACGAATTCGTTTTGCTAGCCCTGATGATCCCCGCAATTTTAGTCTTCATTCCTGGAATGACGGAGCACGTGGAACGAGGCTTTGAGGCACTCCATAAATTGCCGGATTATTATAAGCACTTGTTATATTTAAGCTGCAGCGTCAGCATGGGCGTGAGAATGGCTCCAGGCGTTAAAGGATTATTTAAGAAAAAATGATAAAGAAAAAATAGGAGAAAATATGCGTAGAGGAACACCACTAAGAACAATGCAGTCTAAATTAGCACTTAAATTGGCCAAAATTAGACAACCAACTGGTATACTGAGAGAAGATACTATTAAAAAATCCATGAAAGATGTTAAAGATAATCCATCAAAGGTGAGAAAAATTATACAACATGATATGAAAGAAAGAGCAAAATTTAAAAGAAAAAATGATTAAGCCGGAGCAACTTGATAAATGGAGAATATTTCCCCGTTTACTGATAACTCTTTATGGAGTTGCTTTTTATAGAACTACTGAATGGTTTATGAGTTTATCCGACCCTACAAATGCACAATCAGCATTTGTATCGGTTGTGGTAGGGGCTGGAGCTGCCTGGTTTGGCCTCTATGTTGGAGGAAGCAAGCAGGCGAGCGTAAGGATAGATAATAGAGATTAAACTTGCTAAGGTTTTTAATTTAGTGTATAATGAGCCTGGATGAAAGAAGAAACCGCTATTTATCTAATTCTAAAGAGGGTTAGGGAGCGCAAAGAACAACTAAAAAACATTATCGCTGCTGGAATTCACAGCTTTGACGAATACAACAAGACAGTGGGTGAATACAAAGGCTATAATATAATGGAACAGGAAATACAGGACCTGCAGAAAAAAGAAGATGGAGATACCGAAACGTAAATTTGCCCTAGAGGAAAAAGACTTGTCCATAGAGGCGGATGAAAATAACAAAATTGCGGAAGAGAAAGAGAACCGATTTGTTGCAAAAATACAACAAGAGGCTCTTGAAAATATAGAACATAAAGATACTGATAAAGCTTTAGAAAGATTACCTGACCCCACAGGATGGAGAATATTAGTTCTCCCTTACAGGGGACAAGGAAAAACTAAGGGTGGAATAATAC
>Ga0208315_1000691_pt1 | contig 21334 bp, 18 predicted proteins | sample MalvireepMed_215_FD_184239 | JGI IMG/M metagenome (GOLD analysis project Ga0208315, IMG submission 184239) | Marine viral communities from the Global Malaspina Expedition - Malaspina viral metaG DeepMed_215 (SPAdes) (version 2) | ecosystem: Environmental > Aquatic > Marine > Oceanic | place... | reverse complement strand
GGCAAGACCGGCTGCGGCCTCCAACCCTAAAAGCCCACCGCCAATGACCACGGCTTTGCCGCCCTTCCCCGCCGCGCTTATCATCGCATTGGTATCGTCCAGATCACGATAGGTGACGACCCCCGGAAGGTCTTTACCGGGAACCGGAATGATGAAGGGCGCAGAGCCGGTGGCGATAATCAGCTTGTCATATGGGAGATGGCCACTCTGCCCGGAGACCACCTTCATTGCAGGATCGATGCCCGACACAGGCTCACCAAAGCGACAGGTCACATCCTGTGCGGCATACCAATCGCTGTCATGGGTGACGATTTCCTCATAGGTCTTTTCGCCCGACAGCACCGGGCTCAGCATGATGCGGTTGTAATTCCCCCGCGCCTCCGCGTTGAACAGGGTGATGTCAAACGCATCTGGATTGGTCTCAACCAGATGTTCGATGACGCGGCCCGATGCCATGCCAGCGCCGATGATGACCAGTCTTTGTTTCATGGGTTCACTCCGCCGCAATTGTTTCAGGGGTTTTGGGCTTGGGCTTTGCGCCGTGCTCATATTCCTCAAGGAAATCGAGCACCTCTTGCCTGTAGCCGTAGTAGTCGGGATGCTGCAGGAGCATCTTGCGCGTTCTGGGCCGGGGCAGATCGACCTGCGTGATCTTGCCAATGGTGGCCTGCGGCCCGTTGGTCATCATGACCACGCGGTCAGCCAGCAAGATCGCCTCGTCCACATCATGGGTGACACAAATCGCCGTGACCTTGGTGCGCGACCAGACCTCCATCAGAACCTCTTGCAGCTCCCAACGCGTCAGGCTGTCGAGCATGCCAAACGGCTCATCAAGCAACAGCAGCTTGGGGCTGAGCGCAAAGGCCCGGGCGATACCGACACGCTGCTGCATACCGTTGGACATATCGCTTGCCCGCTTGTCCATCGCATCGCCCAGCCCGACCCGCTCCAGATAATACTCCACCACATCCTGACGCTCGGCCTGCGAGGCGCGGGGGTAGACCTTATCGACACCGATCGCCACATTCTCTTTGGCGCTGAGCCAGGGGAACAGATTGGGTGATTGGAACACCACGGCGCGCTCGGGGTCGGCGCCCTCCACATGGGTGCCGTCCAACACGATTGAGCCCTTCGATATGTCGTTCAGCCCCGCCGCCATGGTCAAAACTGTCGACTTGCCGCAGCCTGAATGGCCAATCAGCGAAATGAACTCTCCCTTCTCGATTTTGAGATCGAAATTCTCGACCACCGTCAGCGGGCCTTTGGGCGTGGGGTAGACCTTGTGAAGCTGGCTGAAATCCAGATAACGGCTGCGCAATGTGCTCTTCTCTGCTTCGGCCAGAGCGGCGGGGAGGCCGTGGATCGGGGTCACGTTCGGCAAAAGTCGAGTGCCCTCGACCTTGGCCTCAATCCCAACATCCATCAGGTATTTGGTCACATCCGCGCGCAGGCTTTTGAAGGTTTCATTGGTGTTCATGCGTCCCCGATCCCGAGGGCGCAGAATCTTGACGGGGAACTCTTTGCCCAACGTTCCATCCGGGTTCAGGGCGATGATCCGGTCAGCAAGGATGATCGCCTCGTCCACATCGTTGGTGATCAGCACACAGGTCTTCTTGTCGGCCTCCCAAATATGCTCAATCTCATCAGCGAGATTGGCCCGGGTCAGCGCGTCGAGCGCCGACAATGGCTCATCCAGCAAAAGCACTTCAGGGTTCATCGCCAGCGCGCGGGCCACATTGACCCGTTGCCGCATCCCGCCCGAAAGCTCCGCCGGGCGGCGTGGAGCGGCATGGCCAAGTCCCACCATTTTGACGTAATGCGCGACCTTTTCGGCCCGCTTTGCCTTGGACAGACCGGGGAAGACCGTGTCCACCGCGAGGCCGACATTGCCGCTGACCGTTAACCAAGGCATCAGCGAATAGCTTTGAAAGATCATCGCGCGTTCCGGCCCCGGTCCGGTGACTGGTTTGCCCTTGAAGCTGACCTTTCCCTTGGACGGCTGCTCTAGCCCCGCCATCAGGTTGATAAGGGTCGTCTTGCCGCTGCCGGAAAAGCCGAGCAGCACAAGGAACTCCCCCTCACGCACATCCAGGTTGATGTCCTTCAGCACATGGGTCGCATGGGTGCCTGAGCCGAAGCTCTGGCTGACATGATCGAGTTTCAGAATGCTCATCTGAGTGTTCCTTTTCCGCTATCGCCGCAGCACAGATCAGCGGTTGTTCGTGAAGGTAAAGAGCGACTGCAGGGCGTACATCACCCGGTCCAGCAGGAAGCCGATGATGCCGATGGTCAGCACAGCGACAATGATCCGGGCGAGCGAGCTGGAAGAACCGTTCTGAAACTCGTCCCAGACGAATTTGCCAAGTCCCGGATTCTGCGCCAGCATTTCCGCGGCGATCAGGACCATCCAGCCCACCCCGAGCGACAGCCGCAGCCCGGTAAAGATCAGCGGCAGGGCGGAGGGCAGGACCAGTTTGGTGATCTTGGTCCAGGTGTTCATCTTCAGCACCTTCGAGACATTCACCAAATCCTTGTCGATGCTGGCCACGCCCAGTGCGGTGTTGATCAGCGTCGGCCAAAGCGAACAAAGCGTCACGGTGATGGCCGAGACCAAGAAGGACTTGGACAGCAGGCCATCATTCGAGGCCGCAACGGCAGAGACCACCATCGTCACGATCGGCAGCCAAGCCAGCGGGGAGACCGGTTTGAAAATCTGGATGATCGGGTTCAACGCGGCGTTGGCCGTGGGCGAGAGGCCCGCCGCGATGCCAAGCGGGATCGCCACCGCACTGGCGATCAGGAAGCCGAAGAACACGGTTTGAATTGAGGTCCAGATTTGTTGGTAATACGTCGGCGCACCGGTATAGGCGCGCTCAACAGGGGGCATGCCCTGTTCGACGCGGCGTTCATTCAAAACCGCGACCTGCGCTTCGAATTTTGCACGGCTCTCGGCCTTGGCCTGCGCGTCCTCATGCAGGGTGATTGCCTCAGACCATACCTGTGCCGGGCCGGGGATCGCGCCAAGCGAGGTTTGCACTGTCGGGGCCAATGCCGCCCAAAGCGCGAGGAACCCGACAATCGCAAGCAACGGCACCCCCAACAGACGCCAGATCTCGGCGACTTGCGCCTTAGGGTTATCACCAGCGACGGCTTTCAGGATCGGGGTCAGCCATGCCAGCCCAATAACCTGAAACCACTTATCGGCGGTGTTGATCCGGGTGAAGCGCCTCTCACGGCGCGCCGTGCGCGCTGGATCAGCTGTAAAATTCGGGTCTGCGGTGCTCATCGAACTGTCTCCTGCGGGAATGGGAAAGGCACGGGCGAGACGGCTCGCCAGTGCCGCCGGGCCTCAGCCCTGAACTTCGTCGCCGACCACGGTTTGATCGCCTTTCAGCCCGATTGGCAGGCTGTCGAGGTAGGCGTTGGGGGCGCGACCATCAAAGGGAATGCCGTCGATGATATCAGCCGCAGGTGTCGGTGCCTTGAAGCCGTTGGCCTCCCAGGGGAAGTCTTCCTCCTGCGCCAAGCCGTCGTCGACCAGCGACCGGGCGGCCTCCAGATAGATTTCCGGGCGGTAGACGCTGGCGGCGACTTCCTTGAACCATGCGTCGGATTTTGGTTCGGCAATCTGTCCCCAGCGGCGCATCTGGGTCAGGTACCAGATCGCATCCGAATAATAGGGATAGGTCGCGTTATGCCGGAAGAAGACGTTGAAATCTGGAATGTCGCGTTTGTCGCCTTTTTCGAACTCGAAAAAGCCGGTCATTGAATTGGCAATCACCTCGTAATCGGCGCCGACATATTCGGGGCGGCTGAGTATCTCGACGGCTTGGGGGCGGTTGGCATTGTCGTTTTCGTCCAGCCACATGGCCGCGCGGATGAGTGCCCGGACAACCGCTTTGGTGGTGTTGGGGTTTTCCTCAGCGAAAGCATCGGTGATGCCGAATACCTTTTCGGGGTTGTTCTTCCACAGTTGATAGTCGGTGATGACCGGCACGCCGATGCCTTTGAACACCGCCTGCTGGTTCCAAGGCTCGCCCACGCAATAACCGTGGATCGTCCCTGCTTCCAAGGTGGCAGGCATCTGCGGCGGCGGTGTCACCGACAAAAAGACATCCGCCCCGATCTGGCCCGAGATGTTATCGGGGCTGTAGTATCCGGGGTTAATCCCGCCTGCAGCCAGCCAATAACGCAGCTCATAATTATGGGTTGAGACAGGGAACACCATCCCCATATTGAAGGCCTCGCCCTTGGCATTGAACTCTTCGATAACCGGCACCAGCGCCTCGGCTGAAATCGGATGCTCGGGACGTCCATCGGCCATCTTGGGAATGTTGGGCAGCATCTTTTCCCAGACCTCGTTGGAGACGGTGATACCGTTGCCGTTCAGGTCCATGGAGAAGGGCGTGATGATATGCGCCTCAGTCCCGTAGCCGATGGTCGCCGCCAAGGGCTGCCCGGCCAGCATATGCGCGCCGTCCAACTGGCCGTCGATCACCCCATCCAACAGCACTTTCCAATTGGCCTGAGCTTCCAAGGTGACAAAAAGCCCCTCATCAAGGAAGTAGCCCTGCTCATAGGCAATGGCGAGCGGGGCCATGTCTGTCAGCTTGATAAAACCGAAGGTCAGCACGTCCTTTTCAAGATCAAGCAGTTCAGCGAAGGCGGCGCTGGTCATCACGGTCGAGGCCGCAAGGCCAAGGATAAGGTGTTTCATGGTTGGTCCTTTTGAGGGCGTCCGAGCCGAGGGGAGGAGGATCGGGCAAATAAAAAAGGCCGCTCACTGACCATCGTTACAAACGATGGAAAGCGAGCGGCCCTGCTCAACGTATCCCAGTCATCGGGAGGAATTCGGTGCAAGCCACGCCATTGTGGATGCAGCTTCGATCATGCCGCAATGCAGCGCGTTCTCAACCCTATGAGGTCATTATCCAGCGAAAAAGTCGGAGGCGTTTTGCCGTTGCACAAAAAATAGTCGCCTACAGCGCGGAAGGATCGAAAATCTGGCCGTCGAAAAACTCATTCGGCAACAACGTCAGCCTCCCCCCCGCTGAAGCCACCGGCGTAGCGCGCGGAATCGCCCCTTCGACCTTTTCCGATGCGCCGGGCAAATCAGGGTCCAGCATGCTAAGATGCAAACGATGTAGATCTGAGCGGAACACATTCGCAATCGTATCCGCAGTGGGATTGCCGCTCCCGTACGACTGACACAAATGTTGCGCGATCCACCGTGATTGGCTGCGCCACGGAAAGGTTGCAGCGCCACGGTGAAACTCGAGAAATCCATCAATCTGGCGGTGCGCCCCGCGGGACGAGACGATCAAATGCCCCGACAAGGCCCGGTTAATAAGTTCAGACGGCACATCCAGATAGGCTTTGCGCGACAACAGATCGCTGGCGGCCGCATGAACATTCGGGTCGGCCAACCACCGGCCCGCCTTCCAAGTCGCGCGCAACAGACGGGCAAGCAGATCGGGCTCGGCCTCAGCCCAGTTCGTGCGCACGGCCAAGACCTTTTCAGGTGCAAAACTCCAGATCGCCTTGCCCGGCAGGAGCAATGCACCGACGCCGCGCTCAACCGCAACCGATCCCCAAGGCTCGCCAACGCAAAAGGCGTCCACCTCCCCCGCTGCCAGTGCGCTTGCCATAAGCGCGGGCGGAACTGTGCGGATTACGATCCCATCCGGTCCAAGTGCTGATGCCCGGCTCCAGTAGCGCAACAGTTCGACATGCATCGAAAACGGGAATGGCACCCCAAATACGATCGGTCCACGTCGGACCTGTGCAAGTGCTTCTGCCGCCTTGAAAGGATCAACAAAGTCGAAGTCATAGCCCAAAGCGCGCAACCGGTCTTCGAGCGGTTTGCCAACCCCTATGACAGTGCCGTTGACCGACAGGACAGACACCGCCGACAGTGCGGTCGCGACCCCGCCCAACCCCATCGCCATTGCAACCGGCAGTGGCGACAGCATATGCGCAGCGTCGACACGGCCAAAGGCCAGCATGTCTCGGAGTGACGACCACGACGGCGCGGCGGTCAGGTCCAGCGAAATGCCCTCAGCTTCGGCAAAGCCCAACTCATGCGCTACGATCAGGGGCGCGGCATCCACCAAGGGGACGTAAGCAGCAGGGATAGTCGTCGTCTTCATCCGAGCAGCCCCGACGCGGTCACCAGTGCTTCGGCCACGTCAGCCACCCGCCGCCCTTGGTCCATCGCGGCCTTCCGCAGCAGGGCATAAGCGGCTTCCTCGTCAAGGCCCTTGGCCTTCATCAACAGCCCCTTTGCACGGTCAATCACCTTGCGTTCTTCCAAAGCGCGGCGTGTCTCGGCCAATTCACTGCGCATCTGACGCACCATCGCAAAACGCGCAATCGCAGTGTCCATCACCGGCTTTAGTCGGCCCGGCGCGAGCCCATCGACAACATAGGCCGAAAGCCCCGCCTCAATCGCCGCCTGTGCCAGCCCGCCAGCCGCACCAGATACGAACATCGCCACAGGACGCTCCAACGGGCCAGACGCCAGCGTCAGTTCCTCCATCACGTCGCGTGTCGGGTTGCCTGCGTCGATCAGCACAATATCGGGCACGTGGGCGGCGATCTTGCGGGCGAGGCCACTGGAATTACCGACAACGAAAACGTCACAAACGCAGGCCTCTTTCAGCGCGTCCACGATCGCAACCGCGCGCTCTTGATCTTCTTCGACAACAACGATGCTTAGGGTCTTGGTCATGGGTGCCCCGCCGCCTTCTGAACTGGTGGCGCTGTATCGGGGCGAAACTCCGACACCAAGAAATCAATGAAGGCCCGCGTTTTCGGAGGGAGATTTCGCCGCCCCGCGAACTGCACAACGATATCGGTGCTGGCAGGCGCATAACCGGGCAAGATCCGCAGCAACTCCCCCGACTGCAGTTTCGCGTCCACCAGATAGCTCGGCAGCCGCGCAATACCGATGCCGGCAAGGGCGGCGTGAAAGATCACATCTGTACTGTTGCCTTCGAAATCCCCATCCGCGTCGAACGGCTGCGCCTCACCCGCCTCGACATCGCTCCATGCGTTCCTGCGGCTATTTCCGGCGATCCTCAGGCAGTTGTGCTCCGACAAATCGGAGAAGCTGGTTGGTGTCCCGCGCCGCTCGATGTAGTGCGGCGCCGCGCAGAGCACGCGGTGGCTATGCATTATCCGGCGCACGACGACATCGGGGTTCTTATGCTGCTCGGCAAAACTGACCGCCGCGTCGACACCCTCTGTTTGCAGGTCAATCTCGCGATCGGTCAGCTCGAGCGATACCTCAACCTCTGGGTTCACGGCCAGAAACACAGGCAAGGCCGGGATCAACTGGGATTTGCCAAAAGCCACCGTCGAGGCGATCCGCAATTTGCCGCGCGGCACGTCATCAAGGTTAGATATATGCGCTTCAGCGTCCTTGAACTTCTCTGCCATCGCCTGACATTTGAAATAGAATTCCTGACCTTCCGGGGTCGGCAAAACGCCGGTCCGCGTGCGGTTGAGTAGACGAAAGTGCGCGTGATCCTCCAAAAGACTGATCTGCTTGCTGACAGCGGATGGGGTTTGGCCCATGGACCGCGCCGCCGCGGAAATGCTCCCTCGCTCGACCACGGTGGCGAAGATCAGCATTTGCGCTGATAAATCCATGTCAATTCACTCGTATGTTCCCAGTTTGGCGCTGTGCCACCGCGCGCGGGACAAACTGCGAAGGGTTGGGAGGGTGCTCGCTTCTGTGATGCACCACGATACTGCACTGCAGCAATCAATCGAGCGATATGAGCCTCGATTCCCACGGGGCAGTTAGACTCAGAGGTCACTATTGATGCCGATTGCCTATTTTTTCATCGGTTTTGCAATTGCTTTCTACTGGAGACTCGCGAGTAAGCAAACGGGTTGAACTGCCCTCACGCCGAACCGCAGCTATTGTTGTGTGTCTGACGTCAGCATCCTTGGAACAGATTTGAGGATTTGAATAAGGGAGAATTTCTGGTTCATCTTATCGATTGGGAGATCGAGATGACTAAGAAACCCCCGACGTCGAAAGACGCAGCCGAGAAGGTGGTCAAAAATCAACCAACTGAGTAGCGCAGAACGACGCAGGATAGAACGCTGGAGACCCGTAAAGGTCCCTGTCGATGAGATGGCGCGCGCTCTAAAGCGCTGCAGATCAACGATATTTCTTGAGCTTAAACGCAACCATTTTTCGGACGAAAGCATGCCCGGGTGCGACGGCTATTACGGTGCCGCCGCCCACCTGATACAGGCGGAACGGCGTGCGCGGGAGCGCAAACTGATCAAACTTCCTGAGCTTCGCAAGGGCGTGATCGAGCGTATCAAGAACGGTTGGACACCAGAGCAGATCAGTAACCGCATGATCCACGAGCGCGCTCTCCTCAGGGTCTGCCAGGAAACCATCTATCGCTACATCTATTCCGAGGAAGGGAAGCGCGAAGACCTGTGGTGGTATCTACCGACCCACCGTGTCGCCCGCAGACCACGTCGCACCAGAAGGCGTAGAGAACCCAAATTCCACCGCGATGTCAGTATCCTGTTCCGCCCCGATGATGTGGCTCATCACCGTCAGTTTGGTCACTGGGAAGCTGATTTGATGCTGTTCAAACAGAAGCTTGACCAGACCAACGTCACCTCACTGGTTGAGCGCGTTCTGAACCACTTCAGGCCAGCAATTTTTTGTGAGCTATCGCGGAACCGTTTAAAGCCGGAGCCTTTTCAAGAAAGATCTGTGCGGCAGCTTGTATTGGTATATGCCGACACAACTCATAGCCTGAAAACTACTCCGAACCAACAAAGGAAGAATATTTAGTGTCCTATGGCGGCATGACCGCGCGCAAGGGCGCTCCACGGAAAGGTCGCTCTGGAAGAGCCAGACCATACGAGGACTGGCTGCACTGGGATCCCTCTCGGGGAACGTCCGCAGTCAAAAAAGGCGACCCGAAGGCCACCTTTCCCGAGCCCCCTCATGGGGGACAATAACATAGGAGGCCGGTCGAAACCGGGTCAGCCCTAACCCCTCAAGGGGAAACATGAAGGAAATCGCCTCGGTTCGCTGCGGGGCTGGGCGCAACCACCAAGAGCCATCCTCCCTCTAGCAATCTTATGGGGCTCTTTCCTTTCAAAACAAAATAAAAAAAGCAATCTGGAGGGCACGACAAACGTCGTGACGCGATACGTCACATTACTCCAAGCTCCCGCAGGAGGTCATCGTCCAATTTCGGCACGGTCAGCGGCGGAGGGGGCGCGATAAATTTTCGGACATGCGACTTTGACACCCGGGACTGATCCTGATCCATAGTTGTCCAGTCCAGGAAGTCCAAAAGACCACCTTGGCGCGTGTCCTGACTTAGGCGCGCGGCGGCATCGTGCATACTACCTGAGACCAACACAGTAATAGCATATGGTAGAGCAGGCGTAAGCTGCTTGACACCCGAGCAGTTTGCTCCCCAGACGTTCAAAACGGTGAGCGTATCCATCGTCAGATAAGCTTGCCCGGTGAGAAGCGTGTGGGAATATTCGTCGGCCATCCGCATCAATGTATCACCTACATAACAAAAAAGTTCGGGTCCGTGGCGCTTTTGAAAGTTCGAGAGCGCGTCTCTGAGACGTTCCGGCAGGTCACCAATTTCGACCCGTCGAAACGCTTCTTCATCCCATACAACAACTGCGTCAAAGACAAATTTGCTGAGGTGATAGGGCTCATCGGTGAACACGAAAGAGATGGCTCGGACTTCGGCGCTGGAGCCCTCCCATTGGGCACAAAGAGCAGTCAACTGACTTTGCCAATGCTCCTCAGGTGAAAATTCTGTTTCCATCGAGGGCACAGGGTCGGAACGATACCCCATCCATTGTTGCCCCTTCTGGGCTTTTTCAATCATGTCTTTGGTGTGGTTCAGAGGAGATTTGGTCATGGTTTACCTTTTTTGATTTTTGAATTTGCGGGACGTAAAGCGGAGGCACGTCGCCGAGCAGAGGTTTCAGGGGGGGAGTAGGGTTCTGTTTCGCAGCGCCGGAAGCTCTTCTGTGCTCTACCCGGCGCCTCGCATTCAGGCAGACCAGCTGCAGATGAGAGGGCCGTTTTCGACGATATCCTTGGCAAGGAACGTGACAACCGCAGGGTAGTAGCGCAGCAAGTCCTTCCATTCCGCATCCCGTGCATCCAAATCGTAAAATTTCTCAGGGATTTCGGACACGGCATCGGCGGCGGTGAGCCCCAAGGCCGCGAACTCCTTTTTGAGCATGGTCGCAACCACTGCTAACGTGCCGAGAGTGACATAGAAGTCGCTATAGGTCTCATAGACATTCCCCCCAGAGCCTTCCGCAAGCGCCTCAAAGAGATCGTCGTGGTTGCGCAGATAGAACACCTCCTCCCCATCCCGATAAAAGCCAATATCCAGCCCCATCTGTGTATCCTTTCCAATGTGATGGTTTCAGTTGAACGGCACGTGCAGTGCCTAAAGATGAACTGGGAACCTTTTTCTGAGGCCGTTAATCAAATCGTGCATTTTGATGAAAAAAGTTTTTCCGCGAACAGAAGGAGGGGCGGGTTATCAAGAGCGCCCTGCCCCTCCCAGTTGAATTGGCCGTAACGGTGTCGGACTTGAGCGGGGCAAAGGCAGCAAAGAAGCCCCGCCCGGCTCACGCCGAGATCACCCCCCTTCCAGCTTCGCGATACAGCGGTCCATCGCTTGGATCGCACCACTTTCGGCAAAGTCGCTGCGGTAGGTTTCCTGCATATAGCGGTCTTCATGCCCCAGCATATGTTGGGCTGCCCACCGTGCACCGGGCCGTTCGCGTCGCATCAGATCGGTCAAAAGTGTCCGAACCAGATGCCCGTGGATTTTGAAGTCGTCTTTAAGCCGGAGGTTAATGAACCCCTCATTGACCACGGCGTCGGCAAGGGTCAGCAAATTAGCACCCTGCAACTCCGCCACACGCCGCTCAATCATCCAGGCAGGCCGATCCCCTAAAATATGGGCGTCGATCAGTTTTGAGGTTCCCGGCCAAAGCGCATCAATCTCTTTTTGGCGGCCGGTCTTCGACGTCCGGATTGCGTGATGCCAGTCACCCTGCGCATCGCGGATCAAATCCACACCGATGTCGAAATGCCGCAGATCGCCTTGCCGATCCCCGGTGTTGACGAGCAATGCATATGACACCGCCTTCTGCCGCAGACGCAGGGCCGAAGTGGTGTGACCCGGCAGTTTTTCCGCCTCCTGCGCGGCAGCCATTGCAGCATGCAGAAGATCGCTCATGGTGAAGTGCTTGCGAAACGCGCGCAGCTTCGTCCATTTGCCCGGATCACTTTCCGTCGCTTCTTCCGTCAACGCCCCCGCAAGGTTTGCCAAAGCGGCCAGACTGGCCTCATCAAAAAGACCCGCGCGCATAAAAAACATGCGCAGCCGTTCGCAATAATCTGCAGCGGTTCCGAAGGAGACCCCGCGCTGTGTGATCAGATACCGAAAAAACGCTTCAAAAAGGTCCGCCGAAGGGGTGGGTGCGAGCTCCACTCCCTGTGCTGCCGCCCATTCGCGGCTTTTTGCGAGAAGACCCACTGCACTGATCACAGCGACTTGTGTTTTAGCTGCCAAGCGCGGCAGACGGTTGCCGTACGGCCGGACAGTCCTGCCCAAGTTTGGCACAGCTGCCGCCCAAGCTTTCGGCCAATCCTCCGGTGCCAAACCAACGCGCCGACTATCTCTCGGCCGCGCCGGTTTGGCATTATAACGCGCGTTGAGCCAAGCGTCCCACCGCTGTGTGACCGGCGCCGCCGGGCTTAACGGCACGGCGGGCGCAAAAAGACGCAAACCCTTCAGCAACGTTCGCAGTCGGCTACGCGATGTGGCAACAGCCGCGTAGATCTCTTCAGTTACGAGATCAGGAGGTAGCTTGGCCTGGGCCAGCCGATTGTAAAAATCCTCAATCGCAGCAGGCATGCCGCGTTCAAGGGTCTGCCCTGCCCGTAGTTGCGCTTGCATGCGCGTCACTACGTCGGCAGGAATATGAGGTGCGCGTTTTGCAAGGTTTGCCGCGCGTTCTTCGGCTGACATTGGCATGTTCAGGTTCTCCTAAGAAAAATCGCAAGCGTGGGATCGATGGTTTCCATAACTCCGGCGAACAGTTTGGCAGCCGCAGCACCTTCCCCGCGGGCATAGAATTTCTCGACAGTAGCAATGCTGTCTCCAAGGAACGCCGCGACCGTGGCGTAGTCCCCCGGATTGACGGCCAGCCAAAGCGTCGCCGCGACATGACGCATCATATGCGGCCGCAACCCTGGCACACCGATCCGGTTCACACAGCGGTTCCAGATGCGGTTGAAGCTCTGACGACTCAGCACACCATTGGGCCCGGGAAACAAAAAGATATTCGCCTCAGCGTCGACCTCCTTGATTGCACACCAGCGCGGCAGACCTTCATCGAGCCAACCGACAATGACTTGCCATTGCCGTTCGGGGATTTCTCCTTCGATGGGACGGCGGTTCTTGACCCGAGACCGGTGAATATCAAGCCAAGGACGGCTGTCGCGCAGCGGGCGGATGAGTTCGGCGTCCGGCCCGTCAATGATCATGCCGTTAAGGTTCCGGCTGCGTACGGACCGCGCCAATTGCAAAGCCATCATCGTAGCACCCATCGATAGATGCAGCGCCTCGCTCTTTGAATGCGCCCCCAGGTCATCCCAGGTGGCGAAGGCAGCTTCGGCCTCGGCTTTTAGCAGACGGGGTCCCGAAACAATGGCCTTGGCAATTGCCGGGTTGCGCTCAACGAGCTTAATGAAGGCTTCGCGTTCCGCGGACATCTCACGGGTCTGATAGCTATCCACGTGATCAAAACGCGCATCTTCCAAAGCCCAGATAACGTCTTGATCCAAGTCATTGCGCCGCGCCAGGGTCTCAAGTGCGGACAAGATGGATGCACCGCTTGAGGTCTGCGCCGGGTTCAAAAGGACGGGTGAGGCTTCAGCCCGCGCGATATAGCGCATCGTCGCCTGTTCGACGGCCTCACCTGTTACCAGCGCTTCAATGCTGTCGATGCGGTAGGCCACCCTACGGTCTTCAAACGCGTGCCGCACAAGCCAGCTCAACGCATTCAAATGACGCGCCCGGGCAGCTTCGGGGTTGCGAATGGGGCGCGTTCGGCGCGTGCGGTCACGCCCATTCAGGGGATCAGCGCCAAGCTTATCGCCAAAGCGATCTTTCTTTTTGCGGGCATCATTGCGGACCGCCACTTTGAGGGCCCGGTCCCGCGACGCTATAAATTTGGCGCTGAATTGAGACCAATCCAGCGGACGATCTCGCAGGCGCGGCAGGTCTCCGATGGGTGCGAGGGGCACCAGATCCTGAATGGCCGGATGCCGGTTGCGCTCGCCGATGAGCTTGTTGAAGGCTAAGATTGATCGGCGCAAAGTGGCTGCTTTGTCAGAGCGGCAATGTTCCAGCGCTTGCGCTGCTGCCTGCGTATTTAGCTCTGCGGGATGGGTCTCTCTGCAGCGTGCACGCAAATTGGCAATGGAGAGAGAGAACATGTTTGGCAGCAAAAGAGCGCCGTGTTGGTCTCGGGTGTTTTCCACTTCCGCGGCATAGGTCTGAAGGCGCGCCCATGCCGCATCCTCAGACATAGAGACCACCGGCGTTGCAATATGCGCCTGCGCCCGCCGGATCGCATTGGCAACCTTCTTGACCCAAGCTTCAAAAGCTTCTTGCCGCGCGCCAGGTGTGTCGCCGCGAAACTCGCCAACCCAGACGATCCCGCGGCTAAATAAGAACCAAGCGCTTTCATCGGCAGGGATATGCGACAGGGGCTTGCCTGTAAGCTTTGTCACGCGTCTTAGAGCAGCGCTGTAGACCGCCGCAGAGGCTGCTGAGTAAAGCGCGGGCAGCAGCAGATCTACATCTTTCAAAGAGACGAGCTGGATGGGGGTGTGTCGTGTCATCGTTCATTACCTTCTGGGAGTGTTCATTTGAAATTAAGAGCGTTCATCTGAAGCAAGATGAACCAAACGGGGGGTGCACTTTGGGCCATAAAGCTCACCCCCCGTCTCGTTCATCGCTCGGATTTACTATTATTTTCCGTGCATTACGGTTCACGAACCGTGCTTTGTGCCACACCTCGATTTGGGCAGGCACAAAGCGGTAGGCGCTGCCAATGCGCCGGCAGGGCAAGTCTCCGCGCCGCGCCGCACTCAGAATGTACGACGGCTTTACAGAGCAAAGCCCGGCCGCTTGATGCTCTGTCAGTAAGTTATTTTGATACGCCGCGCGCATGCCCTCAGGCGGCGCGCCGCCTTCGAACGCAAACACAGCATCCCAGGTGTAGCGCCGCTTCGTGCCATCGCTCACAACGCATAGCTTGCCGAGTTTTTCTTGCCGCCAAAAGAACGCGTCGCTCCCTTTCTGCCAGCGCCGGATCAGGAACGGACGGTCCAGCAAAACTGGCACGTCATTGGAAATTGGGGTGGGTGGTTTTTCTGTCATTTTCACTCCATCGGTTTGGGGGGTGAAAAGGACAGAGGGAAAATGAACGCCGTTTCAAAACGGCTGTACGGTTTTTCTTAATCTTTTTGCGTTTGAGAGGACGCCAAGAAAAGCCCGGCTCTGCTAAAATCTCCGAGCCCCCGCCATGGAAACGCGAAAGAGCTTTTTGACATCGCCAAGTTGTTTCTCAGGTGCCCCGCAGACTCCTAGTCTGACAAATGAAAGGAAAAGAAATGACCGCACCAAATCCAACTCCCTATCAGATCGCAAACGCGTTCGCAGGGCTCAGAGGCCTCATTGTGGAACCGGATATCGAAATTCTCACCCGTAAGCCTAACGGCACCGTCAATCTGCGTATAGTCGGTGACGACGGCTCCTACCTAGCCACAAGCACATGCCCGGAGAGTAAGTCTCTTTAAAGCAAAACCGCATTCAATAAAGTTTACTGGCTGGCGGGTCAGCAAATGATACCTGCGCCATTAAAAGCCTGATGCGAACAGACGCTCTAAGGAGGTCTAGAGCATATCCCAAGCTATGCTGTGCACAGATCGTCAAAACCGACAGTGGTGCTCGAACAGCACCGATGCAGCGCGAACGCCTGGCCATCCCGTCAACTGTAGACTTTCACGCTGAGAACGTGGGATTCAGTGATCGTCAGCGGCCACTCGAGTTGTCTGTAAATTCCCTGGTAACACTTTTGTGATCAAGGCGCTTTGGAAGCCGGGTGTTTCTAGAATGCCCCTTTGCAACACATTAATATTAAATAAAAAAAAACGCAAATAGGAGGTTTGCGAAGTGGGTTTGAATCCCCCATTTGCAATACTGGCCTTTATGTCTAAGCAGAGGGTGTGTTTCGAAGCACCTGAGACAAACCGCGAATTGCGGTCACAACCTCTTAGGTCGTTTCGAGGCAAGAGTGTAACGGAAAAAGGAGCAGCAACAGACAAAAGAAAACCCTCCGAAACCGAGGCTTCAAAGGGCTTTCAAGTTCTCTAGTACAGACTTGCTACCCGGTTGGCGTCTTTGTTTCAACACCGTTTTGCGGTGCTGGTATCTATTTGTCTACTGATATCTCAGATGTAAAAAACCCTAAAACCAATCCGGCACCTAGCTCTTGGAGACCTCTGCGCGAACCTATTGGGAACACGCCGATAGATCGCTGCCTTACTTTCCGCGTTCATACCCATGTTCGTTTTGTAACGCATTCTGGAAACGGAATGCAGGCGGTCGGCCGATTGCTTCACCTTCAAACGAGACCTGCATTGCCATCACGGCGGCGCGGGCCCTTTCAGCACACCAAGGAAAACTCATGTCTAACTGTTACAAAAATCAAACAACCGTCAGGAGAGGGAAAAAATCCTTTGGGACTCAACATACTGCTGCAGTTCCCAGCCTCTGACCCCTCCTTGCCCTCAACTTACAACCCAGGAAGAAACGCAATGAACACTTACGACCAAACCGCCGAGGACCGCTTCGAAGCGAACGCCGAAATGTATCCACTCTTGGAGAACTTTGGTTATGATGTTGAGGGGCTAGCAGAGCTGCTTCGGGATGAACCGATCTCCGAGGTGTGGGAAATGTTCGGCAGCTTTCATGGCGTCAATCGTTCCGCCCGTTCTGGAGAGTATGGCGTTTTCGAAATCAGCGACGCTGACAATGACCACGTCATTTCCTTCCTGCTACCTTTCGACGAACAGGGTGAACTCACTGGCCCGGGGCGCATCGCCTTGGAAAATCGTCACAGCGTGATCGAATCCTACGAGCTCGACATTGAGCTTAGCCGAGTGATCTGGGCTGATGTTTCCGACGAGATCCAAGAAGCCTTGCCAGAGCTGAGCAGCATTCAAGAGGACTGCTCCGAAGAATGCCGCCCCGATCACAGGCTTTGGGTGGAGAAGCTCGCCAAGAGTCAAACTGACGTTTGATCGGATTAACGCGGCACGCCAAGCTCAAGCGGACGAGGCGTGCCGCAACTCGACCGTCTGACCCGGATCGACAAGGACAAGAACCCCGTGAAAGCTCGGATTTGACGGCTCCCAATTTAGGCGCGCAAAAAGAGTTCGTCGGGGGCCGCCGGCCCCGGCCTCAGTCTGCTCTTACTTCACTGCGGAAAACGCACAAGTTGTCGGGGTTTTGCCACTTTACGCAAAAAGGTCCGCAAACATTTCGCCGATAAATGTTTGGGGACCAATGTGCGCCTGTCGCGAGAAGTTCAAGCATGTCGTGGTTTCGACCATTTGACTGTGCGGCCCTATCATAAGCGTCCCTTTTTTGTGGCGCCAAACGTCTGTTCTGTCCAGTCCACCGCATCTTCCGGCGCTATTCGTACGCTCCCAAAGACGTTGCGCGTTGGGAGCCCCTCTACGATCCAGCGCTCAACCGTGCGTTCGCTGACCTGCCATTTTGTGGCGAGTGCCTTTTTGCTCTTCAACGGTCTCTTATAGAGTTTGGAACGCGCTCCGCGCGGCGCAGGTCCCCCCAGGCATCGGTCCAGCAACACCGCCAGCTACCGCTCAGGCGAACGCCCTCCAGCGCTCCGTTTTTCAGGCAGGTACGGACCGTGCGGGGAGACAGGCTATAATGCGCGGCAACCTCTGCAACGGTCAGGTTATAGTCGTTATCATCTTCCATGTGCAGAAGATTGTTCCCCTGACCACGCAGCCAAAATTTTCATATTTTAAGTTTTGACCGTCCGTGGTTCGAGGCGAAGGTCCCTCAATGCCGCACCGTTTGTCAGCGCGAGACATTTTATCAGATCGCAGGTCCACGGCCCGATGGGGGCCGCTCCCCTGTTTCACTGCCATAAAATAGGCTCCGAGAATTTTCATAGATGAGAACCGCATCGGGGCGGGCAAGCTTTACATGGGCGCGCTATCAACCCTCAATCTTTGAGAGCCAGCACTATCTCCAGCCTCAAGATCCAGCTGCAACCGGCATCCCCAGACTCAAAATGCCGGAGCCTGAGGGCAACTGCCCGCTGTTCATCCAGTTCCGGCAAGTGACGCCTAAAGGCTTCAGAACAGCGGCCGGAAACAGGGCGGCTGCCCTGAACGTGTCCGGTATGAGCAACGCAGTGATCCCAGTTGAAGAATATCGAAGGTTTCTCGCTGCACAACAGCGGTCGCGAGATTAAGCTCCTCTGTCATAGAATGTTCCGTTTAGGATTTGTCGTGACTGCCTTTGGCTGAGCGGCGCAGGCGTGAGCTGCTTAAGGCTTGTCGCTCTTCGGAACGGGCTTCCAAAAACGGGTGTTGGTCTGTTCCCAAGAACCAATTTCTAAAAAGAAAAGTATCCTTTAGAGAGTTCCGGGACATTCCGGCGCTTTGCATCCGTCGAAAAATTTATATGGATAAGTTTATAAGTTACATACACTTACAGGAGTTTTCACGAATTTCTCTCGGTGTTTAACGCCGACCCAGAAAGGGGTTTCAAACCGCGTTTCTGAAAATCTTCGTCGAACGCACGTCCTCGTCACACAAACGAGGAATGCACCATGAAGATTAAGTTCAACGACACTTCACCCACCACCGCTAAAGCTCTGGATCAGTTCTACACGGCCCCCAAGGTCGCCCAAGATTGCATCGATCAGGTACTCGACTACTATGCGGACCAGCCCTTCGAAACCATCATCGAACCTTCCGCCGGCACGGGCGCCTTCTCAAGGCAGCTTGGGAGCAATTGTATCGCTCTCGACCTCGATCCAAAGGCACCGGACATCCAGACCGCCGATTTTCTGACCTGGCAGCCAGAAATTCTCACGGGACGCTGCCTGGTCATTGGCAACCCACCTTTCTCTGGGGGCGCTGCCATGAAGTTCCTCAACCATGCAGCGGCGTTCGCTGATGTGGTCGCCTTCATTCTGCCTGCGACCTTTAAGAAAAAGAGCCAGCAAAACCGGGTCGCTTCGAACATGCACCTGATGTACCAGCAAGATATCCCCTCGCGCTCGTTTAGCCATGCAGGCAGGGTGGTTGACGTCCCGTGCGTCCTCCAAATCTGGGAGCGTGGCGATGTGCCTCGCCAGCGGCATAAGCTTCGCTGCCGTCATTCTCATTTTGAACGCTGCTCTCAAGCCGAGGCGGACTTGGTGATCCGCCGGATCGGCGCCCACGCCGGGACGCTCAAGCCGCTTGATGTGAATTGGAGCGCACAATCCAATATCTTTCTGCGCGCAGTTGGTTGCAACCGAGCAGAACTCTTGCGCCGTTTCCAGAACCTCGACCTAACCGGCGCAGCCGCTAACGGAGTGGGCGGAGGTTCGATCAATATGTCAGAACTTGTCGAACTCTATGAAGCTATTTTAAAGGAGGAACCGGTCGCGAGTCCTTTACAGGGAATCGCAGATGACCAGATTGGCAAAGGAGCAGCCCTGAAATGGCGGATGCCATTGCATGCCTCTTCAGCAGCATTTTCGCTAGCAGCCAAAAGCTTCCATTTGTTCAATTCTAACGAACGTGATCACCTTGTTCCTACATCCAAGGCTCAGCCCCCGCTATCTAACCCCATTCAGGAAGCTTGGATTCGGCATGCCGCTGAACTTCTGGAGCGCCCGTTTTGCAGAACGCGACGCTGCAGTACGCATATTGGCGGCTTGATGACAACAGTATATCCCGTCTTAGGTCCGCCGCAGAATTTGATAGTAAACTCAAGATGGCCTCTATTAACGATGAACTGTTCTCGCCCGGCTCCACCCACATCGAGGTCCGATGCTGGGAGTGCGGCCATACGGTGAGCCGCAGGTCCGGCGAGGTGCCTGAGGGCATTACGCAGCACGAATTCGAGCGCCGGTCTGTCTGCAAGTACGGCGCAGGCTGGCCGCAGGTGTCGCGGTTTCCTCAAAAGAAATCGACATCGATGTGATAAGCTTACGTGAGGGAGACAACATGAAACCCAAGGTGCCCAGATTTTCACCCCAAGAACGCGCAGCTGAGAAAGCCGCTGCGCGTGCGCGCGATGAAGAACTACTTCGCTCTGGTCAGGTTTCACACGCTGATATGGCACGCGCTAACGGCGGTTTCGTCCGAGGGGCGCGTTACAAAGGCCCAGCAAAGCGTATTCAGGCACTCGCTGCGTCCCTGTCGTCAGATGACGACAGCGCCTAAATTGCCAATGGCGCGTATGTGAGGAGATATGCAGGTCATAATCCCGAAGAAACTGCACATCGCACTGGCATGGAGCTGCCCGAAGTACTCGCCCTGAGGTGTTGTGACGATGAAGAAGAAGGTGCCGAGTTTAATGCGCTCTGCGATGCGTGGCAGGGCGAAATGCCAAGCGAGGTCGTTATCGACAATATCTGAAGGATCACCGGCACAGGGATTGTCAATTCATTACTGCGCCAACTTGCGCCAGCCCTCTGCATTTCGTGGTGCAGCTCGTGGCCAGCATTTTTGTGGACATGGCGCTATGTCCAAACAAGCTTGAAGGTCGGCTTGGCTGGACCTTCCTGCCGTTCGCTGCTGGCGCTCCATTTGCGCTGCGATCACGAAGGTCACCGGCTCGAAGGGGCGGACAGCTGACTTTCGCCGCTGGGGCGAGTGGGCCGTGCCGGGAGAGTGAGAGCCGATGTTCAGAACAATGCGAAATTAAGCATCTCGCTGCACGGCCTTGAGGCCACTACAAGCCGTTGCGTGAGGGGTGCGGCACTCCGGCTCGCGAGGTGGAATTGTAGGCGAGGCGCAAAACCATTAGGACGCGCTTCAAAATAATCGTTTACACCGAAGCTGTCGAACCAGCAGAATGACGCAAGGAGACGAAGGAATTACCGATGGCACAGGTCGACATATCGCCTGACGTTCTGGAATGGGCGCGAGAACGCGCCGGGATGCCGTTCGACAGTCTCGTGCAGCGTTTCAAAAAGTACCCGGCTTGGCTGAAGGGAAAGGGCGGTCCGACCTTCAAGCAGCTGGAAACCTTGGCGGCGACGCTTCACCTACCGCTCGGCATGTTTTTCCTGCCCGCACCGCCCGAGGAGCAGCTGCCCCTGCCTGACTTCCGGCGGATGGCTGGAACGGCCTATGGGCGTCCAAGTACAGAGCTGATCGACACGATTCACACCTGCCAGCGGCGCCAGAGTTGGTATCGTGACCACCTTGCCGGGTCCGGCGCGCCGCTTCTGAAGTTCGTCGGTTCTTCTACGGCGGGCGACCCGCCTGCGATTGTAGCGGGCAGCATCCGCACCGTGCTGAAGTTGGAGGTCGGGAGCCGGTCCGAGGCCGCGACTTGGGAAGAATTCCTACGGCTCTTCATAGCCCTTGCCCGAGAGGCGGGGATCCTCGTGATGATCAATGGCGTCGTTGGAAATAACACACACCGGAAGCTGAATCCGCGCGAGTTCCGCGGCTTCGCAATTTCCGACTCGTTCGCGCCGCTCGTGTTCGTGAATGGCGCTGACACGAAGGCCGGTCAGATTTTCACGCTCGCCCACGAGCTGGCGCACATCTGGATCGGCAAAGGCGGTATCAGCAACGCAGCCGCTGACGACCTACCGGAGGACTGGAACCCGGACAGCGCGGTCGAGCGGTTCTGCAATGCAGTCGCCGCTGAAGTTCTCGTGCCGATGGCCCAACTCCAGAATATGGAACTACCCGGCGATATCGACTTGGCGAAGACCACGGTCGCGCGCTTGTTTCGGGTCAGCACGCTGGTCGCCCTACGTCGCCTGAAGGATCTTGGACGCCTGAGCTATGACGCCTTTCAAGCAGCCTATGACGCCGAGCTCGACTTCCTGAAGGACAAGGCGAAAGGCAGTTCTGGCGGCGACTTCTATGCGACGATGGGGGCGCGCGTCGATCCGCACTTTGCATCGGCGGTCATCTCGACGGCCCTCGAAGGCAGGACGCAGA
>Ga0208315_1000689_pt1 | contig 21348 bp, 21 predicted proteins | sample MalvireepMed_215_FD_184239 | JGI IMG/M metagenome (GOLD analysis project Ga0208315, IMG submission 184239) | Marine viral communities from the Global Malaspina Expedition - Malaspina viral metaG DeepMed_215 (SPAdes) (version 2) | ecosystem: Environmental > Aquatic > Marine > Oceanic | place... | reverse complement strand
GAGGTGGGCAAGGTGATATTCGCGCTCTGCCTTGTCCCACCAGTCGAGGCGTCGTAGCACCTGGGCCTCTTCAGGCGAGCGCATACCTCGACGGCCCATCTTGAGCAGCGCCTCGTACTCATCCCACAACTCGCGTTGCCGGGTACAGAGAAGCTCTGCGGTTACCACAGATCGAGTCACCATCCCTCTTCCTCTTTTCCATTTCCAGAACCCAGGTCAGGCGAAGTCTGCCTGTCTCCCCGCCCCTCCCCCTTCGGGGGGGGCGGTAATCCAGACTTCACCGTTGAACTCTGTGTAGAACTCTTAAGAAGTCTTACTTCTTGTGTGTCAGACTTCACGAGTAGACCGAACCTGAATGGACGGCTCTCTCCGAGCCGGGTGAACACCTTGCCGGTGCCTGAGTCCACGGTATTTCGCACCACCTTCTCAGGCAGGTCGAGTTCCTCTGCGATCTCACGCACGGTCAACGCCCCCTGGCCCTTGAGCAGGGCGATGGTGCGGGCACGAGGCTTCAGCTTGCGCTCGATCTCGGGTGCTGCTGTCGGGTCTGACGGGTAGTAGCGGATGGCCTCGTCGCTGAACTCGATGCGAAAGCTCAGGGGTGGGAACATCTGGTCATCACGCGATTTGCGGTGGATGAGGGCGCACTGGACGGTACTCTCCGACTCTTCCTGCTCCTTCACCATCTCCCATACGCCGGACGGCTGGGACTCCCAGTACTGTGAGCCGATGGCCGATGCGCCTGCCTTTGGGGTGTGCGTGATGGTGAGCCATGTGCCGCCGATGCGCCGGGTGGCTGCGAAGAATGCCAGGACGGCCTGCTCGTCTGAAATCTGGCCGCCCACGGCCATGCCGCCACTGTCTGCCATGATTAGCTCGATGTGGTTTTCTGAGACCAGCCTGCGTATCTCATCCACCGAATCGGCGAGGGGAGTAGCCATACGCTTGTAGGCGATGTTGTGACTGAGCTTATCCCTGCCAACACCACCAAGGAGCTGCCCGTAGCGTCTGCGATGCGCTCGCTTGGATGTCTCCCAGTCCAGCACCAGTGCGCGGACAGGGCTGCCAGCGGTGACGGACGGCAGCACCTTGTGGCCGTCTGCTACCGAGATGAGAGCGGCCAGCCCGAACAGGCTCTTGGTGCTGCCCCGTGTGGCATAGACAACGGTATGCTCGCCCCGCTCCAGAATCGGCTTGAGATGGTATTCCGGTGGGCCGGGGTTCTCTACCTGGTCGAGCCAGACCATCGGCTCTCCGGCCTGGAGAAAGCTGTCAGAGAGGTCCGCTATCTGCTCGATCCTAGAGCGCCAATCGCGATCGAGGCGGCGCTCCAGCATCCGGGCGAGGCCATCCTTGGCGCTGATGCTCAGGAGGTTTATGCGGCTGCGAGCGAGAAGTGCCCGAGGCTTTCTTTCGCCTTCGGCCTTGTAGGTCGCTGACAGTACGACGTTGAAGTCGCGATGCTGGCGCTCGGGTGACTCGACCAGCATCCGCAGTCCGTCGCTCTCCCATGTGAAGGCGATGCCGTCAGCGAGGGCGTCCATCGTGGGAGCATCTATGGTGCTGCTTTTCTTGCCGATACCCAGCGCCGATGTCTCAATCCCTGCCTCTGCCGCGAGCGCAAGTGCCGCTTCGATTGGCTTTACCATGCTTTTACCAAAGTCCACTCTCCATTGCTTTTCTTACAAGTGAAATAACATCCCCGCCATCCTGACATTTGCCGAAGCACTTCCAGCGTTGGCTATCGATAAATATGACGAAGGCCCGCCCCTTCCTCTCACCGTGGAACGGGCATTTGCCCGACAGGGTCCGATGACCATAGAGCGTGGTCAGGCGGTGCGCTACGTCCTCAATTCTGTACGCTGCCTTGACGCGGTCAAAGATGCTCTCGCCTAGCTGGTGGCTGTGCTGCTTAGGCTTAGGCTTCGGGTAGGCTTCCGGGAACAGCGCCTGTGCGAGCATCCGGCCCCACCGGCGTGCCTCTTTCGCGTCCCGGACGGCCTCCCAGTTGCACGCCGGCACCAAATCGACGCTCTGTGTGATCTGCCATCCTTCGCGGTCGCAGAATTCGCACTGGGTGAGTGCTAGCGGCATAAAAATTCTGAACGTGTGTGGAGAGTTGGGCCGTGTTCCGAAAACGGGGGAGAAACGGGTGCCCGCAGAGAGCTAGCACGACGGAGTTGTCGCCCTGTCCTCGCGGATCAAGGACTCTCTGCGGGCATGAAATGGGTCAGCGCCAGAAGATGTACCAGGGACGGCGGGCCTTCGCTATCGCCCACACAGCGGCGCACCTCTGTGCATGGAACGGAGAGTAGGACACGATCTTAATCGGCCCACCGCATTGCTTGCAGTTCATGCTCAGCTCTCACTTTCCGTTCGGATCTTCCACGAACGCTCCGAAGTCTCAGCCGCCCTTATCTTTAGCTGGGCGAACCACCACTGGTCCGTGGTCTGAAGATCGACCTCATCGCATGCAACGGTATGGCCGTGATCGTCGATGTCTTCGACCCACACCCTCTGCTGCTGCTCACTGCCCACGATCCTGTAGCGACCCAGAATCCTTACACGGTGTTCGCCGAGGTAGGCTGGTTCGCCAACCTGGAAGCTATGTCTGCTGAGTCTCACCACGGTCGTTCCTCCACTTCTTCCTCGCCATTCGGCTCGTCGAACGGGTCGGCCAAGTCATCCTTGGAACAGAATTCGTTGCTATTGGCCACCTTGTGCGAGGGCGAGGAGAACCCTGCGGCGATCTGCTTCTCGGATGGCGGGTAAAAGGGCGTACCGTGCTTCGGGCAGATGTCGCCAGTTGTCTCCCGGCGGGACGCACGCGGCGGCGCGGTTGTAGGTGGGGCCACGATCGGGGCCGCGGCCGGGGCCGGGGCTGACTCGATCGTCATCTCGTTGGCTGGCGTGGGTTCGTACCCGGCGAGAACCGCCACATACGAGAACTTGATCCGGGCTGCCTTGCTCACCGCCCAGGTCTGTGCCGCTGACATGGCTGCGCGGTGCGCGCTGGTGCCGGTTCGGCCCTGCGACGGGAAGTCATCCAGACCGGCGATCATGCTGGCCCTTGCGACCTCGACGCCCGTCCGCTCGTCCACCAGTGCCACGGTAGCCTTCCAGCCGAACGTCTGGCCGTCCGGGCCTTTGACCGCTACGGTCTCGACCTCTCGCGGGGAGACGCTATTGAAAGCCATTATGGTCTCCCACGCTTCCGCTACCAGATACCGTTTGCCCTGAATATCTACGTACAGGTGCTTGGACTCCACGATGTCCATCAGCACGTTGGCCTGCTCAGTGGCTCGCGCCACCACGTCTGCCGGTGCCTCGTAGGTCACCAGGGATGCCGGTGACGGCATGAGCGGGACCAGCGCTGCAGGGTTAGCGTCCACTGGTTCCGCGACCAACTCGATCACATCTTTCTCGTCTACCATTTGGCTACTCCTTCTCCTCTATCCGGGTCAGTCGCACACGCGCTGGCTCTTCCCATCGTGAACTGGCAATAGTTTTCGCCACCTCGCCGCCTCTCTTCAGCATGGTCTTGACCGCTGTCATGTTGAAGCGTCTCTTGGGCGCTGGGCGAGGGGCCGTCAGACACCGCTCAAGCTCGTCAGGAGAGAGCATCTCGCGCAGGGGTTCCAAGAGCGCCTGATCCCACATGACCTTGGGCTTGCGCGTCGCCTTGACACCCGCCTCGACCCGCTCTTCGACACCTAACTGCTCGCACTGCGCGTCGATGGTCAGCTCCAGGTTAAAGCGCCGAAGCGCGGCCTCGTGGACCGCTTCATCTGCCCTGGACCACGCTGCCATCATTTCGCGCAGGGCGTCTTCCTCGTGGACAACCTTGCCGCTCATAGCAGCCCTCCTTTCTGCTTGTCCTCTACCTTGAGCGCGCTGACCCCAACGGCGGCGATGCGGGTATAGGCATCCGCGACCTGCAGGAGGTGCTTCGCCCGGTCGGCATCCGTCGCGCTTGAGGCCGCATCGACCTCGGCCTCGGCACGATATAACAGTCGTGCGATCTGGCCATTTGTCAAGATTGTGTCAGGCATTCGCCTTCTCCTGTTTTGCTACTTCCAGCCGTGCCGCGCCGCAACTGAAGCCAGCCTCAAAATCCGGGATAATTCCGCCTTAAAATCCGGGTTAACTCCGCCTCAAGAGCCTCTGCGTAGGTGTGCTTCATGAGCGTAATCTCCTGGGCGAGGGTGTTCGCGTCGATCTCGCGAGCGCCCATCACGCCGCTGCGGAGTCGCGGGATGACGTAGAGGTCGGCCGACCAACCTGCGACATCCTCTCCGGCAACGATGACCCGGCCGTCGGTGCCGCTGATGACCTTGTAGTTATCGGGCAAGTACCTTGCCACGTCCTCGACGCGTGTGAGGCTGGCTTTGCCCTCGACGATCAACACTCTCATCTGCTTGTTCTCCTGTCTGCTATTTGGTGGACACGGCCATTCGCGTCCCTGTCTTATCACCGTAACACAGTCGGCAGGGCATGTGCAACAGCCGACTGCCGGTGACAGCGAGTGCTATATCCTGCCGAAGCGCTCCAGCGCCTCCTCGTAGCGGCATCTGGATAGTTCTTCGCACTGGCACGCGTCCTCGCCTGATGCGACCTCGATCGTCATCTCTGAGCCGCAGCCACAGAACGCCCGCAGATTGGTCGTGTGCGCTGCGCGGCAGCGTGTGCAGATGTAGCCTGCCGCGCAGGGACAGTCGCCCATGTGTTCCCGCTCGATCGGCGGGTCGAGGTTCTCGCCGAGGCTCGTGAAGCTCACGATGCCTCCCCCTCGCGGGCCTGCGCGATGGTCGTCTTGATCACCCGGCGTAGCAGGTACGCGTCTCTGATCTCCTCGTGATCGGTGGGACGACTGCCCTCGCGGCATTCTGTGTCATCCGATAGGTTGCACTTACCATGCGCGTCACTCGCCTCGTCGAGCAGCCAGCTAAAGGATCCATACATCGCCTCCGCTGCCGCTAGGAGGCCGGGTGCGGCCGCTATCAGGTCGGCGTTGGAGTGGCTGACCTCCGGGGGCTGTCTGCTATCCCCGCATGCGTCTGCGATTAGAACCCCGCCGCCGTCTCTAACGATGAAGCCGTCCGCGTGCCACGGTCCAAGCGTGTGTGTCGCTGTCTCGGTAGTCATCGTGTTTCTCCTCGCGCCTGTCGGCGCTTGCTATTTGAATGACACTCAAATCCGGTACTCACGACGCCTCCCTCCCGCGGGCCTGCACGATGGCGAGGTCAAGGTCCATGGAGATTCGGGCTACCGTGGTCAAAGTTGGGCGGCGAGGTAGTCCCAGAATGGCCTTGACTGCGGCCTCCGCCGCCGCCAGCAGGTTGGGTGCGGATGCGATGAGTGCGGCGTTGGCCGCGGCTTCTGGCTCCAGCGGCCCGCCGCCATTCCACTGCGCGTCCTCTGACTGGTCAACGGCAAAGCTGAAGGCTGTCCTGGCGATGTTGATACCCGAGGCGGAACGGATGGTCTGCCCGCTCTGCGCCCACGGTCCCGGCGTGTGCTGCGTCTTGGTCGTCATCGTGGTTCTCCTATCTGCTACGTTCTGGGTTGATCCGGTCTATCCGCTGGCGGGTATACTCGACACTGCCTTTGTGGATGCCGTTCTCAACGAATCCACCGTACCGCTGCGCGAAGGAGGCGACGTGACCGCGATCCTCGCAGGTCTCCGCTTGCCATTTCCGACTCCAGACGTTACCGCAGCCTAGGCACGCGTAACTGTGCGGCTCGATGCGCTCCTCCTCCCACCAGATGCTGTCGCCGGATACGTGCGGGACCATCGCCCCTGACTGGACCTTCCCTAGCTTCCTGACTGCTGCCATCGTGTTTCTCCCGCTTGCTATGGCTTCTGGTGTTTCGGGCCTCCGTAGCCCACATCAGTACCCCGGGCAGGGGCAGACACCGCCCCCCCGAAGGGGGGGGCTGGGTTTAGCGGCTGTTGCGAATCGAGGCCATCGCAACGAGGAGCGCATCGAGCCTCTCTAGCCTGGTCTTCAAGCTCTCGACTAGCAGCGTGCGTAGCTCATACTCGTCCGTAACCTGCCATCGTGCGTAGTCAATCTCGGCCTTCAGCTTGGCGTTCTTGGCCTTCAGGTTCTCGATTTCTCGGCGTTGGCGTTCTTCTCTGGTCATCTTCATCTGCTATCTCCTGGTTGCTGGGGGGGGGTCGGTTGGCCCCCTCTCCTCTCACATTACAGCACCCGTCAGCGCCTGTCAAGTAGGCGGCGGGCTAGCCTTGGGGCTAGTTATGCGCTGGCCTCATGACGCCGCACTGGCCGCACGTCGGCGTGCCGTTGAACGGTCGGAACGTGCCGCAATCGGTCGGCTTCGGCGTCCACCCGCGGAGGTCTGCGAGCATGTCCGCGGCGCTCTCAGTGGAGTAGTAATCGGTCCGGTTGTAGCGTTTCGACGTGTGGTGCCACTCTTCGGGGGCCAGAAGCGCCCTGACGGCTGCTGTTTTCACCTTGAGCCTGCGGGCCAGCACGCTGGCCGGGTACAGGCCACTTTCCTCCGCCGCAATCGCGTTGTTTGATTTTGAGAAGCCGTCGTAGCCTGCCACTGTGCTATCTCCCCGCGCGCCGCGTGGCGCGCTTGCTATTTGTGGCCGCGGCCTGTGCCGCGTCCTATGCCGCGCCCTTGCCCGCGCCCTTGCCGCGGTACTCGCGGCACCGGCGCGCGTCCTTGCCGCGTTGGTGTCGCGCGTGGCGCGTGATGCACGGGAATGTATGTATCGGTTCCCGATCGGAATGGGTGACGCGCCGGCCGCAACAGCGACACAGTACCCGCCCGCGTTTGGCATCGACCGGTTCGACCGGTTCGACCGGTTCGACCGCCGGCCGCTCCCATTCGGCCGCGTCCACCTCGACGATTTCAAGCTTTACAAATTCCCATTCGGTCAGCGCGGTCCACTCGATCTGCTGGTCCATCGTGCTACTCCCCGCGCGCCGCGTGGCGCGCCTTGCTAGTGTGGCCGCGGCCTATGCCGCGATTGCCAGCGCGGCCATGCGCCGCGCCTTGGCTTTCTTGGATTCGATTGGCGTGATGGTGATGTTTTTGGCACCACCGCGATTGCCATTGCACAGACCGCAGTCGGCGCATTGGACGGGTGAGTCGGTGCCGCGGCGTAGTTCCTCCGGGCAGGTGATCTCGCCGCGTTGCGGTCCGACACCGTCAAGATCCACGCGGTACGTACGCCATCCCGCGGCTTGTGCCTCTGCAGCTTCGTCCAGACTCTGTACCGATGCCATGGTGAAATGTGCCAGCGCGGGATCGGCGGTACGCCACTGGTGCGAGTAGCTTGTGCCGCGGCCGCGATCTAAGTCGGTCCATACGGTCGTTGGCACAAATGCCGGATCACCGTGTGCGCCCTGCCGTACGGGCAAACCTAGCTTCGTCACAATGTCGCCAGCTTGCGCCGGAGATATCCGCGGGTAGTTGCCGCGTTTCCATGATTTCCACAGCTTGGTTAGCCAGCCTAGGTTGACATAGCATCCCGCGCCGCCCGTAGCTTTCGCGGTGATCGGCCGCAGTGGGCAATCGCCACACACCGCGGCGTCCGCGCCGCTTTGCGCGGCTTCGATCGGCTTCATGTCGCGGCGGAGAATATACACTTGTCCCATCTCTCCGGTCTTTCGATTCTTGCTGGGCTTCACAAGGTTCGTAAGGATTGCGACAATCGGCGCGCCATCGAAGCCGTCACCGCGCCACACTTCATATCCTTGTGAGAGATCGGGGCCGGCCAGACTGCCCAGGTCGATCCCAAGCTTTGTTAGTTTCACCGTGTCTACTCCGTGCGCTGCTATGCGCTTGCTATGTGGTAGGCGAGTCGGCCGCGCTAATCGATGAGTAATGTACAGGGTACGTTATGTGGTGTCAAGCGCCCGACATAGCTGGCCATGGGCAATGTCAACCGCGGCATAGGCGCGCAGCTCTCGCGCAGTTCTCGCGCATGGCACGCGCGCACACACTCCAAGGTTCGCGCACCCGCCGGCGCGCATTGCGTGAAGTGGTGGGGATATGGTGGGCGCAACCGCCCGCGTCGCCCTACGCAACCGCGCGCGTCGCGCCTACCGCTCCGCGCCCACCGCGGCGCTCGCTCCGCAGGGAATGGAACCAGGCGCGCACCGCGCATTATGCGCGCGCGCTATGCGCCCGCGTCATGCGCCCGCGCGTGGGCGCCGATAGGCCTCCGGCCCCCCTCTTGTAATAGTGGGAGGTACCTCGGGCGCTGAGATCTCGTTGGGGGGGGGAGGTTTCGGGGGATAAGTCTGCGAGTATTCGCGCGCGGGTTTATTCCGCGGGACGTCACCCCCCTACCCCCCATGGCCTTCATGGTCTGGAGGATGTCCGGCAACGCCACTGGCTATCTGCGGAGCTATCCCGGATAGTGTGGGGCGCGCTGTTGCTGTTGCCTTGTGCTGTTGGCTGCGTGGCAGCGCGCCGCGCCTGTATGCTTCGGGGATTTTAGGGCCATCCGTGGGGGTCTGGCAACCGGGGGTACGGGGCGTGTTCGAATGTTCGAACCCTTATCTTGGAGAGGGCCGGGGGGTTTGTATAATTCCGTTGAACCTGTGACGCAGCGACGGCCGCTCCGTCACTCTGGATGCCGTTTGCGTCACTGCTCTCAGCTACGGATGTGACGGAGATGACGGAGATGACGGAGATGACGGTCGGTTCCGCAACGGTTGAACTGGGGTTCATCCGTCGTACCTGGAACGGTTGCTCTGGGGTGAAAGCGTTGGCTCCTCGACGGTTGTGCTGGAGTTGAACCGATGGTGGGTCAACGGTTGAACTGTGGTTCAAGGGTAACGGTTGAACTGTGGTTCATCCGATGGTGGGTCAACAGCCCGGTGCGAACTAACCGAAGAATACGAAGAAACCTGTCTGGCGAGGGCTATTTGACGGGTGGGGCTGGCAATGTCGGTATGTGATCGGTGTGGCGGGTCGGTGGGGGTGCTGTCCGATCTCTGGGGTCTGTACTTGCGGTGCATGAACTGTGGGTTCCACGAGCAGGTGGTGGGTCCGCGGCTGTGGGAGGTATCTCCCCGTCGGTCCGGTGCCCATCATCGGAAGGCGGATATGAAGATGGAACGGGTGCGAAGTGAGGGTGAGTGAGCCGGTGCGTACCGGTGATTCCCAGGAGTTGATCACTCTCAGGCGTCGTATTGCGAGTGTGCTGCCGGGATGGAGTGACTGGCCTCGCAGGCTGCGGCGCATATACGTGTTGCTGGAGACTTTCGGCTCGTCTAACTCTTCTGTGGGCGAGATGTGTGGTGAGTTTGGGTGGGACGCTGCCGAGACGTTCCAGATGATCACCGATATAAGGTCGTTCTCTCAGGCGCTGGAGGAGTACCGCCTGGAGGAGGGCTATCCGAAGGCGAAGAAGTGGAAGAAGCCCCTGCAGGCATCTGAGCTTCATGCCCTTTATGCCTACGAGTCGGCTATGGTGCAGTTCATGCATCACGAGGACAGGCGCGGGCAGGGTACGTTCGGTGTGAAGCTGATGGACCAGATGGGTCTTCTCAAGTCCCTTGAGGAGCGGGATGGGCCTTCCTTTGGCAATGGGGCCAGCAGCCGGGCCGGTGCCAGCCTGCCGGACTGGTCGGACCTCAATGAATCTCCAGAGGAGAAGTAATCTGTTCCCGCAGAGTGGCGAAGCCGTGAGGCTCGCCAGGGGCTTACGCACCTCCCTCCTCCCTCTGCGGGATTTCACCAGACCATGAAGTACGAGCCGTATCCGTGGCAGCGGAAGATGCACCGCTCGCCCGCCAAGGTGAAGTGGGTGCATGCAGGCCGCCGCTCGGGCAAGACCCGGAGCGCCCTTGCAGAGGCGCTTGAGCTTATAGGCCGCGCCTCGCGCACACCGGTGACCCTCTCTTCGGGTTTGGAGGTCTCGGCGCAGGAAGCCGGGCTGGAGCCTGAAATCCACGTCTGGACGGTGGCTCCCACCGATGCCCAGATGATCCAGATATGGCACGAGATGAAGGCGTTCATCCCGGAAGGATTGCCGTATGACTGGTCCCGGCAGGGTAACCGGGCAGGAGGCCGGGGCAACAGGTCGGGAGCGTGGAAGGAAGACCAGTTCCACGTCAGGCTGCTGCTCCCTTCGGGCTACCGCCGGAAGGTCTTCTGGGAGCTAAAGACGGCCAATAACCCCGAGGGGCTTCAGACAGTCGGGCTGGACTTTCTGCACGTCACCGAGGCGCAGGACATAAAGGAAGCTGCATGGCACAAGGTCCGCCCTACCCTTTCCAGCCCGTTCAGATTCGGGCGGGCCGTCATCGAGGGCATACCGCCCATGTCATCTATGGACTGGTTCGCTCGCTATTTCAAGTCTGCAAGCACCGACCCGAACGAGCGGCGGGAGGCGTTCAAGGCGACCTTTCGGGATAACCCGAATCTGACCTCCGCACAGCGCACGGAGATAGAAGAGGATCAGGCCAACATGCCAGAGCATATCTGGCGCAGGCTTTACCTCGCAGAACAGCCCGAAGGCCGGGGCCAGTTCTTCAGGCGTATCACCGATGCAGCAGGCAGGAACGGGTGCGTGGAGCTTGCAGGCCCGGCCCCCGGAAGGCAGTACGTCGCAGGACTCGACCTCGGGCGCACGCACGACCCGACAGTCATGATCGTGAAGGACCGCCAGAGCAGGGCATCCGTATCTGTGGTGGAGCTTCTGAGAAGCGACTGGAACCTGCAGCAGGAGACGATCAAGGGACTCGTGCGGCACTGGGGGGTGCAGGAAGTCTATATGGACTCGACCGGCCTTGGCGGCATGTTCGCAGAGGACGTGCTTTACCGGGAGCTTCTCGCAGAGGATGTGCCGGTTATTGGATACAACTTCACGCCCCAGAAGAAGTACCAGCTATTTGTGGACTATGCCATATCGCTTGAGCGGGGCACCGTTTCGTTTCCGGGGGAGTGGACAAAGTTGATAAGTCAGTTAGAAGATATGTCCCACCGGGAGACAGCCAACCGCGGCCACCACTTCTATCCTGCCTCTGGCAGCCATGACGACTGGGTGGACGCGGAGACGCTGGCGCTCATGGCCTGTGAGCCTGCAAGGGAGATGGGCGAGGAGTACAGGATTATCGAACCGGTAAGCGGTATTCCCGCACTGCGTAACGGCGCGGGTGCCAACGGAATCTCCTCGGGGTTTATGGACGATCTCCTTCGGGACATACAGGCTGGTAGAAGGCCCGATGCCCCTGTGCCCGATCTCGTTGTTGACGGTGGCGCGGTTTATCTGGAAGAAGAGTAAATGGTTACATCCACGATGGTCGGCGGCTTCACGCCACTGCGCGAGCCACTCACGGGCACCGGGTCGCGGGATGGCACAAGCCCGCGCGCAGAGACGGCAGTCGCGATGGAGAGCGCGGGCGATGGCAAGGAACCGGCCCTCTCACTTACATGGATCGTAAGCCAGCTTGCCGAGGGCCGCGAGAACTTCAGGCGGTTCTGGTCCAACTGCCGCAGGGCCGACCAGTACTACCTCGGCGACTTCTCGTTCCCGGTGACGGAGGGCGGAACGTCCATCCGGCTGGGAACGGCGCAATCGGTGATCAACTCGATGGTCACCCATGTGACACCCCAGTTTATGGATATCACGGTGCCGGCACCCGGCCCTCGCGGGCAGGCGCGCGCAGAGAGACAGGAGAAGTTCCTGCGCGGCGCAAACCACATGCTGGAGCAGCGCCGCCCTACCCGCCGGATAACGGCACAGCACATGGCGCTCTACGGGGTCGCATGGGAGAAGACCGAGTTTGCAGCCAACCGCTGGGCAGACTTCCCCGAGATACCGCATGACGAGGACTTCTCGGAGAAGGAGTACCGGGCCGAGCTACAGGAGGTACTCAAGAAGCGCAGCGTCGATTTTCCGTTCATAACCAGCGGCATCAACCCGCAGTCGATGGTCTGGGACGTGAACAACGGCGACGACCCTCGCTGGGCGATGCACTTCTACGAGACGGATGCTTACTGGGTGAAGGCGCACTTTCCGGGCTGGCAGGGTCCGGGTAACGGCAAGGTCGAGTTCATAGAGATATGGACCCGCGAGCAGGTTGGATATCTCGCAGACCGCAAGTGGGCGCTCAGGCCAAGGCCACACGGCTACGGCGTCCTGCCGTGGACTATGTACTGGCCGCAGACCGGCCTCTCGACCATCGGCAACAAGCCCGAGCATCTCTACCGGGGCATCCTGCACGGCAACTTTGAGATGCTCCAGGCAGAGTCCCGCCTCGCATCCCACTATCTCGATATCGTCCAGCGGTCGGCATGGCCGACACGGGACTTCACAGGCCCGCCGGGGATCACCGAGCAGTACCGCTCACGCTACGACACCAAGCCCGGTGCCAAGAACTTCCTGCCGCAGAACGTGCAGGTCTCGATAGGACAGGTGCCCGAGCCGTCGCCAACGATACTGGCGGCAAAGCAGATGCTTGAAGGGGCCATCGAGCAGAACACCGCACCGAGCGTTGTCAGGGGGCAGAGGCCGACAGGCGCTGCCTCGGGCTACGAGACGGCAGTCCTCGCAGGCATAGCCTCGCTTAACTTCGGTCCCGCAGTAGAGGCCGCACAGCGGGGACTCCAGCGCCGGAACGAGATAATCCAGCGCATAGTCGAACATATCATCCGCGACAGGGTGACCGTCTGGGGACAGACCGAGGCGGGCAATATCGACGCCTCCATAGGCCCGAAGGACATCAAGGGCCACTACATCACGTTCGTGCAGCTAAACCCCACCTCGCCAGAGGACCAGGAACGGAAGCTGAATACGTGGTCGCAGCTATGGCAGCTTGGCTTCGTGGATCACGACACCGCTCTCAGGAAGGCAGGCGTTACCAACGCCCTTGAGGTGCGGGGCAAGATCCTCGCAGAGAAGTTCATCGCTGCAGAGCCTGTCCAGCAGGTACTGCAGATGGAGGCCGCAAAGCGCGTGCCGATACTCTCGCAGCTACTTGAGGCGCAGACAGGCGGCACAGGCTCGTCCGCACAGATAGACGAGATCGCCACCAACATTCTTAACACGCAGGGCGCAACCCAGCTTCCCAACGCGGGTAACTTCTCGACTGCCAACCAGCCTGCTCCGAACGACGAGCGGGCGCGCACGTTCACTAATACGAGGCCGGTGATCCCCGGCAGCCCGCGCGAGGCCGACCTCGTAGCGCGCCAGATCACCTCGCCAGCACGGGTCGGGCCGCGCCGGGTGCCCACGTCAGACCTGCCACCGGGAATGAGGCGCTAGATGCCAGAAAAGAAGCCCAAGACCGATATCGACCACGCCTTTGCCATCTTTGACGAGGAGACCCAGCGCGTCCTCAAGAGCGTGACGGCGCAACTGGGCAAGCAGGAAATACCACCATCGCCAGAGCGCCGGACCCGCAGGCGCAACGTGACCTTTAACCCGTTCGGAGGCTAACCCCGTGGCATATTTCAACATTACGGTTCAATACCCGGAAGAAGAAGCGATGGGTATGCCGCCCCAGCAGGTGGCAGTCTGGGGGGAGGGTCCGACGCTTCAGCTTCAACGAAATGCGGCGAATAGCGCTGCGCTGGACGCATTTCGGGGGGGGAAAGTCAGCGTGGGGGGCACATTTGCATCCCCGCCAGCGGGGATGCAGGTTGTCGGCGGTCCGCCTAGGGCGGACCTTACGAGTGCAACGCAGGCAACCGCAGACGTAGGAGCGGCTTATACACCCTTTCAGCCCCCGGCTGATCAGGCTCCTGTGGGTCCGCTCGGTCCTGATGTCCGGACGAGCTACGGCGAGGACTTCTATACCGGCGGCGGCCTCGCACCGGGATTCGTGACTGCTGGCGGTGCCCAGACTCTGGGCTATGACCCGAATTATGTGGGGAAGCTGCGGGAAGAGCCTTTATTTACCCCCTTTAAAATCGGCCCGGAGCAACAGTACGGCGAGCAGTTTTATCTAGATCCCCGAAGAATGCCGGGAAGTGAGATTCCGGGTACCGCTCTTTCCAATGAGTACCAGACTGCACGCAATGCAGTGGATGCCCAGATAGCTGATGTTGATGCCCGGTTGGCCACCCTTAACAGATCCCGAAGGGCGGGAGCGCAATACCAGGGGACTAGTCTAGAGCAATTCGATCTGTATGCCCCCGAAATAAAGGCCGAAATAGACAAACTCACTGCCGACCGAGCATTCTACGGCGATCAACAGAAAGAGTTGATCTCTCAAGAGGTTCCTCAGACGCGCTTCGTGCAGCCCGATACCTCGCTCTACGGAAGCGATCCAACAGGAACTGGTGGTGGCGGTCCTCTGGGCAACGTTGTTTCTGGTGGCATCATTCCCGATGGCGGGGGCGCGGGCTTTAACTCCAACGAGGTGCTGGCGCAGTACGGCAATCAGGTGCCCGGAATGGATATCTTCCTGGCCCGCCTCGCGGCGACACAGGGATCGCCGGTTGAAGGTATAGCGATGGGCGTGCCGGACCTCCCGCCCGAGCTTATCTCGGCAGCCACGAGACAGGTTCCGGTCACGGACCCCAACACGGGTGCGCTCATTGGCTATGAGTACCAGACGGACCCTGCCGTAGCAGCGGTAGTCAGCCTGTACCAGCAGCGCCTTGTCGATGCAAGCAAGCAGGCAGACAGGCGCGGCGAACTGGCGCTTGCCAATATAAGTCAGGATATTGCCGCTTCAGAGAATACATCCAACGAGTTGCTGGCAATCACGAGCGGCACCGACGCCGCAAGGGTCGCGCAAATCCGTGCCGATGCCGACGTAGCGGTCGCCGAAGCAACAGGGACTTCACAGGTAGATGTCGCTACCGCAGTAGCCAGCCGCAACGTAGAGCTTGAAGACCTCCGCATTGCCCACGAGGAGTACATGGCAGACGCCCTGCAACTCTCGCAGAAAGAGGTCGCAGATATAGAAGCCGCCGCAGTGAAAGACGTGGCGTCTGCGAACCGGGACGCACGGATGGCGGAGGCAACAGCCGCTCTTGGGGCGCAGCAAGCGCAGGCAGATGTTGCCATAGAGCGGATAAATGCCGCCACGCTCCAGCAGGCAGATGCCCTTGAGTGGAGCGTTACAGAGAAGAAGGCGCTATTCGACAACCAATCTGCATCCGACCAGCGGATGCATGCCGAGCGCATGCTGGAGATGAAGAGCCTGAACCAGCTTGCCATAGAGCGTGTCAATTCGGAGCTAAAGGTAGCCGAGCAGCACGGGATGACCGCCTTTGACGTGGCGAACATCACTTCTGGTTCTGCCAGCAATGTTGCCCGTATCGAGGCTCAGTACGGTCTCGATGCCGAGCAAATCCGCGCCGACTCAGCAAAGAACCTCGCGGCACTCAGCAACTGGACTGCAGGAGACATCGCCAAGACTCAGGCAGGTGCGGTAGGCCGAACTGCTGAGGCAGCGGAGTTCGCAGCCACTGCAGCCGCAGGTGCGGTTACGGGAGCAGCGACCACGCAGGCAGAGGCTGCCGTTGAGGCATCCCGTGCAGGACTGACCCCTGAGCAGTACATGGGGCTTTCTGGAACCCTCGCAAGGGGTGGTCTGCCCATACCGGAACGTATGCAGCTTGGCCGCATCCAGTACACGGGCGGGCTGGAAGCAGAGCCGTGGCGTGACTTGCAGGAAATCCTTGCACGGGGCGGTATATCTCCCGAACAGGTTCTCCAGCAGGAACGGCTCCGGGCTACCGGCGGCATCATGCCGACCGAGTACGGCGAGTTGCAGCTTGGCCTCGCAAGGGGTGGCCTGACAGCGGCGCAGCGCCTTGAAGAAGCCCGGATGGCCGCAGCGCCACAGGTTCTCTCGACTCTTACCGGCCTGCTGGGTGACCCGTCAGCCGTCGGCACGTTGCAATCGCTGGGTGGCGGGCTTAGTGGGCTTATGCAGCCTTTTGGGTTTGCTCCACCGACAACACCACTGGGGGCAACACCAGCGCCACTGGGGGCAACACCAACACCGCTGGGGACTACTCCAGCGCCACTGGCAACTACACCGGGACCGCCTGCACCCACTACCCAGCAGGGAGTTGCAACGCAGCAGATGGCAGCAGGGGCTTTCCCGACGCCCAGCCTCTCGACGCTGCCGAGGATTCCAACGATGGCTAACCTGCGCGGCACCTCTGAGGAAGAGAAACGGCGGCAGCAGGGCTTCTTCGCAGGACGGGGTGTGACCCCGAGCCTGCTGGGTGGCCTGATTCGCGGCGTGACGCCTGCTGGCGCGCAGGCCACCTCGGTGATGGCCTGATGGTTAACGGATTCCAGCCATTCCAGAAATTTGGCACATCCCCTGACCGGGGCAGCGCACGCGCCCGGATACTGGAACGCCAGCGGCAGTGGCAGCGAATGAGGGAAGCAGCCCTCGCACGATCTGTGGGTCAGCCTTCCCGGGAGACAGCAGGGATCGGGGCGTTTGCAGCCACACCCGGATCGCCCGGATACAGACCGCCGGTTATCCCGAGCGGGGCGGCTCCTCCTCCCGAACCCCCGCGCTGGAAGCCGCAATTTGGTGGCTGGTTCGGATCAGGCGTTCTGGAGAATATTGCCGAGGGAGTAGGAACGGGACTCCAGTTTGCAGAACCGGTTCTCCAGCCGCTCCACACGGCGGCAAAGATGGGGGCGGGTGCGGCAGTGGGCGTAGGTGCTGCACTGACATCGCCGCTTGGCCCTTTCGCTACGCTTCCGGGCGTTGCACAGGCAGCGCCTCACCTCGGAGTGGCTGGCCGGTCAGTTGTCCCGTTCCTGCGCGAGTTCCAAGAGATACAGAAAAAGCAGTATGAGAAGGCGCGTGCTGAAGGGCTGGACCCTGCCCGAGCAACGCTCGTTAGCCTTGAGCGCGGCCTTGAAGAGAAGCAGTTCCCGAAGTTTGTGCAGGGTGCGCTTGAGATTGTCTTCGACCCCCTGAACCTCGCCACTATGGGTGCCGGTGCCCTTGTTAAGAAGGGCGCTCAGGTAACTATCAAAAGGGCTGGAGAAAGAATAGCCAGGGAGACAGTCGAAGGGCTGCCAAAGGAAGGACTCCGCCCGACCCAGTTCACCAAGGTCGATGTGCCGGGCGCTACCTTACTGGAGCCGATGCCCTCGCGGGTTAGAGAAGCAGGGGCAAAACTTGGGCCTAGCCCGGAACAATTAAGGAAATTGCTCCAAGAAAGGGGTGAGTCCGGCTGGAAGAGAACCATGGACGTGGAGTCGATTACCGATATTCCCATCCTCAAGGAGCCGCGGATCAGCAACTTCCAGTTCCTGGGGGTCGAGAGAGGCGGGCTGGAATCGGAGGCGATTCTCAAGAAGTCCAGCGATCCGGGTTTCTGGGAAGCAGTGGCAATGGGCGAATTTCCTGTTCTGGGCGGGCCACTCTCGTCGGCAGCGCGCAGGATCAACCCGTCAGAATGGCTCAAGAGGACGGCGCTGGGACGGATATCGCTCGTACACGCTGCGCGCTCCTCGCGGGTTGAGGATATCGCCGAGGCTTCCGTCCTCCACATGAGAGACCCCGACTTCCTCAAGGGTGCCGGTCTTAATACCGAGACGGGTCATATCTCAAGCAGGCTGGTGAACCCGAACGCAAAGGTTAAAGTCACTGATCTGGATGGTAAGTCGATAGAAAGGAGCGGAACGACGCACGTTCTGGGCTTCCTTGAAGACGCCTTTGCTAAAGATAGCAAGGGTAGATTCTTCTACGGCGGCGATGAAGGTCTGCTGAAAAGTGACCCGGCACTCGCCCAGCAGGTGATGCAGGCCCAGCAGGTTCACAGGGAAGCCTTCACGTTCGCGAAGTTCTGGGGGGTCGAGATCGAGGCGATATCCCCTGACCGTCTCACCGGTGAGGGGTCAAGGTTTATCCATCGTGCCATTGACTGGCTTGGCAAGACGGGCGTGGAGGACATAAGCAAGATTTCAAACAGGGCGGGGAAAAACACGGGCAAAAAGCTCGAACCACACCCCGGAGCGGCCAAGGCGCGCGAGTACGGAGATGCCCAAAGCATGGTGGAAGGTCTCGCAAAAGGCACGCCCTACATGACCAACCCTGCGGACGCAGCGAAGGTTTATGTGTCCCAGATGCTCAAGGCTTCCTTCGACAAGCAGATGGTGAATGCCCTCAAGGCGCATGTGCCGGACGTTAAGGACGTGGCTAAGGTGGCTGACTTCCTGACGAGTCAGAAAAGCTACCAGTCAGTTAGAAAGGCAGCGGATGATCTGCTCAGTCCAGAAAAAGCAAATAACATCAACAAGCTAATAGCGGGCGGGAATATCACCTCCGACTTTATCGAGGCGGCAAGAAAAGGAGATCTCCACTCTTACGCTGATGAACTTCAGGGGATCAGCAATAAGTACGGTGTCGCGGGGGTTGTTGTTCCGGGGCGGAAGCCCATGGCGGGACGCACCCGCGCCCTTGAGAGTGCCAAGAAGAATCTTGAGAAGGCCCGCAAAGAGGCCGATGATCTTGCCAAGGAGGCCGGAGAGGGGGCTGACAAAGAGAAATCCATCCTGAGGCGCGATGCCGAGGCCGAAGGTCGGTTCATAAACGAGCCTCACCTTCGGGATCTGTTGTTCGACGACCCCAAGGAGGCCCACCGGATCGCGACACAACTGGGCATTACCGACACGGGCGCGTTTATCAGGTTTGCCGAGGAGTCCGCAAGGGTCGGGGACGCACTGAGGATTATGAAGACGGGCTTCGACTTCGGTGCGCCGTTCCTGCAAGGGCTTCCCGCTCTTGCCGAAGACCTCATAAAGACGCCATTCGGGCTGGTGCCGGTCAAGCTGTCTCTGGAGAGGGGCGGCGTGCTTGGCAGGCAGGTGAAGGTAGCCGCTATCAAGAAGCCGTGGACCAAGGAGTACTGGCAGGAACTGCCGATAGCCAGTCGCTGGGGCAAGGCAACGGTTCAGCACTTCAAGGCGTTCGCCAGCAAGGAGTCGCACAATTACTACCTGGCCCAGAACAGGGAGGTCATCAAGGAGATGGTCGAGAGGGGGCAGGTATCGCTCTCGGGGGCTGCCTCCGACTACTACACCGGAATGCGGAACGATGCCCTCATACCGAGCGCCCTGCGTCAGGCTGAACGGGCAGGTCCGGTAGGACGCGTTGCCGCAGCGGCGGGAAAGGACGTTATCACGAGGTTTGAGCGTTCGTTCAACGCGTTCGGTGATGTCATTCGCACCGAGACGTGGAAAGCCATGCGTGATACCGCTGCGAAGAACGGCGATGAGGGGCTTGCCGAACTGGGCCAGTTCATCAGGAACTCCACGGGTGCCTTCAACTCCTACTCCGTGGGGATACCGGCTGCCCAGCAGTCGATCGAGCGAGGGTGGCTCTGGTTCTCTCCACGCTACACGCGTGCATCGCTTGCACTTATTGCCGATGCATTTCAGGGTGGCATATCCGGTAGTCAGGCGCGCAAGGCATTGGCATCAATGCTCGCGGTGGGCGCTGGCATGAACTACGGCATCTCGGAGGCACTCGGAAGGGAGCCTAACCTCGACCCGACCAAGGGCAACTTCATGACCATCGAGATAGGCGGTCAGAACGTGGGGCCGGGAGCATTCTTTGTCTCCTTCCTGCGCCTCCACGCGAAGATCGTGAAGAAGGGCTTCACCGAGCCGGGTGACCTGCTCGACCCGAACACCCGTGATAACCCGATTGCTGGCTGGCTACGCGGCAGGTCAGCGCCGGGCATGGGATTGGCATGGGACGCCGCGATGCGTGCTGATTTTCTTGGCAACAAGCTGGAAACCCCCGGCGCATGGGCAAAGCATCTCGCTTCGGCGAGTATGCCCTTTGCCCTTGAAGCCGCCATCATGGGCGACGAAACATGGGTAGGGAAAGCCGCCGGGTTTGGCCCAGAGACTGCCGGTGGGCGGGTGTTTCCGGTCGCCGATTATGAGATCCGCAATGACATGCGTAAAGAGCTTGCCTTCAATAACTACGATGGCAAGGACTGGTACGACCTCAACAAGCTCCAGCAGCGCCAGTTGGAGTTAGACAACGAGGCACTCTCAAACGTTACCGATGCCGTTCGTGCGGACAGGACCGCTCGCGGCGAGGAGTTGGATGCGCTGACAGAAGAGTTCTACCAGGTTCGCGATGCGGCCCAGGCAGAGTGGGAAAAGACAGCGCGGGAAGGCGAGGCCGCTCTCCAGTCAGGCGCAGCAACTTACGATCTTCCAACCTTCCAAAGGAGGATCATGAAGGAGGCGACGGCCCGCAAGCGGCACGCGATGGATGCCCTTAACTCAAACCCGCGCTTTGCGCCGGTCCGGCAATATTTCACCGAGCTTGCCGAAGGTGGGCTGGGGCATCCAGAAGCCCCGGAAGATGTCGCATACGGACAGTTTGTCACTATGATCACCAACCCCGAGCTTGAGGCCGGTGGGATCATGGACTGGGAGAGGCTTGATACGGAGAAAGCGGAGTTCCGGGACAGGTGGGGCGAAGATGTCTACGACTACATCCAGGCTCGCTTCGCTCAGGGCAAGGATGTCCCGCCGCTGGTGCAGGAGTACTACGACGGCAAGGAGCGGTTCAGGTACTACTGGGAGGACGTTGAAGAACAGGTGCTGCAGTCACGCCAGTACGACCGCCCGATGATGACCGACCTGTACGCCAAATGGAAGGACTTTGGTAACGATGATCTGGGGCAGGAGGACTTTGAGAATGCCAATCCTTCCCTCAAGGGCTTCCTCAAGACCATCCGCCGTGTCAGGGTTGCGCTCCGTAGACGAGACCCGGAACTCGACGCCTTTATGTACCGGTGGAACGTCGGAGGGATATCCACTCTGAAGTCCCCGCGGAATCGTGGCAGGGAGTACGACTTGCGACAACCTCTGGCGGGGATCAGCCTGATGCCGGGCAGTCGCGACCTCGACGAAGAAGCCTAACGCAGGGGTGCTTGTTGACCGGTTTGCAAGTCCTGCCCTAGACTTCCTATCTGGGCGTTTCGGCGCTAGTAGAGAGAGGGTTTCGGCCCATGACGACCGAGAAGTCTGTTTCGGCAGATGGAACCGGCAACGATCCGGCTACTCCTGAAGAGGAGAAGATAGCGCGGCAGGTAGCCAATGCTGCAAAGGGCGAGCAGAAGACCGAGCCGCAGGCGAATGGCTCTCGGGTCATCACGCTTGAGGATCTGGAGCGCGTAACGCAGGACATCGAGAACAAGGTCCAGGGCCGAACGGCCAACTGGAATGCGGCGTCCTTCGGTAAGCAGTTTGAGACCTTCAAGACCGGTCTGCGGCAAGAGCTTCGGGATGAGATCAACAGTGCCATCGGCGCTCAGGCGGAGATGGCGCGAATAGAGTCTCTTGGCCCGGAGGAACAGGCTGAATACTGGCGTGACAAGGCACTTAACCCGGAGCAA
>Ga0208315_1000685_pt1 | contig 21608 bp, 22 predicted proteins | sample MalvireepMed_215_FD_184239 | JGI IMG/M metagenome (GOLD analysis project Ga0208315, IMG submission 184239) | Marine viral communities from the Global Malaspina Expedition - Malaspina viral metaG DeepMed_215 (SPAdes) (version 2) | ecosystem: Environmental > Aquatic > Marine > Oceanic | place... | reverse complement strand
CAATTTACCGTGGGTGAATAATATCTATTAGATCACAGTAACCCTGTGGGTTCAAGGTTAAAAAACAATCAAGTGAAATGTGTAGAACCAGTTCCTAAAAAGAGTAATTCTACAACCTCAACGCCCACATAAATACGACAAACAACGCCATTAATGCGCCAAAATGAGTAACAGTGATTGTGGTGTACTGTCCAAATTGGCTCAAATCAATATTAAAAGCGAGTAAAAAGGCAATGAGTAACCCCGGAATAATAGCGATGTACCAAATAGGCTTACTGAGCGTAATTATTTTCGTCGGTAAAAGGGTAACTTGTGGTGTGTGCTTTTGATAAGTTGGGCATAAGTAGCCTGTTTTATGAAGTGTGTTGACGATTAAACCCGTTACTGAGCCAACCACAAACCCTATTGCCATGATGGTTAAACCCTCGGTAGGGCGAGTCGCTAATAATAAAAACGCGGCATCACCCATAGTGGCCGTTAATACGGCAACAATTGCGCCAAAGCTTGCTTGGCCTTTTGTAAATTGAGTCACCACAATAATCGCGCCACCACAGCCCGGTAACATACCTAAAAAAGCAGCAAAGCTGACCTCTAATGCCGGTGACTTAGCATTAAGGTAACGAAGCTCTAGTTGGGGTAAATGATCAATCGCGTAGTAGTAAATAAATAAGGTCGCAGCAACAAACACACTGACTTGAAAAAAAGCATCACTGAGCGCAGTAATTGTTATGGCGCGTAAGCTGGGCAGGGCTAAACAGGCTAAAATTAACAGAGGTAAAATTAGGCGTTTATTTTGATGAAAAACACGTTTTGCAGTTGGCGAAATAACTCCTAAATGGGATGTTAAAAACATACAGTACGACCTAATTAAAGAATGAGATCGCACTGTACTATTTTATCAAATGATAATCAATATCATTTACGTGTTGGCGCAGTAGTTATTTTTTACGTTGAAACTCTGAGTTTTCATTCCACGTAGGCCACTGAGTTTGTTGTGAAATATCAAAACCTACTTTATAAAATAATTGTAAATCTTGAACCGCACCTGATAAATCCCACTCATCGCGGTATCTATCACAAGGTTGATGGTAACAACCACGCAGTACTAAGCTCATACGCTTACGGTAGTTTGCAGTTTCTTCATCAAACGCTTGCGTACCGCCACCGGCATACATGGCAGGAACACCCATATTAGCAAAGGCAAAGTGATCTGAGCGGTAGTAACCACCTGAAGATGGTTTAGGGTCGCCCGATACCGTTCTGCCTTGCTCTTTGGCCGCAGTTGCTAATAGCTCATCCATTTGTGATTTACCAATACCCACCACACTAATATCTTTTACTTTACCTAATAGGTTTAAGCTGTCCATATTAATATTTGCAACGGTTTTATTAGCTGGAATAACTGGATTCGCAGCATAATATTTCGAGCCTAATAAACCTTGCTCTTCAGCGGTTACCGCTAAAAAGGTCATTGAACGGTCAGGGCGTTTACCTAGTTTGGTAAAGGCTTCGGCAACTTCTATCATACCGGCTGTACCTGTTGCGTTATCGTGTGCGCCGTTATAAATTTGATCGCCTTTACGGTTTTTATCCGTTCCTAAATGATCCCAATGCGCAGAGTAAATAATATGCTCATCAGGTGTTTTACTACCAGGAAGAGTGGCAATAAAGTTATAAGATACCGATTTTTTGATGGTGTTTTTTACATTCACAGTGGCTGTTAAATCGCCCATATCAACATGGTAAGCACCTTTGGCAGCGTTTGCTTTGGCGGTTTCAAAGTCAAGGCCTGCTTTAGAAAAAAGCTCTTTTGCTACATCAACAGTAACCCAACCTTCAACAGCAACACGGTCCATATTATTGTTTTCTTTTACGAAACCAAATTGTTCGCCACTCCATGAGTTCTCAACCACAGACCAAGGGTAAGACGCTGGAGCAGTTTCATGAATAATAATAGCGCCTGCAGCGCCTTGACGGCTTGCTTCTTCGTATTTGTAAGTCCAACGCCCGTAATAGGTCATTGCATCGCCGGTGAATAAAGCAGGATCTTTAGTTGCAAAACCCGGATCGTTTACCAGCATAACAACGGTTTTACCTTTAACATCTAGGCCTTCGTAATCATTCCAGTTATATTCAGGTGCGTTAACACCGTAGCCCACAAATACAAGCTCCGAGTTTTCAATTCCTTCTTGCGCACTAATACGGCTGCTGCCCATAACCATGTCTTTTTTGTATTGGTAGTCTTTACCGCCAATATTAAGCACCATATCAGAGTCAGCTTCTAACGATACAAGCGGCACTTCTTGGAAAAAGCTGTCGCCATTACCCGGCTCAAAGCCTAAAGCAGTAAATTCTTTTGTTAAGTAATCAAGCGTAAGCTTTTCACCTTCAGATGAAGGAGCACGTCCACCAAATTCATCAGAAGCTAACACTTTTACATGCTTAGCAATTTCATCCGCTTGAATGCTGTTGTAGCCTTTAGCGACATCATCAGAGGTGATACTTGTTGTTGCACAGCCGGCTAAAATTGCCGTTGTGATTAGGGTCAAAGAAAAATAACGTTTCATATTGGCTCTTTTTTTGTTCTAAGTGGCGTTAGTATATGAACTTCTGTTAATTAGAACCAGTTTTTGCGGTAAACTGTTGCTGATAAAAATGTACAGTAAAGGTAACAATGAAGCGTTTTACTCCCCCAGAACAATTTCAAGTAACGAGTCTAAATGGAGGTGCATTTGAGCACCTTCGTCAGCTGTTTAAGATAGATCAGCAAACAGACTGGCCTGAGCCTGCGTACTTTACCCCGTATTTAAACGCTATCAATGCTAATAATCTCCCCATTCGTTTTGTTGATGATGCCAAGGTTGATTTTGCTGAGCGCTATTATGAACAAGTCATTTTTGAAACAGGGGACGTGCCCACCCGACAACAAAACTGGCATGATCTGTTTGGTGGTTTTATTTGGTGTTTATTTCCAAAAACAAAAGCCTTAATAAATCAGCGCCATGTAGACGAAATAGCCGAGCATGGATTAAAACAGCGTAGCAAACATCGTAACGCTTTAACCCTGTTTGACGAATGCGGTGTGGTTTTAGCTATTAGCGAATCACAGTGGAAGGAGTGGTTAAGAGACCATCAATGGAAAACAGCCTTCATCGAACATAGAGAGCTGTGGGGTAAAACCATAGCGCCTTTCATGTTTGGCCATGCTAACTACGAAATGTTGACTAAACCTTATATTGGACTGACTGGCAAAGCCTTATTTGTAAATGTACCGGATGAAATATTTTGTAAAGATTTAGTAACTAAATACCAGTACCTAGATCAGCGCCTTTATGAGATGATTAAAACTGATGATTGTTTAGCCGATAACAAACAGCTTTCACCTTTACCTTTATTAGGTGTTCCTGGTTGGTGTGATGAGAATAACAATCCATCATTTTACGATAACACGGACTATTTTAGACCGAAACGAAGGACACGAAAATGATAGAAGTTACCGCGCTTAAAAAGAAATTTAAGCTCACTAAAGATCATAAAAAAAATAAAATAGATGATATAGACCCCCGTGAAGATAAAGATTATTTTCACTCGGTTAAAAATGTCAGCTTTAGCTGTGCAAAAGGCGAAGTCTTAGGGCTGTTAGGGCCTAATGGTGCGGGCAAAACCACGACATTAAGAATGATCTCTACCGCTTTAAAACCTGATGATGGCAGTATTACTATTGCAGGAAACGACATAATTAAAAAGCCACTCATTGGGCGCAAGTGTATTGGTTTTTTATCCGGCTCTACTGGTTTATATGGTCGTTTAACGGTAAAAGAAAACATAGAGTATTTTGCAAAACTGCACGGCATGAGCAAGCAGGCTATTAAGGCACGCTGTGAAGAGTTATTTACCTTACTCGATATGCATAAATTTATTGATAAGCGCGCTGAGAACCTATCAACCGGCATGAAGCAAAAAGCCAACATTGCGCGTGCTGTGGTACATCACCCAGACGTTGTTATTCTCGATGAGCCAACTACCGGTCTCGATATTATGACCACCCAAACGGTGATCAACTTTATTAAAGGCTTAAAAGCACAAGGTACTCCTGTTATTTTTTCTACGCATCATTTAGATGAAGTTGCGCTTTTATGTGACCGCGTTGCGGTAATTAATGAAGGCGTTAGTTGTTTTGATGGCACGCTTGCTGAATTTAAACAGGAAGGCAACAGTGAAGAATTAAATCAAGCGTTTATGAACATATTAACGGAGAAACATGATGTTTGAAGTATTTAAAAAGGAATTAACAGAGCTACTACGCGATAAAAAAACCTTATTGTTCGTGGTGATATTTCCTATTGTGGTTTTTCCGTTGTTATTTGCTGTGGTTGCGTTTATATCCTCGCAAGCTGCGCTTGATGCTGAACAAAAAGTAAATACCTATGTGATTATCAATGGCGACTATGCACCAGAATTTTCTGATAAAGTGTTTTATCACAAAAGCTTTGAGTTATATAAAGGTGATAAAACTTTCAACAGTGTTGAGGAGCTAAAAACAGGTGTTAATGCCGGCGATATCGACATGGGTATATACCTGCCAAGCGATGCAGTGCAAACATTAAATGAGCAACAGCAAAGCGAATGGCAAGTTGTATTTAATGACTCAAAATCAATTAACTTCTTATTTGAGCGTGTCAAAGAGCTTGCTAAAGAGTACAGCGATACTTTACAAGAAAGTAAACTACTGAGCTTTGGTATAGATAAAAGCGCACAAGAAGCTATTTTAAAGCCAGTTAATGTGGTTAAAGTAGATACTGCCGATAAACGCGAAAACCTAGGTGAAAAAGTGGGTGGGTTTTTACCTTATTTACTTATCCCGTTAGTACTGGTAGGCGCAACGTATCCGGCTATTGATTTAGGGGCCGGTGAAAAAGAACGAGGTACCTTAGAAACGTTATTACTTACGCCTATTACTCGTACTGAGCTAGTATTGGGTAAATTTATTACTCTATTAACCACGTCAATTGCATCAACCACTATAACCGTAATTAGTATGGGGTGTTGGATAGCCTTAGCGCTGGCATTTGCTGATCTTGAATTTATTAAAGCCGCTTTTAGTACATTGGCTATCACAGACTTACTGATGATTTTTGTATTATTATTGCCTATAGCAGCAACCTTTTCTGCATTAGCTTTGGCAATATCAATCTATGCACGCTCGTTTAAAGAAGCGCAAAATTACATGACGCCATTAAGCATGGTCGTGTTTTTCCCGATTATTATTTCAATTATGCCTAATATGGAACTGAGCTCGAAAACAGCGTTTATTCCGGTAACTAACGTCGCTTTAGCGATTAAAGAAATTGTTAAAGGCACCGTCGATTACACGCTGGTGGGATTGATATTCCTAGCAACAGCATTCATCGCTGGGGCACTACTGGCATTTTGTGTGAAATGGTTTAACCGTGAAGATGTACTATTTAGGTAAAATAATATAGACCATAAAAAAGCATCACGTGAGTGATGCTTTTTTCGAAGCTATACATTTAAGGTAGTTTGAATTATGTAATTAAATAGTTAAACTTTATTATTATAACTATGGACTAGCCTAACAAGGATGGATTCTTGTAAATACCGCTTTTTATCTCTCACTATTGAGTATGAGCTGCACTTTTTGCTCGCTAACATACACAACACCATTACGCGCAAAAACTATTCAGCCAACTACCCAGGTAGGCACATGGCAAAATAAAGACGAATACGGCGATGGCGTGCCTAATGAACAGGATGTTTATCCGTTTGATGCAAATTTATCGGCAGCGACTTATTTTCAAGAATCAGAATTAAACGATAATCTAGGCAAAGCTGAAAACTTAAACTCAGAAATACCGTATTTTGTTTCAGGTGTAGTATAGCAAACACAAGATTTAGATTTGTTTAAGTTCTCAATAAATAAGGCAGAGCGGGTATCAGTTGTACCTAATACAACGAACTCAAATTTTAGACCCACTTCACTGAGCGAAATTCGAAAGTAAATAAAAGATATATTAAAGTAGCTGTTGTTGGGTGTTTTTAATTTAGGTAGTAAGGTTGATATGCAAGATTTAGTATACAAGTATGGACAAAGAGTTATTTCTTTTCTGATCGTTATTACATTGCTCGTTAATTGGGAAATGTATTCAATTATAGGGGCGGTTAGATTGACGCTTGCAAATAACTTGCTAATAATTATATGGATTATTCTTTTATTTACCTTTGCCGTGCAGCAGCAATTAATGAGTGTTCTCGTTTAGCCGTGCTCCGAGGTGCTATACAACTTAGGCTACGCGTTTTAAAATAAGCCCAGCGTACCCGCATTATGCTCGAACGGGATTTATTATAGATAAAGATGACGACCATTTTTACTATATGTCTAAACGTATCGCTTAAAAGCTAATTGCCCCAATTTTAGGCGTTTGTAATGGTAACTTAATTCTTTGTTCAGTCACTCTAAATGACTGTGTGATGATACAAAGACAAAACACTATTTTATAAGAGTCACCACGGGCTATGCACTTACTTACTAATAAAACATTGATGCTTGGTTTTTGCTTGTTACTAACAGGCGCTATTTTTATGCTTGTAGAGAATAGTTATTATCAATACGTTGATAATAACGGTGTATTGCATGAAAGCTTATTTTTGCCTTTGAGTATGCCGTGTTTTGCTTTGGGGTTATTTTTTGTGGCCAGTTTATTAGCCCGCAAAGTAATAGGGCTCTTTAAAAGCGCTAGTGGAGGTGGGCATTAACCGCTGTTGTTATTGCTCATTATTTAAGTTAGAGGGTTCTAACAAACTAAATGTAGGTAAGCGCCATTTAAAGTGTACCGATGCCATTCGAATTAAATAACCTACCACTAAACTTGCAACCACGCTGATATTGTCATCAATGTTGTAGTGGTGCAGTGCTAAGTATAAACAAGCAACAATAAGCGCTACGCTTGCGTAAAGTTCATGATGAAGTACTAATGGCGCTTGTCGACAAATTAAATCACGTAACAATCCACCAAACACACCGGTTACTATGGCTGCAACTACACAAATTCCATAGTGCAAACCCATATTTAGCCCAACTTGGCAGCCAATTATACTAAATGCGGCAAGCCCTAGGGCATCTAGGCGCATAAATATGCCTTTAAATTTAACCACCCATTTTGCCAACCAAGTAGTCACAATACCGGCTAGGCAAGTGATCATTAAATATTCTGGGTGTTTTACCCAAGTCAGTGGGTAATTACCTAATAAAATATCTCGCACGCTGCCACCACCAATTGCTGTAGCACTGGCCACTAACATAACACCAAACCAATCCATGTTTCTGCGTCCAGCGCTAAGAGCACCAGTCATGGCTTCTGCTGTAATACCCATAATATAAACGATGGTTAAAAGCATGAGATGATCACTTGAAAATTTAACATGAAAATAAAAGTGCGATTGTAGAGATAAAATAGTGCATTGACGAGTGAAAAATTACATTAAAAACAGCCACTTTCAGATTAAAAAAACTAATGTTATAGCAAGGTTTGAATAGCCTGTTAATGCAAAGAAACCACTTGCTTTAGTGTTAAAAACAAAAAGGACAAATGACCGTAAAAACGCAATAAAGCCTGAATAAATTTAAGGGTGACAGGGTGTTATTGCCTTTATTTTGCTAGTTTTTAAAAGCGGTGTTAGCTCGACCCACGTGCAATTAAACGCGGGGGCAGTAGGGTGCTTTGTACTTGTTCACCACGAATCAGTTTTAATAAGTTCTCAACTAACATTTGCCCCGCTATAGTGGTGTTTTGCTCTATGGTTGTCAGCGGCGGATTAATGTAACTGGCAATAGATATATTATCAAAGCCGATTACGGCCACATCTTTTGGTACGTTTATATTGGCTTCTTTTAAAGCCCGTATTGCGCCTATTGCAATAAGGTCGCTGGCAGCAAAAAGTGCATTAAAGGTAATGTTATTAGCAATTAACGAACGCGTGGCATGATAGCCAGACTCTTCAGTAGAAATAGCGTTAGCAATTTTACGATCATTAAGTGTAATACCATTTTGTTGTAACGCGTCTTTAAAACCATTGAAACGGGCAAAAAATTCAGGGCTATGATCAGAGGCATCGCCTATAAACGCGCAGTCTTTGCGGCTATGTGCCAAAAAATGCTCAGCGGCGAGTTTACCGCCGCCATAATTATCACAACTTATAGTTAAATCAGGGCGGTTATCAACACTTGCTCCCCAGCAAACAAACTTGGTGTTTTGTTCAAGCAAGGTGTTAAATTTTGGCTGAAAATCAATGTAGTCGCCATAACCCAATAAAATGATGCCATCTGCACGGTGACTGTCTTCGTAATCTGCCTGCCAATCAGCACTTGCCGATTGAAATGACACGAGTAAATCGTAACCCTCTTTAGCGCAGGCACGGGTAATACTGCCCAGCATGGCTAAAAAAAACGGGTTTATTTGTGACTCATCTGAGGTAGGGTCTTCAAACAACAATAATGCTAGGGTACTGCTTTGTTGAGTGCGAAGGTTACTGGCGTTTTTGTCTACTTTGTAATTAAGTTTTTTAGCAATATCGTGAACACGTCTTCGTGTTTCGTCATTTACCAGTGGACTATTTCGTAAAGCACGAGAAACTGTAGATTGAGACACCCCAGCATAATGGGCTATATCAAACGAGGTGGCTTTATCTTTCATCACTATTACTTACTAAAGAGGACAATAAGAGACTATTCTCGTTTATTGATGGATTTTTTCAAGCTTATTTATCAATAAAGGCATTTTTTTATTGATTTTGGCATGACACCGGTGTCACAATAGGGGCGTTTTATCATTTTGTTGTCAAAACGTATTAGCTACCTTTATTATTTAAGGTAGCTTTTTTTACAGTGATAGCTGCTTTGAGGTGATAGCTCAAAGTAAATAAGTATCAATGATACCCCATTAAAATAATAAGTACTCATTACTTAAACAAAAGAGATAACACTATGGGTTTACACTCTAGCACACACTTTGATCCTATTCTGGTTGCCGATATTGGCGGCACAAATGCTCGTTTTGCGTTGATCACTGGGTTCGACGAATCAAGTAATCAATTTACCATTGAGCATAATCTTACGTTTCCAAGTGCTAACTATGGATCGCTCGAAAGTGCTACCGAGTACTACTTATCAACAGTGTCTCATATAAATCCTAAACGTGCGTGCTTAGCAGTGGCAGGCCCAATTAATGCAGGCCAAGTTCACTTAACTAATTTAGGTTGGCACTTTAGCGTTAATGATTTTAAACACCACTTTGACCTTACTCAATTAAGCGTTATAAATGACTTTGCTGCTTTTGCCTACGCAGCACCGTATTTAGACCCTTCACAAAATGTCACTGTTAAACCTGGTCAAGCGGATGAGTCTGCCAATATAGGTGTAATGGGTCCAGGCACTGGTTTTGGTGCAGCGTGCTTAGTTAGAACCGCACATTCATGCGCGGTGATGAGTTCAGAAGGCGGGCATATTTCCTTAGCAGCCGTTAATCAACTCGACGCTCAACTTATTCAAGAACTCAAAAAAGATCACCCACATGTATCGGTAGAAACGGTATTTTCGGGTCCTGGCATTGCTCATTTGTACAAAGCAATGGCTGCGGTTAAAGGGGTCGCCGCAAAGAATTTAGACGCTGCACAAATTAGTAGCTTAGCCAACAGCGGTGAATGTGAAGTGTGTGAAGCAACCCTTAATCAATTTTGTGATTGGATTGGCAGTGTTGCTGGCGACTTAGCGTTGGCCTACGGCGCCTTAGGCGGCCTTTATATTGGCGGTGGAATTTTACCACGCATGCAGGCTCGTTTACTAGAAAGTCGCTTTATTGAGCGCTTTTCGCAAAAAGGCATTATGTCGCAGTACACAGGTCAAATACCGGTCACATTAGTAACACAAGACAACATTCCTTTAATTGGAGCTGCCGCGTGTTTGCATACGAGTCAACAGGTTTAATTACGTTGCATACATTTGGAAATAAATAGATGAAAAAAGTCACTATAAACAGCGTTGCCAGTCATGCAGGTGTTTCTAAAAAAACCGTATCGCGAGTACTCAATAATGAGCCTAATGTCAGTGCAGCTACACGCGAAAAAGTGTTAGCGGTATTTAAAGAGCTAGATTACACCCCAAACCCGATTGCTCGAGGACTTGCACAAAACCGTAGTTTTATTATTGGTTGCTTATACGACAATCCAAGTAAAAGTTATATTACTCGAGTGCAAACAGGCGCATTGGCTGCATGCCAAGAAAACAACTATAACTTGTTGATTCACCCTTGTGAGCTCAGAGGTGAGGCACTTATTAATAATATAGAGCAATTATTACAGTCATCACGCCTCGATGGTTTAGTACTTACGCCACCATTTTGTGACTTTTCAGAACTGGTTGATTTTTTAAAGTCGAAAAAAATTCCTTATGCTCGAGTGGCTTCTGCTATTTTAGAAGATGACTCTATTTCTGTTACCAGTAATGACGAGCAGGGCGCATTTGAGATTACCGAACATTTAATAAACCTAGGGCATACCTCTATCGCGTTTATTAAAGGTCACCCAGATCACAGTGCTACACAGCAGCGTTTTAAAGGCTACAGACGCGCACTGGCAAGCCATGGTATTGAATTTAACGAACGCTTAGTTGAAGAGGGTAACTTTAGTTACCATTCAGGGGTAGACAGTGCCCGTAGTATTTTAGATTTATCTCCACGTCCTACTGCTGTATTTGCATCGAATGATTACATGGCAGCCGCTGTACTTAAATTAGCCACTCAGCGCAACTTACGCGTTCCAGACGATATTTCTATTGCAGGCTTTGATAATGCGCCCATAGCGCGCCATATATGGCCAGGCCTAACGACCATTGCTCAACCTGTAGAAGAAATGACTAAACAAGCGGTTACCCAATTAATTACCCACATTATTGAGCCGCAAGAGTCGCCTTATAAAGTGATTTTAGAAGCAAAATTAATCACGCGTGAGTCTACCGCAGCTGTAAAATAACACCGCTTTTTCACAGTAGCCCGAGTATGAGTGACGCCTACTCGGGCTTTTTTTATCTGCATTTTAATCTTCATTATTTTCCACTGATATTTCATTAAAAATTCACGTTTATTTATTGTACATGTTAAAAAAAAGAACTATTTTTATTACTAAGGGTTGACACCGGTGTCACTGCCATGCGTTAATGACACCGGTGTCAGGGTTGTTGTGAGAGGCTCCCTGGTAGCGTACCTTTGAACGGGTAAGTCAAAGATGCTCAGTACAGTTATTTTCGTGGAGTCTATAGTTGTTACTGAGCCTTTATCCTCTAACGAATAGAGATGAGTAAAATTATGTTGCACCCTCGAATTCAAGAAGTCACAGAACGCGTTATTGAGCGCAGTAAACAAACCCGTAAAGCCTATTTAGAGCGTATTTCGCACGCAAAAAAACAAACAAGAGTTCGTGCTGGATTAGGCTGTGGCAATATTGCTCATGTAATGGCTGCGTGTAGCAGCGATGACAAAGCGCGTTTAAAAGCAGACGAGGTGCCAAACCTTGCAATTATCAATTCATATAACGACATGTTATCTGCGCATGTGCCTTACAAAGAATACCCCGATTTAATTAAAAGCATTGCCACTAAATTTGACGCCACCGCGCAAGTTGCTGGCGGCGTACCTGCGATGTGTGATGGTGTGACCCAAGGGCGTGACGGCATGGAGCTATCGCTTTTTTCTCGTGACGTTATTGCTATGTCTACTGCGGTTTCGTTATCGCATGACGTGTTTGATGGTGTGTTTTGTTTAGGCGTATGTGACAAAATCGTCCCAGGTCTATTAATTGGTGCTTTATCATTTGGCCACCTACCTGTGTACTTTTTACCGGCAGGGCCAATGCAGTCAGGAATTCCAAACAAAGACAAAGCACGTGTTCGTCAGAAGTTTGCGCAAGGACTGGTATCTCGTGAAGAGCTACTAGAAGCTGAAAGCGCTTCTTACCATAGCGCCGGTACCTGTACATTTTATGGCACTGCAAATTCAAACCAAATGCTAATGGAAATTATGGGCTTACACCTTCCAGGTAGCTCGTTTATAAACCCATACACAGAACTGCGTGATGGCTTAACCGGTAATGCGGTTGAAACTATGCTTAAGCAGCTTACTGAAAACAAAGATGGCCCGTGTTTAGCGGATGTGATCAGCGAAAAAACTATAATTAACGGCTTAGTTGGGTTGTTATCAACAGGTGGCTCAACCAATCATGCAATCCATATTGTTGCGATTGCTAAAGCGGCCGGTATTCAAGTTACATGGAAAGACATGTCTGATTTATCAGCGGTTGTTCCACTACTGACGCGTATTTACCCAAATGGCTCAGCAGATGTTAATCACTTTCAAGCAGCCGGCGGAATGGGCTTCTTAATGCGAGAATTAGCAGGTGCTGGTTACCTTCATACAGACGTAACCACTATTTTAGGCGAAGGCCTTACACCTTACATGTGTGAGCCACTACTCGATATAGACGACAACCTAATTATGAGTGATGCGAACGGCCCAAGCAAAGTTAAGTGGGTAGCGTGTCCAGAAAACTCACATGATGAAGAAGTACTTCGCCCAGTAAGTAACCCATTTAGTAAGCAAGGTGGTTTACAGCTACTAACGGGTAACTTAGGTAAAGCGGTTATTAAAGTTTCTGCGGTTGCAGAGTCTCATCAAGTGGTGTCGGCACCGGCTAAAGTATTTAGCTCACAAGGTGAGTTACAAGATGCCTACAGCCGTGGCGAACTAAACCAAGATTTTATTGCTGTACTTAAAGAGCAAGGGCCAAAAGCCAAAGGCATGCCTGAGCTTCATAAGCTCACGCCGGTAATGGCAACATTACAAGATCAGGGCTATAAAGTGGCTATTGTTACCGACGGACGTATGTCGGGCGCATCAGGCAAAGTACCAGCGGCAATCCACTTAGCTCCTGAAGCGGTAGAAGGTGGCATTATAGCTAAAATCCATGAAGGCGATATTGTTACTTTAGATGCGCCAAATGGTATTTTAAAAGTGCATGTAAGTGATGAAGAGCTTGCTAAACGAGAGCCGCAAATTAGCCAAGCAAGCCAAACGTTTGGTACAGGTCGTGAATTATTTACTGGATTTAGAAATATCGTAAGCAGTGCTGATTTAGGTGCAAGTGCTTTTGGACTTGAATAATAATTAGCCATATTGGGTAATGAGGAACAAGTAATGAGTATTGAAAAAATCTTAGCATCGGCACCGGTAGTGCCAGTGGTGGTAATCGAAAAACTAGAAGATGCCGCACCACTTGCAAGAGCGTTATATAACGGTGGCCTAAAAGCACTTGAAATTACACTGCGTACACCCATTGCAGCTGAGGCTGTAAAACTAATGAAAGCGGAAGTGCCCGAAGCTTATGTTGGTACAGGTACTGTGGTGGATAAAGCAAGCTTTAACGCATCAGTAGAGGCGGGTGCTGACTTTATGGTAAGCCCAGGTGTTAGCGATGAGTTATTAGCGCTGGCAAAAGAGTCTTCTATTCCATTTTTACCCGGTGCAGCGACCCCAAGCGAAGTGATGAACTTAGCTGCTCATGGTTTTAAGTTCTTAAAGTTTTTTCCTGCAGAAGCTGCAGGCGGTGCTGCTATGCTTAAATCTATTGGCGGCCCATTACCTGATATTACTTTTTGTCCAACCGGTGGCATTAGTTTAGCAACCGCTCCTGATTACTTAGCACTTAACAATGTTATTTGTGTAGGTGGTACCTGGATGTTAGATAAGCAACTTATTGAAAATAAAGACTGGCAAGCTATTGAAACGCTTGCTCGCCAAGCATGTGAAGTTAATAGGAGTCAAAAATGATTAATGTAGCAATTAATGGCTACGGCCGAATTGGTCGTAATGTATTGCGTGCACTGTATGAATCAGCGCAAAATAATGAAATTAAAATTGTGGCTATTAACGATTTAGCCCCAGCCAATGTAAATGCTCATCTGACTCAGTTTGACTCAGTACATGGTCGTTTTTCACAGCAAGTAACACTTAAAGATAACACTATGCTAATTGGCGAAGATGTGATCACGCTAACGCAAGAACGTGACCCTGCTAATTTACCGTGGAAAGCGTTAAACGTTGACATAGTACTTGAATGTACGGGGTTATTCACGTCACGCGAAGCGGCTAAAAAGCATATTGAAGCCGGTGCTAAAAAAGTAGTGGTATCGGCACCTGGTACAGATATGGATGCAACGGTAGTTCATGGTGTAAATAGCGATGTAATTAATGCCGATAGCAACATCATCTCAAACGCGTCGTGTACAACTAACTGTTTAGCGCCAGTAGCCAAAGCAATAAACGATACGGTAGGGATTGAACAAGGTAGCATGACTACTATTCACGCTTATACCAACGATCAAAATCTATCTGACGTATACCACCCAGATTTATACCGCGCGCGTAGTGCGACTCAATCTATGATCCCAACTAAAACGGGTGCTGCAAAAGCGGTAGGGTTAGTTCTGCCAGAACTTGCCGGTAAACTAGATGGTATGGCGGTACGTGTACCAACCATTAATGTGTCGTTAGTTGATTTAACATTTATTGCTAAGCGTAACACAAGTATTGAAGAAATTAACCAAGTGGTTAAAGCAGCCTCAGAAGGGCCAATGAAAGGTATTTTAGAGTACAACGAGCTGCCGCTTGTTTCTATCGACTTTAACCATAACCCAGCCTCATCTATTTTTGATGCAACGCAAACGCGTGCTGATGGTAAATTGGTTAAAGTAATGGCGTGGTACGACAACGAATGGGGTTTCTCAAACCGCATGTTAGATCAAGTTAAAGCGCTGGGTGCTTATTTATAATTTTTCCGTGTAGTTAAATTTTACTTTATCCAGCCAAGCCACGCACTGCGTGGCTTTTTTTGTGTTTTAGTTAGCCCAAAGTTTGCTAGAATATACGCCCTAGAATAGGGACTGCATATTATATTAAGGGAAATAATGCTAAAACACGTCACTAAAAAAATATTTCGTACTAGCCACCTACAAATCGGTGAGGGTAATATCAGCGGTTATATTGCTTGCTTTTTGGCAGTATTAAGTTGCTTAGAAGTGCTTGCATTCCACTTTCCGGAATATTTAACGACTCCCGAATTACGCAAAAGCTATAGCGTCGAGTTTTTACGTCAGCTCATGTTTGTTGCTCTTATTATTTCAGGTAGCCTAGGCTTACTAAATTTTGTACGAAATACCAATAAGCGTTTGGGTGCGACTGCGTGGTTTTTTATCGTACTGGCCATTAGCTTTGGCGGTCCGAATGTTGAAGTAAATGACTTTGCAGATAACACCCCTTATATTGGCTTAGACTGGTTTATATTAGACTTATTAGGCTCAACCTTAATTTTTATTTTAATTGAAAAACTGCTTCCGCATCGAAAGGAGCAAAAAATACTGCGTAGTGAATGGCGCGGGGATTTAAACCATTTTTTTGTTAATCACTTAATAGTGGGTTTTGTATTACTGGTTACGAATCATTTTGTGCATTATGGTTTTGGTTGGGCGGTGTCGAGCACATTACAAGGTTACATAGCGCAAATGCCGTTTATACTGCAGCTATTTTTAATTATTTTGGTGGCTGATCTAATGCAGTATTGGACACATCGTGCGTATCACGAAGTCCCCTTTTTATGGCGATTTCATGGTGTGCACCACAGTGCCAAAGAAATGGATTGGCTCGCAGGCTCTCGTCAGCATATTTTAGAAATACTGGTTACCCGTAGTTTAGTGTTAACGCCTATATTTGTGCTGGGTTTTTCACAGCAAATTATTAGTTTGTACGTGATTATTGTAGGCTTTCAAGCGGTATTTAATCACGCCAACGTAAATGTAAAATTTGGGTGGTTAAAGTATTTTATGGTTACACCGCAGTTTCATCATTGGCATCACGCATCCGACAAAGCCGCAATTGATAGAAATTATGCAGCTCATTTTTCGTTTTTAGATTACTTGTTTGGGACTGCAGTAAAAGGGCAAGCAGAGTGGCCTAAAGAATATGGGGTTGTGGGTGATTACATGCCTGTAGGTATGCTAAAGCAACAAATTTACCCGTTTAAAAAACAAAAATAATGTTCAATTTTAGCTTGCGGCCATAATATTAATGGCCGCATAACCACTATAAAAAGTCAGCTAATGCGCTAAGTGTTGGCCGCTGTGTGATATTTTCGCTCATGCATTGCTGCGCAATATGTTTTAAGTGCATGACTTCAGCGCTTTGCTCTTGGCAGGTTGTGAGTAAATCCTCGATTAAACACCCTAAAGCACGCACTTCTATTAACTGCATTTGTTGACGTTGATAGTCACTGAGCATAGTAAGATCAGTTGCCGCGCCAAAATCTCCAAACAGCACACGCGCGTGCGGGTCAACCATGGTATTGTGCGCATATATATCACCATGGCTTATATTGTGCTGGTGCAAGTGGGCCACAGTGCTAACCATTTGCTGCGCTATGGCATAAATTACTTGGGTAGAGTAGTGGCAATCGCTTTCAAATGTATCTCGAGTACAGGTATCAAGGCTCGGCGGTAAACCAAGATTTGTAAAGCTTGTATCAATTAACTCCATCACTAAACCAAGCTGTTGCTGTTGTTCAATGTAAGCCAGTACTTTAATTAAGTTTGGATGCTCAAGCGCTTGCAAGCAGCAATTAACTTCATCCAGTGGATAACCATCGCTTGTAATAGTCCCTTTAAATAACTTAACAGCAACCGGCTCTTTATTCGTTGAATAAGCAAGATGGATAATTCCTGATGCGCCTTGGCCTATTACTTTACTGAGTGAGTAATCTGCCAGTGGTTTATTGGTTAAATTTGATTGGGTAAGGCACTGTGATTTATTAAAGCAATTACCTGCAAATGCAAGCCAAGTCAGCTTTGGTAGTTCAAATAGCCAATTATCAATTTGAGTTAACTGATTTGCAGAGAGCCTAATTAGTTCTAGGTTATGGCAGTTTGCCATGCTTATTGGTAGCTCACTGAGCTGATTACCTGCCAATGCCAGCTTTTTAAGCGCAGTGTATTGGCCAAATGTTGCAGGTAGCTTAGCTATTTTATTATCTGTAAGAATAAGCCATTCAATCGCTTTAGGTAGGCAGTTTTCTGCAAATTCAGTGATGTGATTACCTTTAAATGCAACCATGATCAAAGCAGGGCACTTAGCGAGTATTTTAGGTATATGGTTAAACTGATTAAACGATAAAAACAGTCGTTTTAATTTTGTTAAGCAAGCAAATTCATCAGGTAAATCAGATAAATTGTTATTAGATAAATCCAAGACTTCGAGGGTATCCGCGAGGGTAAAAATTTCCTCTGGAAAGTGGCTTAGCGCTTCAACTAATTGTAGGTGTTTAGCACCAAGTAATTGGCCGCTGCGAAGTTGTGAAAGGGTATTCAAAATTAATAATCCATTTTAAAATCAACAAAAAGGCCAACTAAGTTGGCCTTTAAACACGATTAAGCTTTAATGCTTAAAATTGTGCGTTGTGGTACACGTTTTGTACGTCGTCACAATCTTCAAGCATGGCTAAAAAGCGTTCCATCACTTCTACATCTTCGCCTTCAATAGGGGCTTCTACTTGGGGTACAAAGGCAATTAAGTCTTCGTCAAACTCTGTCACACCCATTTCTTCAAGTGCGGTACGCGTATTGTTGTATTCAGTGTGCGGTGCAAATACGGTCACTTTACCGTTTTCTACTTCTACATCGGTTACATCAACGTCAGCCATCATTAGCGCTTCAAGAACGGTTTCATCGTCGTCACCGTCAAATACAAAAATAGCAAGGTGATCAAATAAGTGTGATACCGAGTTTTGTGCGCCAATTTTAGCATTTGCTTTAGTAAAACATACACGTACATCAGCAAAGGTACGTTTGTTGTTGTCGGTTAAACAGTCAACAATAATCATGCAATTACCTGGGCCGTAACCTTCGTAGCGCGCAGCTGCATAGTCTTCACCGCCGCCGTCTTTAGCTTTATCAATGGCGCGTTCAATTACGTGAGCCGGTACTTGGTCTTTTTTAGCGCGTTCAATTAAACGACGCAGTGCTAGGTTACCGTCTGGATCAACACCGCCGTTTTTAGCACAAATATAAATTTCTTTACCGTATTTTGAATAAACTTTAGTTTTAGCACCCGCAGTTTTAGCCATTGAATCTTTTTTGTTTTGGTAAGCTCTTCCCATCTGCGTTTCGCCTTAATATGTATAAATAATTGAAAAAATTTGCAAGCCCATATTCTAAAGGTAAATGCGGGGCAGGGCTAGTAAGTATTGAGATTGATTACTAAGTAACGAAGGGAAACAGTTATTATGGTTGGAAAATAAAACAACCCGCCGAAGCGGGTTGTTTAATACCTTACAATCGATGAACAGTTGTCAGGGGATTACCAAATACGAACACGTTCGTCTTCTGGTAAGTACAACTCATCACCTGGTTTTACATCAAATGCTTTATACCAAGCGTCGTGGTTACGAGGCGCTTGTGCTCTAAAGCGACCTGGCGCATGCGTACCGCCACGTAATTGGTTTAACATGCTTTGCTCAGTACGTTTTTCTTTCCATACTTGTGCCCACGCTAAGAAGAAACGTTGATCGCCGGTTACACCATCAATCACAGGGGCTTCTTTACCATTTAGGCTTAGTTTATAGGCATGATAAGCCATGGCTAAACCACCTACATCACCAATATTTTCACCTAAGCTATTACGGCCATTTACAAAGTTACCTGGAATTGGTTCGTATTTGCTGTACTGAGCCGCCAGTTTGTCGGCTTTAGCATCAAAAGCAGCACGATCTTCATCAGTCCACCAATTACGTTGTATGCCGTTAGCGTCAGATTTTGAGCCTTGATCATCAAAACCATGACCCATTTCGTGGCCAATCACAGCACCAATACCACCGTAGTTTACCGCAGGATCTGCATTTGGATCGAAAAACGGTGGTTGTAATATAGCGGCAGGGAATACAATTTCGTTAAACGAACTATTGTAGTAAGCGTTAACACGCTGTGGTGTCATGCCCCAACGATTGCGGTCGGTTTTCTTAAGCTCTTTTTCTACGCTATCGGCTTGGAAAAACTCACGCATATTTTTTACATTAGCCATTAAATCATTTTTGCTAATGCTTAAGCCTTCATAAGATTGCCATTCGTCTGGGTAACCTATTTTTGGCACAAACGCCGCTAACTTTGCACGCGCATTCACTTTTGTTTCTGCGCCCATCCAATCTAGATTATCAATACGCTCGCCAAGCGCTGTGCGTAAGTTTTCAACTAGCTCAGACATTTGTTGCTTTGATGACTCAGGGAAATAACGATCTACATAAATTTTACCAATCGCAAAGCCTAGTGAACTAGTGCCAGACATTTGGCTGATAGCACGTTTCCAGCGTGGACGAGGCTCTTGTTGACCATTTAACTCTTTACCAAAGAAAGCAAAGCTGGTGTTAAATATGTCTTCTGACAACAGCCCAGCGTTACCATTAATTGCATGGTATGTTAGGTAGTCTTTCCATACGCTTATATCTTCGTTGTTGATTAAATCAATCATGGCCTTTACAGGTTCAGGCTGCGACACGTTTAGCTGCGGTACTTTGTAACCTGTTTGCGCAAAGTATAAATCCCAATTAAATCCAGGGTACTGGGTACTTAACTCGTCGCGTTTTATTTGGTTTAACGTTATGTCACGATTACGGCGTTTTTCACGTGGCCAATGACCTTCTGCAATTTTTGTCTCTAGCGCTAAAATTGCTTGTGCACGTTCAGTGGTATTTTCAACACCAGCAAATTTAAGCATGTCGGCAATATGTGCAACATACGCTTCACGAGTTTTTACAAAACGCTCTGAATCTTCAAGGTAATATGAACGATCAGGTAAGCCTAAACCACCAGCACCTAACGACATTTCGTATTTATTAGGATCTAAGCGGTTAAACCACATACCACCACCAATTGGGGCGCTAACACCAGTGAGCCATGAATTACCAAAGATTTTTGCTAAGTCATCAGTAGAGGCAACCGTATTAATGTCGTTAAGCAACGGCTTAATTGGCGTGATACCAAGTTTATTAAGCGTGTCGGTATCCATGTACGAATTATAAAAATCAGCAACTAGTTGCTCTTCTGCATTTAAATTGTCACGTGCTGCAATATCTTCAATAATTTCTTTTACACGCTCTTCACTGCGCTCAGCTAGCGCGGAGAATGCACCGTAGCGGGTTTTATCTGCTGGCATTTCGTAGTTGTCGTACCATGAACCGCTGGCATACATAAAAAAGTCATCGCCTGGTTTTACAGCTTCATTGCGGGCAGTTAAATCAACCCCAAAAGTGCCTAATTCAGCTTGCTCAGTTGCTTGTGGTTTTTCAGCGACGGCTGCGACTTGCTCAGTTTTTGTAGTTTGTGGCTCTGAACAGCCTGTAATAAATGTGGCAGCGAGCGCCGCTGCAATTAAACTCTTTTTCATTACTTTCCCCTATGAATTCACGTTATTTAATTCGTTATATTTTTGTTATAAAAATAGCCATTTGATTGTATTGATAACTTCACTGCAAACAAACCTTTTGAGGTGAATAACCGTACCGGTCGATAAGATGAATAAAATACTATCAAAATAGCAAAAAAACACTCAACTACTTCAATCGTTCTTGAGCGGCTTAGTTTATTGCGCCTTTGACTGCTTTTGCTGTAATGCCCACATACGGGCATATTCACCGTTTTGATCTAGTAGTTCTTGGTGTTTGCCTTGTTCAATAATTTCACCAGCTTTTAAAACAATAATTGAGTCTGCATCGGTTATGGTCGAAAGTCGGTGTGCAATAACAATACTGGTGTGATCATTTGCCACTTCACGCATTGCTTTTAAAATAGCTTGCTCTGCATGAGAGTCGAGCGCAGAGGTTGCTTCATCAAAGATTAAGATGGGTGATTGCTTTAAAATAGCACGGGCAATGGCAATCCTTTGTTTTTCACCCCCTGAGACTTTTAACCCACGCTCACCCACGAGGGTTTTGTCGCCTTTGTCTAGGCTATTTATAAAGTCGGTTAAGTGCGCCATGTTAATTGCTTTGTTTACTTCATCTTCACTGGCGCTAGGTCTGCCATAGTGAATATTTTCGCGTATGCTGGTATTAAATAACACAGTATCTTGCGGCACTATGGCAATAGCTTTACGCAAACTTGCCAAGGTGACTGTGTTTATGGCTTGATTATCAATTTTTATAGCGCCTGATGAAAGTTCATAAAAACGATATAACAAGCGGGCTAACGAGCTTTTACCTGCGCCACTAGATGTATGGACTCCCTCTCCCTGAGGAGGTACGGTCTTAATCCGACAAAAGATTAACCAAAGGAGTCCATACATGAAAGATACTAATATATTGGCTATTGATTTAGCAAAGAATGTTTTTCAAGTCTGTAAACGAGATCCAAAAGGTAAAGTCCTCTTCAACCGAGAACTTAGCCGAGCAAAACTAAAAGAGATGCTTGTTAAGCAGCCACGCTCATTGGTGGCGATGGAAGCATGTGGTAG
>Ga0208315_1000684_pt1 | contig 21630 bp, 36 predicted proteins | sample MalvireepMed_215_FD_184239 | JGI IMG/M metagenome (GOLD analysis project Ga0208315, IMG submission 184239) | Marine viral communities from the Global Malaspina Expedition - Malaspina viral metaG DeepMed_215 (SPAdes) (version 2) | ecosystem: Environmental > Aquatic > Marine > Oceanic | place... | reverse complement strand
AGTATCCTCTCCCCCCCCTAAAGGGGGGGAGGAGTAAGGTAATCTGTTTACTTAGTATTCTTCTAAGTTTACTACTTAACTAGGTATCTAAGTAAACTACAACATGAAGATAACTTATGTCAATAGAAAACCTTTGTGTAAAAAAGTCTGGCAGGGGTAGGCACACCTCCCCATTAAGAATCACAAGACACACTCCTACAAGCCTCTACCCTTTTCATCAACCATCAACCACTGGCATTCATCCGACGATGATTGCTATCATCATCGGCATGGTTTGGTCATTGCTTGGGTTACGGATTGCGTCACCGGTTACGAAATCAGTAATGAGTTACCGGATTGAGTATCACAGTTATCAGCTACCGTCAAGGCACGCTACGCTAGTACTCCGTACCGCCTTGACTGTCGCTGATGCCCTGTGTACCTTCTAGCTTGCCAGTGGGTCCATACCCACTGTCTGCTAACTGGATGCCTGCTGCTTAGGATACTGCGGACCTGGATACTGCGAACGTATGTTCTAAACGATACTGGGAACGTATGTTTGCCTGCTGACCTGCGGACCTGCTGACCTGCGTCCGAACGTATGTTCTAAAGGATGCTGGGAACTCCTTTGTGAAACGACCGGTCTGGAACGACTACTTCCCAGTCCGTCGGCTTTCCCGCATCCAATGTCAACGAGTTTCCAGGATTGGTCGTTCAGACCTTGTTTTCTACTTGACACCAGAGCTATGAACCCCTATACTTGTACTTGACACACATTGAAGGGAGGAAAACAGATGCACACCACTAAGGCAATTCTAGAAACACAGGCGAAATATATTGATGCCTTGCTCAACGAATTGGGCGTAGATATAGGCCTCTCCATTGAATACGCACATGGGCAACCTCGATTAACTGCTCACAATGGCTCGCATATTATGTCAATGCGGGAGTCCAAGCCAAACCTTGAAGCTACCTTGTACGGAATTAAGCATATACTTTACGAAATAGGTAGAGTGCAACGGCTGAAGATGTATGCAGAATGGAATTTGAAAGCGGACAGTAGTGAGGTGATAGCATAATGCAGACATATAGCGACAAGACAAGAGAAGCAGAAACATTCGCTTTACCAGACGTGGAAGTGTTCCATGTATCGGATACGGAAGCCAAAGCGAATAGATCAGTCATGGCCAACGAATGCGTAAGCGCATTCTTCGACGAGGAACACACCGGAAACCTAACGGAAGCAGGATGGTACTGGTGGTCGTGTTTTCCTGGATGCCTACCAGATAGCGATCCATTCGGGCCGTTTGAAACAGAAGCAGAAGCATTGGCAGATGCACAAGAGATTGATTGACCAAATTCAGGAAGAGGAGGAAATGGAATGACAAAGTATGTTACAGATCGTACACGAGTGGATCGTTGACACCTACCGGAAACGTCCGACTGCGACACAGGAGCATTATGGTCTTGTGAAGGATTACCTGGAAGCCGACCTTGCATTCGATATGCACTGCAAATTCGGAGACCATTCCCAGTCTCGGTTAGATTATGGAAGTCCAGAGACACAAGCCCTATATCTAAAGATGGCCGATGCTGGTATGGCTCTAAGGGATGCCGGGGTGTTTCACCACAAGTACCACCAACGCACAAGCTGGGAATTAGCACATATGGGTGAACTCAATGAGATAGAACGGTACAAGCCATTCAAGGTAATGTACCCAAAACCACAGACAGAGGAACAGGAGATAGCATACTCATCGGTTATTGCTTAGCCAACCCCTTGACAGATGGGTGATGCTGATGTATAATTGATATATCTTGGTAGGAAGGGGGACCAACAGATGGACAACTCGATGCCCAATCCAAACCATTGTATCCGTTGCCAAAGGCATTTATTTCATGGTGATTATCTCTATGGCTACTGCCGCGATTGCGTCAAATACATATTAATAGGCGACGAGTGTGCCGTTTGCGAACACATAGAGAAAGAGGCAAAGCGGGTGATAGCATGAGCAAAGCGCCACGTAAGAGCCTACAGCTTGAATGGGACCGGGTAGGCGGATTATCTGCGCCCTCTAAGATGCCAGAATGGTCAACGTCAACGCCGGCGTCAATGTGCAACGTTGGCACCAAACTGCGGGACGTGAAAGATTCCACGTGTGCCGGATGCTACGCATTCAAACGAGGGAACTATAGATTCCAACCTGTACAGGATGCCTTAATGCGCCGCTACGATGCGGTTGAATCGGAAACGTGGGTCGATGATATGACCACGTTGGTTCTTGCGCTAGTCAGGGCTAACTTTAGATGGCACGATTCCGGTGATATCAAGAACTTGAAACATCTACAAAACATCGTCCAAGTAGCGTTAAACACTCCACACATAAAGCATTGGCTACCAACTAGGGAATACCGGGTCGTGGCAATCTATCGCCAACTCTATGGCGAATTCCCGCCCAATCTAGCGGTTAGACTATCGGCGCACATGGTGGAGGGTGTAGCCCCTAGCGTAGGACTGCCAACGTCCCAAGTATCAGAGGAACTTGACAAGGTCACATGCCCCGCTACCATGCCCGAGTCCGACCACAAATGTCATGACTGTCGCGCATGCTGGAATACATCACCAGATTCAAACGTTGTTTACTATCAGCACTAAAACAAATTACGGAGGAACAGAAGGAGGCGAATGATGTACCAGAACGACATGCGGAAAGGCCAGACAGGGAAGCTCAAGGACGGTGTCCGGTTCCGAATCGAGGACAACAAAAAAGGCAATATCAGAATGGCGACCGTGTACGGTGCGGACGTTGGATTGTTCACTGAGATGGGTAGTATCTACACCAGCGAAATAGCCTGGATTGATATGCCCGATGGAACCCGACAACGCCTTGAGCAGAACCCACGCCAAGCCAAACAAGCCAAGAAAACAGCCGATCTGATGAAAGGTATCTTCGGGTAGCCGAAACCAAATAACAGTAGGAGGCAGAAATGACTAACACAAACCATACACCGGGACCGTGGACTATTGCAGGGGTATCGGGCAACCCACATGAGGGTCATGTCATCGAGTCCGATTCCGCAGACGGCAGGACGATAGCATGGACGTGCAACTCTCTTGATAATAACGGCGAAGAATGCATCAGCCAAGAGGACATTGCCAACGCCCGGCTGATAGCCTCTGCCCCTGAGTTGTTACAGGCATTGGAGAACCTTGTTGCATCCATCGAGAACGTGGACTTCAGTTCGCACGCTGGAGTCTATGACCAGATACCGTGGGCGCAAGCCGAAGCAGCCATAGCCAAGGCCAAGGGGGTGACCGATGAGTAAAGTCCAGCGGGTCAATAGCGGCAACCGTGATACTATTCTTGACTATATTCGGAACAGATTCGATGAGATCGCTTCAGCGAATAAAGGAAAGGTTGGCCTAGCCAGTCTGTGGGATGTTCAGTTTGAATTACAAACAGTATTCAACATCTCGGACCACCAGTCCCAGACCTTAACATGGGGGCTAATCCCCATCAGCGAGTTGGTCGCATCGGTTCCTGATGGGGATGACATGAACGAGAACGAGAATAGAAACCTGCACCTCGGAGGTAATCTGGAAGATACGTACTCGCTCCTAGAGGACGATCACTACAAGTGCAACATAGACTCGGATCAGGATTGTCGGTTGCATGAAGAATTTAATCACGCCGTTATTCGTAGAGTCACCCAAGCCATAGACAAGGCCAAAGGAAAGGGGGCGGCATGAGACTTGTATGGGAGAAATTAGCTGATTGCCCATTGCACACAGAATATTGCGGTGACGCTGGCTACGTGTACGCAGTAACCATCTTTGAGAACGAGGTGGATACACCATGCCGCACAAAGGACGAGGCCAAGAAAGTAGTAGAGGAAGCACTGGCAGAAAGTGGGGTGGCGCCATGACAATACCAGAAGTGCTAGCAAGCATTCAGATACCCACTGAAACATTTGGAGCCTGCCGGTACGCTTTCAGATGTACGCAATGGTTGGCTATTCTTGGGGATGGTCTATGCGCGGGGTGCTATGACAAAGGGTCAGACACAGAAGAAGAAGCAACCGCTAAAGCCGCTGCAAAAGCTATCGCAAATGCTGCAGCCAAACGACGACGACGATTGCTGACACGACTGCTCAAAGCTCTGATCTATAGAATGGAGGGGCCTCCAGGTTCAGTGACGATGAGCCGTGCCCAGGCTAAAGCTGAGGTAATAGCGCGCATACGGCATGCATTTAGCCTCATTTTGGCTCAGGACTAGGCTGGGGGTTGACATATGCGTTCGCTCGGAGTATGCTGTATACGAAGGAGGATTCATACATGGCAGTTGAATATCTTGGTCAAGTCCACCACGGGCAGCTGAAACTGATCCATATCCCATCTGGAACGGTGTTTACAACTTGGGCGGCAGCTCTGGCCCACGAAGCTTGGCTTGCCACCTGGGAGAGCATCTGGGAATGGGAAGTGCCCTCATGACCGAGTACCCGAAGAGCGTAGAGGAGTGGGCGACAGAGCTTGCCCAATACCATTGCCCATGGTGTGAATCGAATGGGCGCGAAGCAACCCTGGAATTTCGCCACCACCCTCATGATGGGGGGCTCCTAGCCAAAACTGCCAATGGTCTCTCTCGCGAATGGATTTACGGACAATGCCTGGGTTGTTCACACGAGTGGAGTATCGCAAAATTGAGAGCGGCCACCTTGGCATGAAACTTTGTGTCATAGCCGCCAGTTTTACCACGTTCCACCTGGTCGAAGACCTGCTCTGGCTCGCAGTCGGACGCTATACGGAAATCCCTTATGGGTATGCCGTGATCGCCATCATTCTGCTGGGCATCCTTGGTGGCGTGGCCATCCGACATCCGAAGGTGAAGCAATTCTTGGGCAACTAGAAGGAGGAGCACGAATGATCCAGCCGACGTATTTAAATTTGAAAATCCCCGTCCTTGTTCCTGGGCGAAAAAGAAAAACGATAGAGGTTCCCGTCTCCATACGGTTGTTCTCTCCAATAGAGGCTGCTGACTACTTGGGAGGACCACGAGGGGCAATAAGTGTCCAAACCTTGAATCGCTGGAGGGCAACCGGCTGGATCAGGGCCCTTCAAATCGGCTCTGGATCTGGATATGTCTACACTATGGAGGCGCTCAATGAGTGCCTTCGATTAAGAAATCTGGAGGGGCGCATACATACGCTACCTCAAATCACTGAGGAGGTGAAACGTGGTTAATACGCAGGACAATAATCAGGTCGTAACAATGAGGGGAATGCTGCAATCAGTCAAATTCATGACCAAAAAGAATGGGGAGCAGTATGGGTCCATGCTGGTGCTTGGCTCTTTCCCAGATGGTCAGCCGAAAGAACACGCCGAAAATATTTGGGTATGGGAACCCGCGTTACTAACACGGCTGGCCAAGGCAGATGATTATCTGAAACAAGGGGCTGCCATTGACCTAGAGTGCGAGGTGAGACTCCGACCTCGGGATCAGGGCGGGAATTTTAAGGACCTGATGAGTATCACCAACGCAGTCGTTAACGGAGCAGGGCAACAGCCTAGCATTGCAACCCCTCCGAAGACACAGACGACTGCCCCTTATCCTAAGCCAGTTGCCACCAACACTGCTACCTGGCAGCCTACGGCTAGTGATGAATGGAGAGCAAACGGCCAGCAGAGCGGCAATCTTACCAGCAACGCCACGAACCTGCTGATCTGCCATCTTGAACTGAGCGGTGGAGTCTTGCCCAACGAACAATGGATTCGCGAAGCGATTGCTGCCATTCATGATATCAAGGCGGCTTACCGTGACGATGCTCAACAAACAGACGATCCAGCAGCAGCACACACCCCTGAGAAGCCCCAGGATGCCCGTAGAGAGGCCACTGGGGACTTAGGCGACTTCAACCCCAGCTTTGATACAGAGGAGGTGATCTATGAAGGCCAATAATGAGCAGCAACAGCATCCCTTATCGACGGGCCGGGCTGTCAATATCTCTAGGAATGGAAATCACCAGTATTGGATTGGTAATGGACCGCGCATGTCATCTGTCACGGCCATGCTCCGGCACATAGAAGGTGACACGTTTGGAATCGGACTGAACTGGGGGTTGAAGATAGCTCGTGAAAATAACGGTGACCTCAATGCCCCTCGTCAGGCAACCAAAGCATCTATCGAAATCGGCAACCAACTCCATGAGGCCATCGATGAGTTCATTACCCATGGAACCGTGCGCGAAGAAGACCCAGTATTTCTGGCCTGGTATCACGCCGTTGGCACACAGAATTTCATAGCATCAGAGCGATTTCTGTACCATCCAGAAATGGCGTATGGCGGAACATGCGACGCGATTTCGATGAACGAACACGGGGCAATCTCCATCGCAGATTGGAAAACAATTTCACCAGACCACCTCCAGAAATATGGTACTGCATTGAAAATAAACAAGGACTCGGCTCAACTAGCTGCCTATGCCTACGCCCTTCGAGCCATGGATTCCATTTGGGCACCCACTGAAGGTTATATCACTTATGTCGCACGGGATGGGAGTGACGCAATTCAAGTGCAAGTGGATCTTGAGCGTGGGATGAGCTTGTTCAAAGCCTCCCACGCCTTGTACCTGTTAACAAAAAATGGAACCTGACATGACAGGCACTCGGGCAGGGATTCCCGTCACTAGACCGTGTCTACGGTGTGGTACGCCAATCTACACAGGATATACAACCATGACAATCCGTGGCCAGCGCACTATCACACGCGAACGCTCTAAGAAGGCATGCCCACGTAGCGCGGTGGAGCGTCCTTGCATAACCACAGAGGAAGCGCGAACCTTACGAGACAACGGTGAACTACTGACCTGGCTTCGAGCCTACGAAAAAGAGGAGGACAAAAAAGCCGGTTCCATGAATAGAGAGGAGGAGGACAATGCCGAAGCATGAAGACATGGATTTCCCACACCAAGCAATCTGGTGCATAGACTGCCACAAAGATTCGCAACGCTCTCAGCAATTACTAGAGCTGCGTAGATCTAATGACCTCAAACAAGAGCATGTGGAGCTATGGGCGCGTCAGCAGTACGAAGAGTACGGGCCACAACCGGTATATCGGCCAGCGCCACCACCACCGCCAGTACAAGAACACAACATAAACGGAAGGGGACTGCATGTTAAACCAAGATCCATCAATCAGCCTTGACGCATTCGACCTCTACGGTTCGGCAGGCCTGTACACCCTTGTATGGCCCCATTTGCAGCTCCAAGCCGATCTTAGTAGGTTTAAGGTCAATAGCGATTATGAACTGAAGGCTGAGGTCACTTTCTCATCAACGAGGCCGAACTCTCCTGGTCATCTCAGACGGCGCAGGGTGAACCTTAGTAATCCCGATCCTAGATTCATCAAGAGCCTACGTGAAAAGGATACCAGTATAGATTGGGCAGATATTATTGAGCAAATGGCAGTGGCAGTTTGTGATCTCTACCGTGTCGGTTCTCCAGAAGTAGAGATGCTGGGCCAGATACCAGCAACCCCGGAAGGCCACTGGCTCATTAAACCGTTAGTCCATGTGGGGCACCCCACTCTTATTTATGGTACTGGGGCCACTGGCAAAAGTTGGTTCAGCCAGTACCTGAGTGTCCTAGTGCATTATGGCATGGACAGTTCTGGGCTAGAGATCGGTAATCCCACTCCAGTGTTGTACCTGGATTGGGAGACAGATGAACATGAGATTGGTTCTCGTCTAGCTATGATTAAGAAAGGCTTGAGTCTGCCTCAGCATAGCGAGACGGGCGTGTTTTACAAATCAATGACACAGGGGCTGGTTGCTGATATAGCTGAGGTAAGTGCGATCATCCATCGCCGACACATAGGATTCGTTGTGCTGGATAGTTTGGGAGCAGCCTGTGCAGGAGAACCCGAATCGGCTGAGGTGGTACTAAGCTTGTTCGGGGCTATCAGAAGCCTCAGAGATTCCAATGGGCAAACCTTAGCAACGTTGTGCATAGATCATACCAACAAGAGTGATGAACTATTTGGTTCCGTATTCAAAGAACGCAGATCCAGAATAATATTCAAAGTAAAAAAGAGTCAGCGTATTCAGGAAGAGGAATTCGAATTCGCACTGTTCCACGAAAAGGCCAACAACGAGAAGATGATCCAACCGATGGGATGGAATCTCGAATTTGATAACAATAGTGGAGCAGCCATATTCACACGGAGAGATGTTAAGCAAAGCCGTCTTGAGGTAGAGATGTCTATCAGGGATCGTATTCGCAATTACCTTGAAGAGAGTAGACACCCCGCATCAGTTGCAGATATAGCTGAACTACTCGGTAAGCCGAGTAGCCATATCGCTAAGGAACTCTCACAGAACAAGGACATGTTTACTATGGTAACCAAGGGGTGCTGGACTGTCATCAAATCCCAAGAACAAGAATGGGCCGCACAAAGTGTAGAGATACCAGCCCCATCCGTTCCCGTGGCGAAGGATGGGGATGAGGAGCTGGTGCAATATGAGGCTTTTGAACTATGACTGCAATCGAGCAGAGCCTTAAAGACAAGAACATCCGTGTGGAACTACGAGACGGTGGGCTTGCCTTCATCCCTAAGAGCAATATGGACGACAGCATACGCGAGGTGATAGCGGCTGAAGGCAAGGGCCTATACAAGGTGGCCCTGGAGATACGCGACCGACTTCAGGTACTGGGCAAAGAGGCACAAGAGAAACCAGCAGCATGGAAGAGATTGCATTATCAACTCACTGCTAAATGGTCGCATGCTGATCCTGCATACTGGGATGCCTATGGTGATCTCATTAGCTGGGTGGCTGCATGGTTAATGAGAGTCATAGCTTTGAGTGCCCTTGAGCATCCACTACTGGATGCTGTTACAGAAGGAAGAAAGGCAGACCTTAGCTTCACGGCTCGGTGGATTCCTAATGCCGAACGCCGATTGATTAGTACGTCTATTTTGTGGCCCGAGATTAGAAAGAAGGTTATGAATATAACGATGAGCAGTAAACAGTCCATAGATAAATCTCATGCGCTATCTAACCAGGATAGAAAGACCGCCACTCAGTATCGACTCTTACCACGGGAGGCAGATCAGCCATGAAACTATTCGTTCAGAAACAGAACCCTCAAGCATTGCTTACGTTCCAAGAAGCAGCGACACAGATGAAGGTGCATTACCATGCTTTAGTCAGCCGAGTACGCAACGGCTCCCTCCGTGCATACCGTAGGAAAGGGAAAACGTACATTACCGCAGAGGATATAGCTAATTGGCAACCCCTATGGGACCGGGGGCATGACCTTGTTGTTCGAGAGGCACACGCAGCCGGGGAATCTGATGTCGCAATAGGGGCCATGTTAGGTCTTAGCAGAGAGAGAATTCGACAGATTCGGAACGCGCTTGGATTAGCTAAGAACCCCCTCAAGCCTAGACTGCCTAAGCATTTTGCGCCTCAATCACCTTAATTAGGGCATGAGAATAGAACTGGGGCACTTGCCTGACTCGGACCTGAACCCGAACAAGCGGCTGCATCACATGCAGCTCTACCAAGCCAAGCGTGATGCCAAGGATGAGGCGATGGCTCTTGTGCTTGAGCAGGGGAGGCCCAGCACACCTTACGCGAAGGCACATATCACCATTACCTGGGTGGCAAAGGATAAGAGACGGCGAGATCCCGATAACCTGTTCGCAAGCATGAAGGCGTATATCGACGGGCTCGTGGAGGTGGGCCTGATCGAGGATGACTCAGCGATGCACGTAAGCTACACGCTCAGGTATGAGCGAGGAGAGAAGGACAATACGATACTAGAAGTAGGGGAGATAGGATAATGATGGAAGCAATACGGAGATTGTTCGGGAAACGACACAAGCCGATAACAAATCTGGAAGGGGCCCAAAGGATTATCATCTCAACAGCGCAATATCCAGAGCCCGAAGGAGAAAAGAAGCGACTGAAGAAACTGAAGGAACTTCGTCGGCGCATCTTAGCCGATGTGCGTCGAGAAAAGGCGGAGAAGAAAAGAAGTGAAGCGAAGGAATGAGGTGTTCTAGGATAATGAAGAGAGCATTCACGGTCTATTACGACACTAGCGAGTTTTCCACGGACAATAAGGAGATGATATATACAATTACGCCAAGCAAATACTTTGAAGGGGAGACCGAACTTGTCAAATCATGCATTCTGAGGGACTGCTGCCAACACTTCATTACAGCATATAACGATGGTGACCCATTGTCACCTGAACAGCTAGGTGGGGAGTATGTAGGCTATGCTCATGTGGACAGGAGCATTAGTTGTGATCAGGACAACACAATCATAGAGAAGGAGGCACGAAATGGAACCGACAAGGCAGAACAAGACCTGTAACCGAATGGTACAGCCTAAGGACCTAAGTGGCACCCTGCTCCGCTGCGGACGCGCAACCAAATTCTTCATCACCGGGCTCAATGTCGACGGGACCCCCTGGGCAGAGATGGTCTGCGGCCCTCATGACCGAAGTGTAGGGAGGGCAAATCTCCAACGCTGGCATCCTGAGATGACTCGCGACGAAATCATTAAGTGGGACATGGCAATGGAGAGAGAGTACAAAGAAGGATGCAACACATGACTACGATAACTAAGCCCAAGATATATGCAAGGGAAGGAAGAAAAGACAGACAACCAAGTCTCTTGGGCCTTTTTGCCCAAATGTATGTCGATACAGAGCATCTTAGGGTTGCCCAGCAAGTAAGGCAGACTCACCTCCAACTTGATGGGTCTGCTTACTATGCGCATCCTGTTTTCAGTGAGGCCTTTCAGCACCTCTTAAGTGCCCAAACCGCGATTGACAATTACATGATGCCGCTAGTCAAGACTCATCTCTGCTGGCAAAAGTTTGCCATACATATCAAAGGCATCGGCCCCCACCTATTGGCTCTGGTAATGGGACTCATACGAGATATCACGCCATTCACAAACGTCAGCAAGTTATGGTGGCTTTGCGGGTTGGCTGTGGTGGATGGCCAATCGCTGCGCCGAGTAAAGGGGCAAGTAACAAATTACGACCAGCGACTCAAAAGCATTCTTTTGGGTCGCGTCGGGGGACAACTACTCCGTAACGCAGATCCATTCACCGCAGCCCTCTATGCAGAGTATTACAAACAGGAAGTCGTAAAAGCGAAACAAGATGGACTGAAGCCAGAATGGAGACCAATCTCTGCGAAGAAAGCAGAGAAGGGTCACGCCTTTTTAGAATATACCCAGCGTAACAAGCGATGGGGTTATTATTCTTATCCCCGTGTCCATAAGCGAGCTATTCGTAAAGTTGTGAAATTGTTTATAGCTTGCCTCTGGGAAATATGGCGCAAAGCAGAGGGCTTACCTGTCACAGACCCATACCCCATGACAATCCTTGGCCACACAGGATATATAACCGCTCAGACATGGATAGATTATAATAAAAATCACCAGCATGAGGAGAAAGTCACATGGCAAAAATAACTCGAGAAAAGATTCTAGTGAACGTGGAAGAAGCGGCTGAGATACTGTCCATTGGTCGAAGTACGTTGCTACGGTTGACCTATGACGGCAAACTGCCGTCCTTCAAGGCCGGACGCCGCCGGCTCTATCCGTTGGAAGGCCTCGCTGCTTGGGCAAAGGCGCAGATGACGGAGGCGAGCCATGTAAGTCAGGAAACCCATACGAGATAGGCGAGCCAGTCGTTATAGGAAACCCAGATCACGCAGGCGAGCCAAGATGAGCAGGAAACCCATCAGCGGAAGGCGAGCCACTAGAGTTAGGAAACCCACAAATAAAAGGCGAGCCATGTAGGATAGGAAACCCATCAACGGAAGGCGAGCCATGTAGGATAGGAAACCCACAAATGAAAGGCGAGCCCAATGTACAAGGAAACCCAGATCAGCTAGGCGAGCCATATCGGATAGGAAACCCACGTGCGTTAGGCGAGCCAGAGGACATAGGAAACCCATGCTAGCTAGGCGAGCCAGAGGACATAGGAAACCCACATCCGCAAGGCGAGCCACTGGTTATAGGAAACCCAAGATACACAGGCGAGCTACCTAAGGATAGTGTACAATATAGCTGGGGGGAGTCACGCTGAACTTAGCCCAGGGATAAAGGGCTTGTCCCTTTCCTCCTTACCCTCGCAAAGCCCCGGTAGAGGGGTCTGGTCCCGGACAAAGATCGTCGTGACGCACACGGTTAGGGCAAACCACGATGCGTTGTAAGAGGGGCTGACTCTCCCCTCTTATTCTATCCGAGGTCGTTTAGTACCGACCTTGCGGGCTTTCAGTATGCCCAGCTTCGATCCGAAACGAGCCCACTCGCCTACCTCTACGCGACCGTCACTCAACATCTGTTTGCCATATCGTATCACTTCACGCCGTTCCTCTGGCGTATCTACTGACTCTAGCATCCTTTGCCCTAACTCGATGAGGTCCCGTGTATCCTGTGGCAACAATCTCAGCATCCATTTCATAGCACTGTCCTCCTTCGTCTACGCTGGCTTATCTTAACTGGGCGGGCTAATCAATACTTCCACGTTGTCTTCATTCGTGAACGTCTTATAAATTACGCTAGTTGCAATCGTAAAATCTTTCGCGCTCAGGCCATCACCAGATCCTACTTCATTGAGAAGCACCTCAATGGTCCCGGCCTTGATACGTGAGAGAGTACAAGTACCCCCCTTCGTGTAGATATTCTTCAGCCGCATCACATCCACAAAGCCATTTTGTCCTGATGAAGCAGCCGTAATTTTAATCTGATCATAATATCCTCCAGATGTAATCATCGCATCGGCGCGATTGCCTCCGCCTATACCTCTGGCTCTCGGAACACCTGCAACAGGAGCAAAGCTATGTCCATCTGACGCATTCTGCTTCACGATAAGGTCAAAGACCTCTATGTTGGCAAGGGTTAACTGAGTACATCTCCACCTATCTACTATAAGATGCCCCACTTCCAAGTACGTCTCAGTAAATGCTGGGCTCGAAGTAGTAGGTAACCCACCTACAAGTACCACACTGGTTTCACCAGATGGCAAAGTTGAATTAGCATACGCTGTCCCAACCGTCACTGAATCAATTTCAAGTAAGCCCAGCGGAGTGGCTCCGAGATCCACCCTGAGCGTATTGTCATCCTCATAATATGCAGTAGGTACATCTGCCCAGCTTACCAAGTCGTTTGCTGTAGGTTGGGCAGAATAAACCCCTGAATCACCCCGAGCAAATGACCTCTCACTCAGAATGGTTTCGTTAACCACAACACCACCGCCAACGGCTGATCCAGCTACGAGAAACGTCGCTGCCATTTGCGGAGACAGGCCCATGGACCGGAGTACGGAATAAGGCAGTTTCAGAATGGTGAATGCAGTCTTCCACTTCTGACTTTCCGACTGAAGGTATTCCACTTTCACTAGCAGCCAGTTGCGAACCCGGATAAGACGCCTATATGTCGTAATCGGGGATCGGATAAATGCCATAGGCGAGGATTTGATCCCACTGCCTAGACTCTTAAGAGCCTGCATAGGATCTTGGACCAGTAAGATGCCTGCCGTCAAAACCAGTAGGGATGATATGCCAATCGCTACACCAAATACAATCTGATCCGTATGCAGTGTGGTTAATAGCCCCTGAACATATGCTTGATCTACATAAATCAATCCAAATGCCGTATGTAAACGAACAGGCAGTAGCGGAGCAAGCCACTGCATTGGATCTACTGCAATGACCAGGAAGCCTATCATAGCTGTGACTAGGACTAGGATTCCAACTAGCCTGCGGAAGATAGACCGTAGGACCGGCAGGTATGTGCGCTGCGATAGCAACCAGTCACCAGCTCGCATCACACCTCGGTAACTCTGGATAGGTGACCTACTGAGGCTCCCAGGAAACGAAAGAATACAATGCCAAGCTGACAGTACGGCCTGATGGCTTCTGGATAGACCACGCTGTAATAACCTATAGCAAGATTGCATCCTACTCATTCTCCAACACCTTGAGTGAAACACCCCCAAGAAAACCAAATATGCCACCAATTACGGCAGTGACTACTTCTACTGCTTCCATCTCTGCACCTATCCAGATGGCAAATACACTAAACACTGTCCCACACAAGATCGCTAACGCGATTTGAGGCCTAAGTTTCCCGATCATGAATAACCCTCGGCATGATACGTTCTATCACTTCAACGTTCCGATGAGATAACTTCAACCTATATTCTATAAAGCCTAGTGCCACATCAACAGCGAACCGCTGGCATGAAAACAGATCGACATGACACGCCTCTCCTTGAATGTGGATGGCAGCATGACTCTCAGCTAGTACCACCCATCCGTCCCATGTGCTTCTCTGCCCATGCACAAATGGGCCCATAATGACCTGCATCCCGACCATACCTACTACATCTAGTAGGAACTGCTGTAGGTAACGTGCGGTAAAAGACATCTCGGTGATGCCATCCACCATGAGATGAATTCCTGGGCCAATCATGACCCTCCCTCGTCATCTCTTCTTCTTCCTTTTTGATTTCCCAGCCTTACTCATGGCAATAGCAATAGCCTGCTTCTGGGGTCGTCCTGAGTGTGTCAACTCAGAGATGTTAGCAGATATTGCCTTTTTGCTTTTACCCTTCTTCAGAGGCATAGAACCCTACCCAAGGCCATTAGCTCCTTAATGTCCAGCCTGCCGAACTAACATAAACCTCCGCTTTGCTTTGTAACAGTCTTAGCACATCCTGCACTAACCCAGTGCGCCCTTCACTCTCTTTTTGGTCAGTGCCCCCTAGGCGATATGCTATCGCATCTGCTTTAGTATCTCCAGCAGCGATAGCAGCTTTCACATTTGCTTCAGTTGGCGTTGCCATTTACTGTCTCCAATGCTTTTAGTCTCGTATTAAGCTGAATTAAACCGCTCATAAGAAAGTATGGGAACCGACTAATATTGATGAATCTCTTCCCATCGTCATATGTATGAAATAAGCCCATCTTTTCTAACTTCTCAACGCCAGTTGAATCACTAATAACACCATCGCGTTTCTGAAGGGCTAGTTCCATAGTTCCAACGTCATCACACCAACTGACTAAGCCACCACAAACACAGTCGAATGACGCCAACCCATGGTTGCCACAGCTTCCACAAACATAGTCATAGCCCTGAAAGGCATTCTCATCAGCAGAATCTGTGAATATTACGCTTGCTTGTCCATCCAGTATCCTAATAATATCTGAGTCTTGGCCACTACCAATATCGGTTGATGAAAGAGCCCAATAATTAGAACCAGTATCATACCGGAAGGCATACTTATAAGTGCCGTTCTCGTAAAAGAAGAAGTTGCAATTGCCACTGGTAGCATTTGTGACTAAGCTGGCCCCTGCTTTAGTGACAAAAAGATCGCCGCTAAAGGTAGGTGCCCCAGCAGCTAACGTGCCAAGACCCGAGACATTGCCACTAGTGTCGAATGTGTAATTGCCATCGGTGAACACCCCGTCGATGGTTAGGTTGCCTATCGTCGCGATGTTCCTGCTGCCGTCCAGCACAACAGCTTTGGAAGCAGCAGCGGTGCCTGCTGTTACATTATCCAGTACATTTAATTCAGCAGCGGTTGTCGTTACCGCAGTGCCACCAATCAACAGCTTGTCCTTCACGATGTCAACTACCGCACCACCTGCTGTCAGCAGCTTGTCTGCTGAGGTGTCCCACAGTATATACGCCCCTGAAGTATCTCCAAAGAACTTAGTATCATAGCCTTGTCCATCAACCCCGGAAGTGAACGTGGCATCTATCTGGACGGCTCCGTCTATATCAACGGCATCTAAGTTCGCAGTACCATCCACATCTATATTGCCTGCCAGATCAATGCCTGCTGCTCCAGCAAGCACGAGGTCATCCTCGGACTCATCCCAGAGCAGATAAGCACTAGCTGTAGCGCCAAAGAACTTCACGTCGTAGCCAGTATCGTCCACCCCTACAGTAATAGTGCCTGTCTGGGTAACATTGCCCTTGTTGGCTATAGTAGTAACGTCAGTGCCGTCATTGATACCGATGTTCAGGGTTCTGGTGCCAGCGGTAGCCAAATTCACCGTTTGGTCTACGTTATCGTTAGCAACACTGATAGCTGCACCACTGGAGTTAATCTGTATTGTTCCAGAGCCATCTAAGTCAATAGCAGCAGTGTTAGTCGTTGCCAATGCACGAGCATCGCTAATGCTGATAATCGTAGACCCACCCTCTTGCAAGTTGATGCCCGCAGTGCCGTTAACTGTTAATACCCCTGCTCCAGTAGACCATGTAGCTGCCGCTGCTGACGTAAGCGTAAGTGCGCCACCCGATGTGGTGAAGTTGCTGGCAGCAGCGCCGTCCAGAGATATTCCAGCATCACTGTCTACCGTAACGGCACCACTGGCATTGAGGTCATATGCCGCAGTGTCGATATTGAACTCAGTGGAGCTGTTTAGGTCTACAGTAGGAGCTGTGATGTCTAAGGTCGTGCCAGCGTTAATCTCCAAGTGCCCATTTGCGCTGGCGATAATGTTCTCTCCGCCAGCAGCGTCATGGAAACTTAACTTCGTATCGCCTGCCAACACTAACTCATCGGCTGACTCATCCCAGAGAAGGAACTGCCCTGATGTAGCACCGAAGAATTTGACATCATGTCCTGTGTCATCTACCCCTACAGTTAACGTGCCTATCTGTACCACACCATCAGCAGATTCGTCCCACAACCAATAACGACCAGATGTAGCTCCAAAGAACTTCACGTCGGCACCAGTATCATTGACCCCGATAGTCAGTTGGCCGAGAATGGTTGTGTTAGATGCTGCCGCAGTAGCACCATTGGTGATGGTGATGTAGTCTATGATCGTGCCTGCGCTTGCCTTGTCAGAGCCTATGGCAAGCGTATCTGAATCGGTGGCCTGTATTCTCCACGCATCCCCAGCGTCTGTTGCCAGGTCAGCAAAGAGATAGATTGGGGCAGCCGCAGCATTGGATGCTCCACGGACTTTCAACACGGACGTATCAACTGTCTTCAGGGTGATCTCATCTGACCAAGGGATGTGCCGTACCTGGCCGCCACCACTCGATGAGATCTTAACGTCATAAGTTTCAGTAAGGGTTTGTTCTGTAAACGACCACGTGCCAGCGGAATCGCTTGTGACTGCGGAGCCTTCTTGGTCACCGGTAAGGGCAGCACTGGTTTCATGTATTGTTACGGTTGCGCCACTTACTCCTGATCCATCATCCGCACGTATCTTGCCGCTTAGATTGACATCAGTGATAGCCATATTATCCGCCTCCTATCTGAGAATGATCACGATAGTTGAGGGCCTCCCGGCAATAGTACGTCGGATCCCGCATCAAATCATCGTCGTCAATAAAGATGAGTGATATACCATTTCCTGCCATCATAGCACGAGCCATTATATCACGCGCTTTCACCTCAACTCCAAACTCATAATGGTAATATACCCCTTGCACGTTCACCGCCAGATCAGGAGGGTTCGTAAACAAGAAATCCAAGATAATGCCTCCCTTATCCAGACGGCCTCCCATACGTGCGGCCTGATAGGTGAAGTCTTCTCCTGGTTGCTTCCCAAGTTCTATGAACGTCTGAAATGCAATGTACTCAGGCCCTGATCCATCCCAATCCTCGGGGATTTGTATCTGTGCTCCCCTAGCTGTTACCATCACTAGTCCAGAATCATCATCCAGCACACCTTGTCACCATTGGTGGCCGAATCAACCCAGAAAGCATTGGCCATCTCAGACCCCCCCAATTCACCGTAGTTGATCTCCAACTCATTAGTGGCACTCAACTCATAGCCTGTCGTGGAGGCCACAGTCGCAAGACCCACATATGTCAGCCCACTATTCCCAACCAGTGCCTTGAACTTAACAAACTTAACCCTGCGAGATACATCATATACCTGAACCTGTGTGCCTGCTGTAGCTACCGTTGTTACCCCTGTATGAAATTTCATCCCTTACCCCTATGGCTCCACCACGCTGATTTGGGTGGTCCCCCTTTCATCATATCCTGTATACTCTATTCCCGTCGCAGCCACCACATCCACATAATAATTCCTTGTGCCACCACTATCATCCCTGAACGTGAACTCCACGAGGGTCTTGCTCTCAATAGCACTCACTAGAGCAGACCGCAGATCTTTAGGCTCATTGCCCTTGTAAGTCCCATTGAGATTCACCTCTACCATATGTGCCCACTTAGCGGTAATCTTCTTCCTCCACTCCAGGGTCAGTGACACCACATCAGGAGTATTGAACTTCTCCAAGCCTGTTGTTGTTGCGGTTGAACGGTCCAGGGTCAGCTTGAACTTAATGGCCCTGAACACCGTACCGGCACTGGAGCCAAAGGTATAGGTATGTGTGCCTGACGCCGCCCCCATAGCAGAGGAATCCAATGTTGCCACTGCCGTAGTGTACGACTCTGCATAATCCGTGGCATATTCAACCGTTATCTTCTCGGTAGAGGTGAGATCCTGCGCCTCTATCCGAAGGTTAAGGGCCAGTTTATCAATCTCGCTCTGCCCAGCATTAAACCACGGTGTCTCGTGGGTTCCCTGGAAAGCGTATGGAAAGTTGCCCACCTCAGACGGGTTGATAATATCCTTGGGCAAATCCATGAAGTGGACGGTGTTTTTATGCCCCCACCAGACACGGTACTTGCTATATGCATCAGAGACATGCATGGAATCAAGGCCCCTACCAGATGTAGAAGCCTGCCACTTCACCTCCCACCCCATCTCGTTATATCCAAGGATAGAGCTATATCCTGTGGTAGGTTCTATAACCCTGGCCCCATGATGGCTTATCCACTGATAAGGGAAGGATGTCGATGCGATAGTAGCGGGAGCTGCTCTGGCATCAATGCCTATAAGCAACTCATTGTGGGAGCCAGCCATATAACGAATAGCACCACGCCTGTCTGACGGCAGTCCATCATCCCTATCTGGCCCCACGATGGTGATGACCGCCGCGTTGTTTCCATTGATGTATTTGTAGATTCCATTCCCTGATGGGACGTACACTGAGTCACGCCACCTAACTGTGCCCTTCCCATTGTCCGGGTGCACAGGGAAGTCCATCTGGGTAGCTTCCCACATGGCATTGTCCGCATTGTGCGCAAAGAGCCCCTGTGTAGTTGAGGCATAGATGATCGGAATCCCCATTGCATTACGGGCTACGAAGAGTTTGGTTATTGAGCCATCAGGCAGAGGCAATACCGCGTCATTTGCCTCAGTGCCAGCCACCGTGGCGTACCAGAGCTGCCCGACGTGGGATATTCCCCATAACCGCTCATCCCAGACCGTCAAGAACTTCGTGTCCGTGGTATCCGTTGTCCAGCCCACTGAAACTGTAGCCCCATCTACGTGTGTTGCCGCAGTTGTGCTGTTAGACGCCCGAGTGACGGTGAGCGTGTTCGTCGAGATGGAACTTATGGTCATATGTTCGCTGCCAACAACGATAAGTTCCCCAGCAACAAGACCACTAGCATCTGCTACGGGTACTGACGTAGCACCGGTGCTGGTTATCGCTCCATCCAATGTTGTTGTGTAGTCTGATTTGTGAGTATACCCACTACCGTTGGTATCGTAGTGGGCAAAGACGAGATAGGTTACACCGATTGCGTTGGTGAACACCACGCTATCAGTTACTTGGTCAGTGGCGCTCTCGGTTTCTGCGACCCACTCATTACCAGTATTATTGTACTTGTAGAGCTTAGGCGACTCTGAACTAGAGCCGTTCCAGAAGGCGTACACCTCATCACTGAGAGTATTGATAGCTCCAATCGCAGCATCAGTAAGCCCATGAGTAGGGATAGCACTCTCAGTCACCAATCCAGGGAGTACCAGGTGGTTCTTGTACCGAAGCTGACAGGTGCTGTACCATGCCCTGCTGGTCTCTCCAGCCCCCTCCATCCGGTTGAGACCAATGCCGCCACGCCAGTCAGACCACGCAATGATGGAGGAACGGAGCTGTGAGTCCTTGGTGGTGTCGCCGATGACCACCTTGGCGGGATATATGGAAGCTAACGTACTACGGACAGGACGAGTAATCGGGTAGTAGACCCCGTTCAATGAGATCTCGTTGGCATCTACGACAGCAGCTACCATTAATCCACATGTCTCACATTTACAAGCATAGGAAGTTGATGCCGGGTGCGTTCTGCCTGTGCAGACCAGTATGCACTAAGCTGTCTCTTTGCATCAGGATCTGTCGCAGGCCCTCCCGACGTAGAGATCAGAGCAAGGTTAGTGGCATTAGCCACAATAAATCCCTCGTCTACCTCAGTGGCTGTTGAATCACTGGACAATAACGCTGGCTTATCGCCACCTGTGATCTTAATTAATCTGTATCCTATTGCGTCATGACCATCCCGCACTAGAATCAAGGCACGCGCCTCTTTATCTACTTTCCAGTTGTGCCTGGGAAGCGTTGTCCACTCTGCTGTATCGTTAATCACAACAGAAATATCATCCAGCCACACCGTACAAGCACCCAGATCAGAGTCATATTCTAAGCCGACAGATACAATCGCAGTGTCACTCTCAGGATTATCAAGAGCCATTCTCACGAACGTCCACGTATCAGCCGATAATGCAGGGAGACTCAAGCTTTCAAGATCATTCCCATCTGCTGTTACCGTGCCATTGTCAAGATGCAATTTCAGATTGCCTGAACTCGTAGGTACTGTGCTTTTCACCCACATCTCGACATAGTCATACTTGGAAATATTCTTACTAGTAATGCTATCGGTAACAAAATCACCAGCAGAAGCACCCCCGGCTATTACCAACTTGAGGGCCTGAATGCCTTGTTTCTTATCCTCAATATCAAGACTCTGTGTGAAATCAGAATCCGTTGTCTCGTCAAACGTAACATTACAGGCATGGATACGAGTGGAGCTAACCTTATTCCTATACTCAATCTTCGAGATCATGGAGATACCGGATGGGATGTCAAAGCGAAGTTGCTTGCCATCCCCATGCAGTTCTACATTCTCAATGGGATCAAAAGCCTTCCCAGTCACGCTAATCAGGGACTGATTGATGAAGTCATCAATAGCTACTGGATTATATCCCCCTTCCCATAACTCATACGTGTCACCTAAGGTAGATGTTGCAGACAAGGCTGGCATTATGGTCAATGTGGTCACATTGCTAGAAATGGCGGAATCCGTAACGCGCCTGATCGCCCCATCATCATCACCGGAAGTGAGTCTTACCCAGTAGCCAATATAGTTATCAGCGCCACCCAATACGAGCGTATTATCTATAACAGTAGTGGCAGTGCCACCAGTCGATGCCGATGACACATATAGGGCGCCAAGGCAACGCCCTATATGCTGTCTTAATTGCTCACGTGTGCGCCCCTGTATTACTGGCATGTTCGGCCCTCATAATATCCAAGTTAACGACGACGAGCTGGAGGCCTTTGAGCAGCCCGTCGTGCTGGTGCACGGGCAGGCGCCGCCGCTCTGGGTGCAGCTCCTCGTGTCGGTCTCGGTCGTCCACCAGGCACTGCACGTCTGGGCATAGGCCCAGGGCCAGGCATAGGAGGAGGGCCGCCCATAGGACGAGGACCACCCATAGGACGAGGCATGGGGCCAGGCCCTCCCAT
>Ga0208315_1000683_pt1 | contig 21652 bp, 22 predicted proteins | sample MalvireepMed_215_FD_184239 | JGI IMG/M metagenome (GOLD analysis project Ga0208315, IMG submission 184239) | Marine viral communities from the Global Malaspina Expedition - Malaspina viral metaG DeepMed_215 (SPAdes) (version 2) | ecosystem: Environmental > Aquatic > Marine > Oceanic | place... | reverse complement strand
CCGTGGCATGGCCGCCAGCGCCGACCTACCCGGCCTGCGGGCGGTGCGCGGCGAGATGATCTTGCTGCGCGCGCCTGAGATCACCCTCACCCGCCCGATCCGCCTGCTGCACCCGCGCCACCCGCTTTATGTGGTGCCGCGCGGGAACGGAATTTACATGCTGGGCGCAACCCAGATCGAAAGCGCCAGCCGGGCCCAAATGACCGCGCGCTCGGCGCTGGAACTGCTCTCGGCGGCCTATGCGCTCGACCCGCGCTTTGCCGAAGGGGAGATCATCGAGATGGGCGCCGACCTACGCCCCGCCTTTGCCGACAACCTTCCCGGCATCGTGCAACGCGGCGCGGTGCTGCATCTTAACGGGCTGTTTCGGCACGGATTTCTTATGGCACCGGCCTTGGCAGAACAGGCCGCAGCCTTTCTTGCAACAGCGACAACAGGGGATTTATTTCGTGAAGATTGAAGTGAACGGCGAGGCGCGTGAGGTCACAGCCACGCAGCTTAACGCGGCCATGGTGGAGCTTGGCTGGGGCGAAGCCAAAGTCGCCACCGCCCTCAACGGCAATTTCGTCCCCGCAGGCGCGCGGAGCGCGACGACGCTGAGCGATGGCGACCGGCTTGAAGTGCTCAGCGCCATGCAGGGGGGCTAAGCGATGCGCGACTTTTACGGCGTTTCCCTGCCCCTGCCGCTGATGCTGGGCACCGCGCGCTACCCCTCGCCCGCAGTGATGGAGGCCGCCTTTCGCCAAAGTGCCGCCCCGGTTGCAACCGTTTCGCTGCGCCGCGAACAGGGCGCGGGTCAGGCGTTTTGGGACATGGTGCGCGGGCTTGGCGTGCATCTGCTGCCCAACACCGCCGGTTGCCATTCGGCGCGAGAGGCGATCACCACGGCGCAGATGGCGCGGGAGTACTTCGGGACCAATTGGATCAAGCTTGAGGTCATCGGCCATGCCGACACCCTGCAGCCTGACCCCTTCGGCTTGGTTGAGGCCGCTGAGGCGCTTTGCGCCGATGGGTTCGAGGTCTTTCCCTACACCACCGAGGATCAGGTGCTGGCCGGGCGGCTGGTCGATGCGGGTTGCCGGGTGCTGATGCCTTGGGGCGCGCCGATTGGGTCGGGGCTGGGGCTGAACAACCTGCACGGGCTGCGCAGTCTACGGGCCGCATTTCCTGAGGTGGCGATGGTGATCGATGCGGGCCTTGGCCTGCCTAGCCATGCCGCACAGGCGCTTGAGATGGGGTTCGACGCGGTGCTCCTCAACACCGCCGTCGCCGAAGCCCGCGACCCCGCTGCCATGGCCGAGGCCTTTGCGCTGGCCTGCCGCGCGGGCGCGCTTGCCGCCGCCTCCGGCCCGATGGGCCAGCGCGATATGGCGGTGCCCTCCACCCCCGTGATCGGAAAGGCTTGGCTATGACCCTGCCGCGTTTTTATCCCGTTTTCGACAGTGCTGCATGGGTTGCGCGGGCGGTGCCCTTGGGCGTGAAACTGGTACAGCTGCGCATCAAAGACGCACCGCATGACCTGCTGCGGACCGAGATCACCACTGCGCTTGACCTCTGTCGCCAGCATGGCGCGCAGTTGGTGGTGAATGACCATTGGGAACTGGCGATTGAACTGGGGGCCGACTGGCTGCATCTGGGTCAAGAGGATCTGGACACAGCCGACATCCCCGCGATCCGGCGCGCGGGGCTGAAACTGGGCCTCTCCACCCACGACCACGCCGAGCTTGACCGCGCGCTGGCCCTCTCCCCCGATTACATCGCCCTTGGTCCCGTCTATCCGACCATTCTGAAAAAGATGAAATGGACCGAACAGGGCCTTGACCGGCTGACCGAATGGAAGGCGCGGATCGGGGATATCCCGCTCTGCGCCATTGGCGGCATGTCAGTCGCCCGTGCGCCGGGGGCCTTTGCCGCCGGGGCCGACACGGTGGCGGCGGTCACGGATATCACACTGAACGCCGACCCCGACGCGCGGATGCGCGAATGGCTCAAAGTGACGGCATGAGCCGCTACGCCCGCCAAACCATTCTGCCGCAGGTCGGTGCCGAGGGGCAGGAACGGCTTGCCGCCGCGCATGTGCTCGTCGTCGGTGCCGGGGCACTGGCGGTGCCGGTGCTGCAATACCTCGTCGGGGCCGGTGTGGGGCGCATCACGCTGGTCGATGGCGATGTGGTGGCCGAGAGCAACCTACACCGCCAACCGCTCTACCGGATGGGCGATATCGGCAGGCCCAAGGTCACCGCCGCGGTCAACGCGATAGCGGCGCTGAACCCGGAGGTGACACTCACCCCGCGTGCCGAATGGCTTACCCCCGCCAACGCCCCCGGATTGCTGGCGGAATGCGATATTGCCCTCGACTGCGCGGACACTTTCGCCGCCAGCCTGACGCTCTCGGATCTGGCCTTGGCGCAAGGCAAACCACTGATCTCGGCTTCGGCGCTTGGGATGTCGGGATATGTTGGCGGCTTTTGTGGGCCTGCCCCCTCTCTCCGCGCCGTTTTCCCTGATTTGCCGCAGACGGCGGCCACCTGTGCCACTGCGGGTGTCTTGGGGCCCGTTGTGGGAATGATCGGTGCGGCGCAGGCGCAGATGGCGCTGTCGGTGCTGCTGGGGCTATCACCCTCTCCGCTCGGGCAGCTGATGATCTGGGACGCCGCACAATGGCGGATGTCGGGCTTTCGCTTTGACAGCGCGCCCGAACCTGCGTCGCCCGTAAATTTCATCGCCGAGAGCCAGATCGCCCCGCGCGATATGGTTATCGACCTGCGCGCCGAAGCGCCCGCGCCCTTCTCAGCCCAAGCGCGCCATGTCCCCCCTGAGGCGCTGCCGGACCTGCCGTTGCCCGCCCACACAGCGCGCATCGTGCTCGCCTGCCGCACCGGCCTGCGCGCGCATCACGCGGCAAACACCCTCCGCGCCCGCTGGCCGGGAGAGATCGCCCTGCTGGCCCTGCCCGGTGCCTGACCCTTTCTTGAACAAAACCACACAATGGAGCCTTTCGTGAAACACATCCTTACCCCCCTCGCCCTGACATTGATCGCCGCCCCGGCCTTGGCCCAAGACAAGATGACCGTCATGCTGGATTGGTTCATCAACCCCGACCACGGGCCGATCATTCTGGCCGAGGAAAAGGGCTATTTCACCGATGCGGGGCTGGAGGTTGAACTGATCTCTCCCGCCGACCCGAACGATCCGCCGCGCATGGTGGCGGCGGGCCGGGTCGATCTGGCGGTCTCCTACCAGCCGGAACTGCATCTGGCCCAGCGCGAGGGGTTGGACCTGCGCCGCGTGGGCACCTTGGTCGAGACCCCGCTCACCTGCCTCGTGGTGCGCGCCGACGGGCCGGTCAAAGAGATGGCCGACCTCAAGGGCCGGAAAGTGGGTTTCGCCGTGGCAGGCGTGCAAGAGATGCTGCTGGACGCGATGCTGAGCCACCATGGCGTGGCCCCCTCTGAGGTTGAGCAGATCAACATCGGCTGGTCGATCTCGCCCGCTTTGATGTCGGGTCAGGTTGACGGCGTGATCGGCGCGTTCCGCAATTTCGAGCTGAACCAGATGCAGATCGAAGGCCATGAGGGCCGTTGCTTTTATCCCGAGGCCGAAGGCGTGCCCGCCTACGACGAGCTGATCTATGTCGCCCATGCCGAGGATATGGACCGCGAGATGATCGCGCGCTTCCTGCGTGCCACCGAACGTGCCGCGGCCGATATCGTCAACGATCCGGCCGCCAGTGGCGAGACCTTTTTCGCCTCCGATGCCGAGTTGCGCAACGAGCTGAACACCCGCGCCTGGGAAGACACATGGCCGCGTTTCGCCACCCGCCCCGCCGCCGTGGATCACGGGCGCTACGACCGGTTCGAGGCTTTCATGCAGGAAAGCGGTGTGGTCGAGACCGTGATCTCCGCCGCTGATCTGGTGGTCGATGTCACCGCGCAGGCCAAACCATGACGAGACCCGACTACGGCGATGCTTTTGCCACATGGCGCAGCGGCGCCGGAGAGGCGTGGCGGGACTACACCCGCCATGCCCTTGTCGAAGAGTTGCGTGCGGGGACGCTGCCACAGGCCAGCTATCTGCACTATCTACGGCAGGACTATGTCTTTCTGATCCATTTCGCCCGCGCATGGGCGCTGGCCGCAGCCAAGGCGGAAACGCTGGATGAGATGGCCGCAGCCAGTGCTACGGTTCATGCGCTTGTTCATGTAGAGATGCCACTGCATGTGGAAACCTGCGCGCGCCAAGGCATCGACCGCGCCACGCTTGAAGCCACGGCAGAGGCACCGGGGAACCTCGCCTATACACGCTATGTGCTAGAGGCGGGCTATTCCGGTGATTTCCTTGATCTGATGGCCGCACTTGCGCCCTGTATGTTGGGCTATGGTGAGATTGGGCTGAGCCTTCGGGGCAATGATGGCCCCTATGCCGATTGGTGCGCCGTCTATGGCGGTGAAGATTACCAAGCGCTTTGCCGGGATGTTGGTGCTTTGATCGACGGCGCATTGCGGCGGCGTCTGGGCGCGGATTGGAAAACACTGCCACGCGCCAAAACCCTGCAAGAGCGTTTCAATACCGCGACCCGGCTTGAAGTCGGTTTCTGGGGCATGGCGCTTGCGCCCGCCGCACCATGACAGCGCCTGAAATTCATTTATCAGGCGCGCTCCAGGGGGCCGCTGCCCCCTTGATCGACAGGTTCGATGTCACCCTCAGGGCGGGGCAATGGAACGTGCTGCTCGGCCCGTCCGGCGTTGGAAAAACGTCGCTGTTGCGCCTTCTGGCGGGCCTGCCCTCTGCCGCCCGTCTAAACGGGCGCATCGCAGCCGATGACGATCGGCCCCTCGCGCCCCGCGTCGCGATGATGGCGCAGGATGACCAGTTGCTGCCCTGGGCGAGCGCCATGGAAAATGTCACCATCCCCGCCCGCCTGCGTGGAGAGCGCGCGATTCCTGACCGCGCCACTGCGCTTCTGGCCGACGTGGGCCTCGCCGCCGAAGGGGACCGCAAACCCGCCGAGCTTTCCGCCGGTCAGCGCCAGCGCGTCGCCCTTGCGCGTACCCTCTACGAAGATCGCCCCGTTGTCCTGCTGGATGAACCCTTCTCTGCGCTCGACGTGGTGACCCGCCTTAAAATGCAGGATTTGGCGGCGCGGCTGCTTTGCGGGCGGACTGTCGTGCTGATTACCCATGACCCTGCCGAGGCCCTACGGCTGGCCGATCATGCGTGGGTCGTGAGCCGCCAAGGGATCACTCCCTGCAGCCTGCCCAAAGCACATCCACCGCGCGAGATCGACGCGCCTGAAACCCTCGCAGCCCAAGCCGATCTCCTCCGCCGGATGGGGCTGGCCGCACCCGCGCAGGTCGCCTGATGGCGCATGCGGGGCATAAACTATGGCGCGGCGCGGTATGCTGTGCGCTCGCTCTGGCGATTTGGCAGCTCGTGGTCACCCTCAGCGGGGTGCCGCGTTTCATCCTGCCGGGACCATGGCTTGTCGTGCAGGCACTGGGCGCGAATGCCGCACTGCTGTGGCAGAACGCGCTGTGGTCGGCGGGCAATCTGGCGCTTGGGTTGAGCGTGGGGATTTTTCTGGGCATTGAGACGGCGCTGCTGCTGACCCTTTCGCGCCGCGCGCGCTGGCTGCTGCGCCCGATGCTGGTGGTGGCCCAAGCCGTGCCTGTCTTCGCCCTCGCCCCGGTCATCACCCTCTGGCTTGGCTACGGCATGCCGTCCAAAATCGTCACCATCGCGCTTGTCACCTATTTCCCCATCGCCTCTGCTCTCTTTGACCGGCTGATGGCGCTGCCCACGGGCCTTGGCGATCTGTCGCGCCTCTCCGGCGCCAACCGTTGGCGCGAAACGCTGCTGCTGCGCCTGCCCCATGCGGTGCCCGGCCTGATCTCGGGCCTGCGCCTCGCGGTGGTTTACGGCCCCCTCGCCGTGCTGATCGGCGAATGGGTCGGTTCCTCCCGCGGCTTGGGGCATCTGATGCTGATGGCCAATGGCCGCGGCCAGACCGCTCTGATGTTCGCGGCGTTGATCGTTCTGGCGGCGCTGTCTTTGCTGCTGTGGACCGCGGTCGAAGCACTGGCCCGCTGGGCAGCACGGCGGTTTTATCTGTAAGAGGCTGCGATCTGGGGCATGGTGGCGGAGGAGGTGGGATTCGAACCCACGGTACGCTCTCACGCACGCCGGTGTAGGGTAGGCAGCCGGGTCCCGTAAGGACACCAACTACCCCCCTCCGAACCGTGCTTGCTACTTTCATAGCACACGGCTCTCCAACTCTCGTCACGCAGGAATACTGGAGGAGCAGGTGGGATTCGAACCCACGGAACGCTCATCACGTTCAACAGTTTTCAAGACTGTCTCAATCGACCACTCTGACACTGCTCCTCTTGTCCTCGCTATCTAACTGCAACCTTGGGATTTGCCAAGTCTTTGATGGAGATTCCATCGTAGCGACCCTGATGAATCTTGACATGGCAAGCACGACAAGCAGGAACTTGCTTTCTGTTGATAGCTTGTAGGACTTGCGTGAAACCCTTTGCTTTACCTTTTCTGATATGTTTGACGTGATGCATCTCTACATTCTCGCCGCTATCACAAAAGACACACGTTTCTTCCAGCTTAGATCGTGTTCTGAGCTTCATTCCCAAGTGGATTATGTCCGTAGGACCTTTCCCACTTTTGAAATCTTGGCGATTCTTCTTCCAGTCGGTTTTTAATGCCAACTCGGAGAACTTGAGTATATCGCCTTTCTCATTGATCGTCTTAGGAACCTTGCACTTATTACCCGTCTTCTTGAATAACTTCTTCAAGGAGCATTGCCGTTTCCGGCAGAGGGTTTTGGCGCAAGAGAACTGCAACAAGTATTGAAGGTAAGCAAGTCTCCGGGGATTATCCACAAAAGAATAATAGTTCCGGTAGCCTCGCATGATGGCCGAATATGCTTCGACTATCTCCCACTCTTCCTTGTAAATCCAGGCTGACTTTGCCTGGGGCTGGTTGTTGCCATCGATGAAGCCTTTATCCTTAAGCCTTTCCAAGATGTTTTGGATGGGCATTCTCATCATCGTGAGATGTGAGGTGTTGACTCTTCTCTTGACTAGAGTTCGCCCTTTTGGAGGCTTTGCTCTGACCACGAGGTCTTCTTTGGTTCCGATTGATATGATCGTCCCCAAAAAGACGGCTTCTTCATTGCGGGCGTTCCTTATTGCTGTCTTTTCAACGCTGAGTTCCAGTCGTAGTTCTTTCTTGAAGAACTCCGTAGCCTCCGTCTTGAACTTATCCGCGGTTATGCGGGGTCCGTCGATGGCGACCAACCAGTCGTCTGCGTATCTAACATATTTGACCCTGATCAGATCAGGATCGTTATGCAATATAGATGGTGTCGAGATTTTACCTCTAACCAGCTCTGAGAACCTCTCTGGTGAGACTCTCTTCTTGCCAGCTTTGATCCTGTTAAGCTCTTTTACATAATAGGTGTATTTGGGGTTTCTCATCTTACGAGTGTCGCCCCTCCTATTAAGCTTTTGGTTCCGAGCGATGAATTCCTCTACCCACATATCGAATTCATGCAGATAGATGTTCGCTAGAATTGGGCTAACGATACTCCCTTGTGGAGTGCCCAAGATCGAATTATTGGTGGTGTTACCCTCCATGTATCCGGCCCTCAGAGCTTTCCAAATAAGATCCAGAAACTTCTGGTCCTTGATCCTCTTGGATAGGATGTGGATGAGAGTATGATGGTCGACATTGTCGAAGCATCCTTTGATGTCTCCTTCAACAAACCAGCTTACCCCGTGCCATCCGCGAACTTCCTGCAAGCAACTGTGTGTTCCCCTTCCGTTTCGAAATCCATGTGACTTGTCTGAGAAGCTTGGCGTGTAGCCATCGTAGATACTTTCCAGTATCATTCGAATTACTTCCTGAACAACTTTATCCTTGGGCGATGGGATACCAAGAGGTCTTAACTTTCCGTTCGCCTTTGGAATATGAATTCTTCTGGCTCTGGTGAAGTCGAAACTTTGGTTTCTCATTGAACGAATAATGTTATTGATAGATGTCATAGAGAATCCATCAATAGTGTCATTATCCGAACCCTTGGTCATGTTTCCCGGGGCGCTCTTAATCTTTTCGTATGCGATTATATAGAGGTCTTCCATATATAGCAGTCGATATAGATCAGTATTCACCCAGTTGGGGTTTGCATTGAGTTCCTTGACTTTCCGAAGTCTATTGAGGCCTTTGTTATCCATCCGGATAAACCTTTCTATTGTTCGGATGAGAGTCTGTTGTCCTTTACCTTCCCTCCGCATTACCGGAGGATTATACATTTACGCGCGGCTACTACGACAACTCCGAGACCATGAGGATTGCTCCTTTTAGGCCTTCCCGAATTTAACGCGATGTTGGTTATTGATTGCACTTAGGTTGCCAGTTCGTCCTTCCCTCCACTTCTCGTGGGGTCCCCTTCTCAGAGTGTCTGACACGACTTGAAAACCTTCATGTCAGTGAGAAGCTAACGGCATGGCGAGTTTTTCCGTTAGGATTCCGGTGTGACCGGGTAGACTTGGCTTCAACCAGTTTAGGCTTAACCATATGCAATTTAGCTGCAATGTTTCTTGGCTACAACTCGTTCGCCTCATCATCGCTTTTCCACGGATGCTAAGTTCAGTCTTCACTTTCGTTCGGACCTAACCGTGGTGCTTTACACACATTCACTCAGTGTGGAATAGACCTCCTATCCTACCAATATCGCGCCTTAGACGGCGCACTTTCAAGACCGGTGCATTCGACCACTCTGCCACTCCTCCGCAGCACGCTCCTCCTAGTGCGCCCAGATTGATTCGGCAAATGCACATTTTCGCGGCCAGACGCCCGCTGCCCCTTGGGGAAATTCGCCGATCTGCCCTGCGCGGTCTTTTCAAGGGCCGCTCGGTCGGGTTACTCTGCGCCAAAGCCCCTTTCAGGGGGGCGAAGGGCGTGCCGATCCAACGGCGCGACATTCTCGCGGGACATGGGTCGCGGCGCGCGACGACAGCAGGCAAGGACATCGAAGGCATGAGCAGGGACAATCAACCGTTGCGCATCAAGAAAAGCCGCGCAGCGGGCTTGGGCGTGGGCATTCTGGCTCTTGGTTTGCTGGCTGGCTGTGAAGGCGGCGATTTTAAACTTCCCTTCGGCGCGAATGAGGGTGCCAGCGCCCCGCGCAGCACCTCAACCAAACTGGTCGAGCGCGATGTCGAAGCGCCTGAAGTGTTCTCGGCCACGGATGAGGGTCTGTGGGACGGGCGCCCTTCGCTCGGCGGGGTCTGGGTCGCGCATCCAGATGTGACCGAGCCTGAGCGCGTGATCGTGCGCAATGAGGCCAACGGCAAATTCGTGATCGGCGCGCTGTTTCGCCGTGAGCGGGAACTGCCCGGCCCGAAATTGCAGATCTCTTCGGACGCTGCCGCAGCACTTGGCATTCTGGCGGGCGCCCCGGCCCCGCTGAACGTGACCGCCCTGCGCCGCGAGGAAAGCGCCGCCTCTGAGGAGAGCTTTGAGGCGGAAAACACCGGCGATGCCGCTGGCACGCTTGCCGCCCCTGCCCCCGTGACGGCCACGGCGTTGGAGCCTGCCGCGACCGCGTCGACCAGTACGGCGGCCAGCACGGTGGCCAATTCAACGTCCACCGCCACAGCCAACACCACCCCGGCGGCCAAACCGCCAGTCCCCGCGGCCCCGAAACCGGCGCGAACGGCGAGCGGTGCCAAACTGTCCAAACCCTTCGTGCAACTGGGCATCTTCAGCGTTGAGGCCAATGCCACCCGCACCGCCAAACAGATGCGCGGCGCGGGCATGGTGCCCACCGTCAAGCAAAGCGCGATCAACAACAAACCCTTCTGGCGCGTGGTCATCGGCCCCGCCACAAGCCAATCCGAACTCGACACCCTTCTTAAAAAGGTCAAGGCAGAGGGCTTTACCGACGCCTACGCCGTGTCGAACTGACAAACCGGAGGAAATGCTTCCTATGATCCGCCTTTTTGCTGCCGCCGTGGCGCTGGTGCTGACACTCCAGCCTGCCGCCGCCTTCGATACCCGCGCCACTGCCGCCTATGTGCTGGACCAGACCACCGGCACCGTGCTGCTGGCCAAAAACGCGGATGAGCCGCTGCCGCCTGCGTCGATGTCCAAACTGATGACGCTCTACATGGCCTTTGAGGCCGTGGAACGCGGCAAGCAGAACGGCGGGCTCGACCTTGTCGAAAAATTGCCCGTGTCGGAACATGCCATGTCCTATGGCGGCTCGACCATGTTTCTCGACACCACCGACCGCGTCTCTGTCGAAGACCTGATCCGGGGCATCATCGTGCTCTCGGGCAACGACGCCTCCGCCGTGATCGCCGAAGCGCTGAGCCCCGATGGCACGGAATACGGCTTTGCCCGGCTGATGACACAGCGCGCGCAGCAGATGGGGATGACCAATTCCACCTTCGCCAACTCCAACGGCTGGCCGCAGGCGGGGCATCTGATGTCGGTGCGTGACCTTGGGTTGCTGGCCAACCGCATCATCACGGATTACCCGCAGTTCTACCCGCTCTTTGCCGAGCGTGAGTTTGCTTTTGATGGCCGTGCGCCGCAGAACAAGACCAACCGCAACCCGCTTTTGGGTCTCGGCATCGGCGCGGACGGTCTGAAGACGGGCCACACCAGCGAAGCGGGCTATGGTCTCGTCGGTTCGGCCAAACAGGGCGACCGCCGGGTGATCTTTGTGCTGTCGGGTCTCGACAGCGCCGCTGCCCGCGCGCAGGAGGCTGAATCGGTGGTCAACTGGGCCTTCCGTCAGTTCACACAGCGCGATCTGGGCGCGGCGGGCAGCCGCATCGCCGAGGCGCCTGTGGCCCTTGGCACGACCCAATCGGTCGGGCTTGATCTGAAGGACGATCTGTCGATGCTGGTGCCCGTCACCGGCGGGGATGAGATCGAAGCCGAGGTGATCTATACCGGCCCGTTTCAAGCGCCGATCAGCAAGGGCGACGAATTGGGCGAACTGGTGGTCGACCGGGGCGAATTGCCCGCCATGCGCGTGCCGCTGGTGGCCTCCGCCTCCATCGCGCCGGGGGGGTTCATGGTTAAAATGACCGCCGCCGCGCTGCATCTGATGAACCGCCTTAACGCGGGGCCGCAGGCGACCCCTGACGTGGAAGCGGAAGCTTCGTGACCAGCGTAGAGAAGGCCCGCGCGCCGGGCCTCTTCGTGACGTTCGAAGGCATCGACGGCTCCGGCAAATCCACCCAAGCGCGGCTTTTGGCAGACCATCTGACAGCGCAGGGCCATGACGTGGTACTGACCCGCGAACCGGGCGGCAGCCCGGGGGCCGAGGAAATCCGTGCGCTCGTCTTGCAGGGCGATCCAGACCGCTGGTCGGCGCAGACCGAAATCCTGCTTTTTACCGCCGCGCGACGTGACCATCTGGAGCGGACCATTCGCCCCGCGCTGGACGCCGGAAAAGTGGTGATCTGCGACCGTTTCGCCGACAGCACGCGGATGTATCAGGGCCTGTCGCGCGGTGATCTGCGGCAGATGGTGGACGATCTGCATACGCTGATGATCGGCGTAGAGCCTGACCTGACCCTGCTGATCGACATGGACCCGGCCAATGGTCTGGAGCGCGCCTTGTCACGCCAGACAGCCGAAGAACGGTTCGAGGATTTCGGAGTGGAACTCCAAGCCAAGATGCGCGCGGGTTTTCTGAGCCTTGCCGAAGAATTCAGCGACCGTTTCCAAGTGATCGACGGGGGCCGCGATATTGACAGCGTTGCGCGTGATGTGACCGCGACCGTGACCGCCTACTTGGGCTGATCGCCCTGCCCGCTTCCCTCTGCGGCGAAACATGCTAGACCGAGACCATGACAGACGACGCCCCCCAGCCAGACCGTGTGGAAGGTGCCCGCCACCCGCGCGACACGCCGAAACTGATCGGCCAAAGGCCAGCCGAGGCCGCCTTTCTCGACGCCTTTAACAGTGGCAAATTGCACCACGCTTGGATGCTGACCGGCCCGCGCGGCGTCGGCAAAGCGACGCTGGCATGGCGCATCGCGCGGTTCCTCTTGGCCACGCCCGACCCCGATGGCGGCATGTTCGATCTGCCCCCCGCTGACACGCTTGAGATCGACCCCGAGCATCCTGTGGCCCGCCGTGTGGCCGCCGGGGCCGAAGCGGGGCTGAAATCCGTCACCCGCACGCTGAACCCCGATACCAAGAAAATGCGCAAGCAAATCGTCGTCGATGACATCCGCGCGTTAAACGGGTTCTTCCAGATGTCCGCCGCCGACGGGGGCCGCCGCGTGGTCATCATCGACGACGTGGATGAGATGAACCCCAACGCCGCCAATGCCTTGCTCAAGATGCTGGAAGAACCGCCAGAGCGGGCCATTCTGCTGCTGCTGAGCCATCAACCCTCCAGCCTGCTGCCCACCATTCGCTCGCGCTGCCGTACGCTGCGGCTTGGCACGCTCGACGCGGACCAGATGGCCGAGGCGCTGGCCAGTTCAGGGGTAGAGGTCGAAGGCGACCCCGGAGCGCTGGCCGAGCTTTCCGGTGGGTCGGTCGGCGGCGCGCTGCGCCTGTCGCTGATGGGCGGGGTCAAAACCTATGCCGATCTCGTCGGGCTGATCTCTTCGCTGCCGCAACTCGACCGGGGCCGCGCCATCAAACTGGCCGAAGCCGCCGCTCAGCGCGGGGGGGAGGCGAAACTCGACCTGCTCTTTACCCTGCTGGACCTGCTGCTGGTCCGTCTGGCGCGCACCGGGGCCACCGGTGCGCCGCCTGCGCGCGCCGCCTGCCCCGATGAGATCGCCATGCTGCAACGTCTCTCGCCCAGCCCCGCACAGGGCCGCGCTTGGGCCGATGCCGCGCAACAGATATCCGACCGCGCCCGTCACGGGCTGGCGGTGAACCTTGACCCTGCCGCGCTGGTCCTAGATACCCTGCGACAGATAGGCCAGACGGCGCCGCGATAGCCGAAAGGACAGCATGACCGACACGCCCCACATCACCGACAGCCATTGCCACCTCGATTTCGAGAGCCTGCAAGAAGACCTGCCCGCCGTCATCGCCCGCGCCACAGAGGCGGGCGTCACGCGCATGGTCACCATCTGCACCCGGCTAAAGAATGAGCCCGCCGTGCGCGCCATTGCCGAGGCGCATGATCCGGTGTTCTACGCCGCGGGCACCCACCCGATGTCCGCTGCCGAAGAACCGCTCACCTCGGTCGAGGAGTTGCTCGCCCTGACCCGCCACCCCAAGATGGTCGGCATCGGTGAGACCGGCCTTGATTACCACTACACCGCCGAGAGTGCCGAGGTGCAAAAGACCTCCCTGCGCATTCATATCGCGGCGGCGCGGGAAAGTGGCCTGCCGTTGATCATCCACGCCCGCGATGCGGATGACGACATGGCCCGCATCCTGCGCGAGGAACATGCGCAAGGTGCCTATAGCTGCGTCATGCATTGCTTCTCCTCCTCGGCTGAACTGGCCCGCGCGGCGCTGGACCTCGGATTTTACCTATCGATGTCCGGCATCACCGCTTTTCCCAAATCGCAGGATCTGCGCGATATCTTCAGCCAAGCCCCGCTCGACCGTATCTTGGTGGAAACTGACGCGCCCTACCTCGCGCCGCCCCCCCATCGCGGCAAACCGAATGAGCCTGCCTTCACCGCCCATACCGCCCGCCGCGCGGCAGAGACCTTCGGCCTCGACTACGCCGATTTCGCGGCCCGCACGCAGGAGAATTTCGAGCGTCTCTTTGCGAAAGCCGCCGCTTGGGAGCCCGTGCGCTGATGGCTGAGCTGCGGGTGACCATATTGGGCAGCGGCTCTTCCGGGGGCGTGCCGCGGATCGGCGGCCACTGGGGGGACTGCGACCCGAACGAGCCCAAAAACGTCCGCCGCCGCTGCTCGATCCTTGTGGAGCGGGTGACGGATGCGGGCACCACCACCGTGCTGATCGACACCTCCCCCGACATGCGCAGCCAACTTCTCGACGCGGGCGTCGGACGGCTTGATGCGGTGATCTACACCCACGCCCATGCGGACCACGTGCACGGGCTGGATGACCTGCGCATGGTGGTGATGAACATGCGCGCGCGGCTGCCGGTCTGGGCCGATGCGCCCACGCGGGACGCGCTGATCGAGCGCTTTGGCTATGCTTTCGTGCAGCCCGAATGGTCGAGTTATCCGCCAATCCTCGACATGCATGACATCACCGGCGAGGTCCGCATCGACGGCCCCGGCGGCACGCTGAAATTCGCGCCCTTTACCGTGACCCACGGCAATATCGACGCGCTTGGCTTTCGCTTTGACGATATCGTCTATCTGCCCGATGTCTCGGCCATTCCCGAGGACTGCTGGCCGATGATGGACAATCTGCGCTGCTGGATCGTCGATGCGCTGCGCCGTGACCCGCATCCAACCCATAGCCATTTGGCGCAGACGTTGGAGTGGATCGACCGGGTGGCCCCACAAACCGCCGTTCTGACCAATATGCACAACGATCTTGATTACCACACCGTCGCCGCAGAGACGCCGGATCATATTCAACCGGCCTACGACGGGCTGACCCTTCATTTCCCCCTTCCTCATTCAGACTAGGCGGCGCCGGGCGCAGGCCAGAGGGTCGGCGCCCCCGGCGAGCCCCCAAAAGGCCCCTTTTAAGTGCAAACTCTTTTAGACGTTATTCTGCCGGTCTTTCTGGTCATCGGCTTTGGTTACGTGGCAGTCTGGCGCGGGCTGTTCCCCGTCTCTGGCATCGACGGGGTGATGAAATTCACCCAAAATTTCGCCATCCCCTGCCTGTTGTTCCAAGCCATTGCCCGCATTGACCTTTCCAGCAGCTATGACCCGCGTCTTCTAAGCAGTTTCTACGGCGGGGCGGCGCTGTGCTTTGCTCTTGGCATCCTCGGCGCGCGGATGCTCTTTCGCCGCGATTGGGAGGACAGTGTGGCGATCGGGTTTTGTTGCCTGTTTTCGAACTCGATCCTCTTGGGCCTACCGATCACCGAACGCGCCTATGGGCCAGAGGCGCTGGCCGGGAACTATGCGATCCTGTCGTTCCACGCGCCCTTTTGCTATGGCTTGGGCATCACGGTGATGGAGTTCGTGCGCAACCGCGGGCAATCGGGCCTGTCGCTGTTGCGCAACGTCAGCCGCGCGATGTTCCGCAACGCGCTGGTGATTGCGATCCTTGGCGGATTTGCCGTCAACCTCAGCGGCTTGCCGATCCCCGGCGTGGTGGATGACGCGCTGTCGCTCATTGTTCGCGCCGCTCTGCCTGCCGCCCTCTTTGCACTTGGCGGGGTGCTGCTGCAATACAAGCCCGAAGGCGACATGAAAGCGATCCTCATGGTCTGCGCCATCGCCCTCTTGGTACATCCCGCGCTGGTCTGGAGCTTTGGCACCATGTTTGACCTGCCGCAGGCGGGATTTCGGTCCGGCGTGCTGACGGCGGCCATGGCACCGGGGTTCAACGCCTATATTTTCGCCAATATGTACGGCCGCGCGCGCCGTGTCGCGGCAAGCTCGGTGCTGATCGCGACGGGCAGTTCGATCTTGACGGTATGGCTTTGGTTGACGGTTCTGGGTTGAACGAAAGCGTCCTCGAAAAGCCTGAAATATCCGTCATTTAAGAGGGGAAGTGGTGCGGGTGAAGGGACTCGAACCCCCACGCCATAGGCGCCAGAACCTAAATCTGGTGCGTCTACCAATTCCGCCACACCCGCACTGCACCAACCGGTGCCCGCGCTGATTAGCAAACCCGCGCGGCAGATGCGAGAGCAAAAAAGCACAAGACATTAACCAGATGTTTGCATATGGTTGGTGATACCTGAGGCAGGTACAATAGAAAGAGACGCCCATGAAACCGAATACGGTCGGGTGCGTAGGCGACAACGATCGCCGTGGGGGGCATTTTTCCCCATTTGCTGCGCTGGACACCGGTCTTGTGCAGGGCGCCCTAATTCTGACGCTGGACGGTGAAATCCCGGTTGAGTTCCTCTCGGTCGGGGATCGGGTCATCACGCGCGACAGTGGCTTTGCCAAAATCCTCCATATTCAACGCACGACCCGCAAGGTGCGGCGCATCGCGCTGGCGGCAGGATCGCTGGGCCACACGCGGCCCGAACGCGATGTGCAGCTCGCCGGGGATCAGATGCTGCTGGTGCGCGATTGGCGCGCGCGGGCGCTTTTCAACTCCGAACGCGCCTTGGTCGCAGTGCGCGCATTGGTCGACGAGGAATTCATCACCGATCTGGGCGAGGAAGAGACGACGTTGATCCAGATTTTCTGCAACGGCCCGCATATCATCTATGCCGATGGGCTGGAGCTTGGCACCGCCGATGCCGCCCGCGCCCGCGGCGCGGTGCTGCACGCCGCTTAGACCCCCAAGTCGCGCAACACCTGTGGCATCAGGTCCGGCAGATCCTCAGCGATCAGCCCCGGCCCGTGCAGCAACGCCGCCTCCGCATGCATCCATGTGGCGAGGGTGGCCGCCTCTACCGGTGTGATCCCCCGCGCGAGCAGGCCGGTAATAAGCCCCGACAACACATCGCCCGCCCCCGCAGTGGCCAACCACGGCGTCGCGCGATCTTGGGTTGCACGGTGACGCCGCAGGTCCCCCTCTGGCGTCGCGATGATCGTCTCGGGCCCTTTCAGCAAGATCACGAACCCAAATCGCGCGGCTGCATCCCGGGCGGCCTGCGCTTTGGCGCCCTGCCCCTCAGCCTTGGCGGCCTCCGCCAAATCGGGGGCCAGCCGGGCGAACTCTCCCATATGGGGGGTCAGGACGCAGCCGGGGTGAAGGGCGGCGCGCAGATCAGCGTCTTGCGACAGCAGGGTGATTGCATCGGCGTCCAGAACAACATGGGGCGCGGCAAGGGCGGCCTTGACCATCTCCGCCGCACGCGCCCCCAATCCAAAGGCAGGACCAAGACAAAGCGCGTTGATCCGGCTGTCTTTCAACGCCTCCGACAACGCCGCCCCATCCGGCACCCTTTGCAGCATGATCGCCGTGACTTGCATCGCCGTTTCAAGCTGCGCCGCTGGCGGCACGCCCAATGTCACAGCCCCGGCGCCGATCCTCAGTGCCGCACGCGCCGCCATACGTGCGGCACCCGTCTGGCCCGGCCCGCCGGACAGGATCAGCGCATGGCCGTGGTCGTATTTATGCCCCGGCTGTTTGCGCAACAGTGCAACATCAAGGCTCTCGCGGGTGATCTCGGAAATGGTCATGCAATGGGATCTAGCAACCGCCGCCCAAAGGTACAGCCTGAGACCGATTCACGAATGCTTATTTTTTAAGCAAGGTGCGCAAATTCTCAGCGCCCCTTGGCAAATGCATCCGCCGCGCCATGTTACCCCCTGCCCGGCGCTGGACGTTACGCGGGCAGGATGCTCTGTCGAAACCAGAGCATAAATGCGCGGGAATTGTCAGGGGATTACCATGAAAAAGATCGAAGCCATCATCAAGCCGTTCAAACTCGACGAAGTCAAAGAAGCCCTTCAAGATGTGGGCGTACAAGGCCTCAGCGTGATTGAAGTAAAAGGCTTCGGCCGTCAAAAAGGCCACACCGAACTCTACCGTGGTGCGGAATATGTTGTAGATTTCCTTCCCAAAGTGAAGGTGGAAGTGGTATTGGATGACGATCAGGTCGATGCTGCTATTGAAGCCATCGTCGACGCCGCCAAAACGGAGAAAATCGGTGACGGCAAAATCTTCGTTTCCCCTGTAGAACAAACAATTCGCATCCGTACCGGTGAATCCGGTTCAGACGCACTTTGACATCGGCCTTCGGGCCCAGACTACGAATAGACCATAAAGGACCTACACGATGGATACCCAGGAATTCCTGAGCAAAATCAAAGATGAAGGCATCGAATATGTCGACATCCGCTTCACTGACACCCGCGGCGCCTTGCAGCACGTTACCATCGTAAGCGATCTGGTCGACGAAGATTTCCTCGAAGAAGGCTTCATGTTCGACGGCTCGTCCATCGCAGGCTGGAAAAGCATCGAAGCCTCCGACATGAAGCTGATGCCCGACGTCAGCACCGCCTATGTCGACCCCTTCTATGCAGAAACCACGATTTGCCTGCATTGCTCCATCGCCGAGCCCGACACCGGCGAAAGCTATGAGCGTGACCCGCGCGGCACCGCCGAAAAAGCCGAAGCCTATCTGCGCTCCTCCGGCATCGGCGACAATGCCTACTTTGGCCCGGAGGCCGAGTTCTTCCTTTTCGACAACGTCAAGTTTTCGAACCAGATCAACAAGGTCTCTTACGAAGTTGACGCCTCCGACGGCTCGTGGAACTCCGACACCGATTATGAAATGGGCAACATGGGCCACCGCCCGGGCCTCAAAGGCGGCTACTTCCCGGTGAACCCAGTGGACGAAGCCCAAGACCTGCGCGCCGAGATGCTTTCGACGATGAAGCGCCTTGGCATGAAGGTCGACAAGCACCACCACGAAGTTGCGTCCTGCCAGCACGAGCTGGGTCTCATCTTTGGTGAGTTGACCGAACAGGCGGACGAAATCCAGAAATACAAATACGTGGTCCACAACGTGGCCCATGCCTATGGCAAGTCGGCCACCTTCATGCCCAAGCCGATCTTTGGCGACAACGGCTCTGGTATGCACGTGAACATGTCGATCTGGAAAGACGGCAAGCCGCTGTTTGCAGGCGACAAATACGCCGACCTCAGCCAAGAAGCGCTGTGGTTCATCGGCGGCATTCTGACCCACGCCAAATCGCTTAACGCCTTCACCAACCCGACGACCAACAGCTACAAGCGTCTGATCCCGGGTTTTGAAGCCCCCGTTCTGCGCGCCTATTCCGCGCGCAACCGGTCGGGCTGCGTGCGTATCCCATGGACCGAAAGCCCCAAAGCCAAGCGCGTTGAGGCCCGTTTCCCCGATCCGGCGGCGAACCCCTATCTGGCCTTCTCGGCCCTCTTGATGGCTGGCCTTGACGGCATCAAGAACAAGATCGATCCGGGCGAGGCGATGGACAAGAACCTCTATGACCTGCCCGCAGAAGAGCTGGCGGACATCCCGACAGTGGCCGGTTCGCTGCGCGAAGCGCTGGACGAACTGTCCAAGGACATGGACTACCTGCTGGCCGGTGACGTGTTCACCCGCGACCAGATCGAAGGCTATATCGGGCTGAAGATGGAAGAGGTTCTGAAATTCGAACAGACCCCACACCCCGTCGAATTCGGCATGTACTACAGCTGCTGATCCATCCCCGCCCTGCCGGGCGGTTGGAGAAATTAGAAAGGGCGCGGTTCATTCCGCGCCCTTTTGCATGGCACCCCCCGGAACAGAGCCTCCCGTGCCGCGTTGGCTTGGCAGAGCAGCGAGAGAGGGGTGCGGATCATGGCCGAGGATTCAACGGCGCTGACGGATGTTGTTGACGAGCTGAAAGACGCCTCCCAGGGGAAAGACACCGTTGAAGTCGGCCAGTTGATCGACGCGCTAGACCAACGGGGCTACGGCCCTGCCCTTGCTGTCATTCCGCTGATGGAGCTTACCCCCTTGGGCGGCATTCCCGGTTTCCCAACCGTTCTGGCGCTGTTGGTCGGCATCCTCGCGTTGCGGCTGCTGCTGGGCTATGAGCATTTTTGGGCCCCGAACTGGCTGCGCGAACGATCTCTGAAATCCGAAAAGGTGTTAAAGTCGGTCGAGTGGCTGCGGCCCGTGTCAGAATGGATCGACGACAAGTTGCATGCCCGGCTGTCCCGCTTTGCAGGCCCCACCGGTCAAAAGGTCGCCTGTGTCGTCATCCTTTGCCTTTGCCTCTCCGTCCCGCCGCTTGAGGTGGTGCCCTTTGCCACCTCGGCACCGATGATCGTGATCTCAATCTTCGGGCTGGCGCTGCTCTATCGTGACGGCCTGCTGATGTTGCTGGCCTTCATCGGGGCGGGTATTGCGGGATTTGCGGGCGCGTCCTATTTTCTGGGCGGCTGACCGCAGCCCGCCCCACCATCGCCATAAAAGGGCCACAGGACCTAAGCAGTCTTTAACGAGACCCTGCAAAGGAAGCAGATAAGATGGCGATTTCCACGACGACCTTCAACGAGCGGCTGACCCGCATTGAACAGCGCGCAAAACGCGCGGACGGCAAGCACCGCCGGGCCAAACGTAGCCGAAAAGGGCTGATGTTTCTGGTGACCCTCGGTTTGCTGTTCGGCGGCGCGAGTTTTGCCCAAGATAGTGCCCCGCAGGTCAATGCCTGGGCAGGCACCGCGATCGAATATGTCCGCGCGCTGCTGCCGCGCTGAGGGTCAAAGATTTTACCTTTCCTTCACCAACTGAGTTGAACCGTTGTCCAGACGGGCTAACCTCTGATCGGCACACAGACGCAGAGGGTCAAACTCATGTTCAAATCACTTTTCACCACCACCGCGGCCATCTGCACCTTTATGGCCGCGCCCGCATTGGCAGCCCAATGCGGCAATACGGCCAATGGCTTTGAGGCCTGGAAAGGCGCTTTCGCCCAAGAGGCCCGCGCCGCCGGAGTAGGCCAGCGCGGACTGGATGCCTTGGCCAGCGCCCGCTACGCCAATGGGACCATCGCCGCTGACCGGAACCAGAAATCCTTCAAATATTCCCTGTCCAAGTTCATGCAGGTGCGTGGCGCGGATACGATCGTGGCCCAAGGCCGCAAGCGCAAAGCCCGCAGTGCGGGGCTTTTTAACGCGCTTGAGCAACGCTATGGCGTGCCCGCGGGGGTTTTGCTGGCGATCCACGGGATGGAAACAGGCTTTGGCGGTTTCATGGGCAATAGCGCGGTCGTCTCGGCGATCACCACGCTGGCCTATGATTGCCGCCGCTCCGACTTTTTCGTGCCCCATGCCATCGGTGCCCTGAAGCTGGTGGACCGCGGCGCGATCACGCCCAACACCCAAGGCGCGAAACACGGTGAGCTTGGCCACACCCAATTCCTGCCCGGCAACGCGCTGACCTATGGTGTCGATGGCAACGGTGACGGCCGTGTGGATTTCTATAACGAAGTCGACGCGCTCGCCTCGACCGCCAATTTCCTGCGCCAGAAAGGCTGGCAGCCGGGGGCTGGCTATCAGGAGGGGCAGCCGAACTTCCGCGTCATTCAGGCATGGAACGCGGCGGGCGTCTATCAAAAGGCCATCGCCATCATGGCCAGCCGCATCGACGGCTAAGAACCACTTAACCTTTGTTAAGCCGCGGCGCGTCCCCTTGGGGCGCGCCGCTTGCGTTTGTGGGCTCAGCGGGCCTCTGAGCCCGTTTAATTCCCACAGGCCAACGGGTTCCCTGCAATCTTTTGGCCTGACCGGGGAACCGCCCGCAGCGTCAGTCGTTGGACTGTAGATAAGATAATTGCTGCAGACGAATGGAGGGACCCATGCACGGAATTTTCTACCTCATCGGCCTGATCGTGGTCGTTCTCGCGATCCTGAATCTCGTATTTTAAAGGAGGTCACCATGCCCGACGACAAAAACACACAGACCCAAAGCGCCGCCGCGAAAGAGCAGGCGACCGCTGCAAAAGACAAAGCCGCCGCTGCCGCCAGCAGTGCTGCCGAGAGCGCCAAGGCACAGGCCCGGGACGTGGCCGACACTGTATCTGCCGAAGCCACCAACTAT
>Ga0208315_1000682_pt1 | contig 21668 bp, 26 predicted proteins | sample MalvireepMed_215_FD_184239 | JGI IMG/M metagenome (GOLD analysis project Ga0208315, IMG submission 184239) | Marine viral communities from the Global Malaspina Expedition - Malaspina viral metaG DeepMed_215 (SPAdes) (version 2) | ecosystem: Environmental > Aquatic > Marine > Oceanic | place... | reverse complement strand
GGGTTTATCCTTGGTAAAAATCAATACATACAAATTAATCAAGAAAGTACAACAACATCTGGGGGAAGAGTTACCCTATTTGGTCACTTTGAAGAAGAGCTAGTTTAATATGAGCCTAATCTTAGACGATAGAGAACAAGAGCAAGATGTTAGAAGTTTGCTTGTACATCAAGTGCGATTATTAGAGAAAATAGCGCTCCACTCTGATCCGGCAGGAGCTTTGCCAGTCAGGTTGATGGCCAATGGTTCTCAACAAGTCGCAGTTAATGAAGCTGGTGAATTATTAGTAAGTGATGGGCCTTATGATTTAGCTCAATTTCAAGAATTAGACACAATAAACACGGCTTACAATTTTTATGGGCCAAGAGGCAGAGAGCAGTTTGTTATTAGTGGGTTTTTAATTTACGGGGATAAAGATGTAAGCGTTGATGGTGGTACTTTAGTTATTTATGAATCAGACCAACCTGATTCAACGACAGAAGATAGGGTGCTGGTTAAAGTCCAAGTTGCTAAAAACCAATCTATACCTTTCCCTAACATCAGAATATTGTGTAATAAGGGCGTGTACATAAACGGTAAGACTGATGACGACGATGTGCATATGACGATCTTTGGTCACTACGTAGACCTACAGGGCAGAGGTGCAACTAGCTAATGACAACTACTACACCGAAACAAGCATTTGACCCGTACTTGTTACCCGATGTCACAGGGACAGCATACTTAGTGCCTACTAACACAGTCGCGGTGGTTAAACACCTTGCTGTTCATAATACATCCGATACACCTGTGGAAGTAACCGTGTGGCTGGTGGAGAATGGCGGCACAGCGACAGATAGCAACCAGATATTTAAACGAAAGATCGCTGGTTATGACGGTAAGATAGTATTTCCTGCCATAAATGCTACACTAGAGACAGGTGCAACAATACAAGCAAAAGCCGATACTGTCTCAGTTATTAGTATTTTTGGCTCAGTTAACGAGGTGGTATGATAGAGCGATCGCAAGACTACAATCTAATCAACAGTATCTTGAATACACCAGAACTGTTTGCGACCATTGCTGAAGATTGCAATGTAACCTGTGGTGAGTTCGACACGATGGAGTCAGATTCCATTTATTATCTTCTAGCAAAAGAGGATGATAATGTTATAGGATTGTTCATTGTTCACCCAGATTCTAAGATTAGTTATGAAATTCATGCGAACATTCTAAAGAAGTACAGAAAAGATTACTCAAAGAAAGCATGTGATGACGTATTAGTCTGGATATGGGATAATATAGACACAGATAAGGTTAACTGTAATATTCCAACATTATACCAGAATGTTATAAGTAGAGCAAAAGAATCAGGGTTTGTTGAGGAGGGGGTGCGAACTCACTCATATTTGAAAAATGGTGAAGCATTAGACGTAATGTTTCTAGGGGTAAAGAGGGCGTAAGATGAGTTGGGTTAAAGATAATGTAATCGATCCTTTCACTGGTAAAGCACAAGCAGATGCAGCTAAGGAAGCTGGACGACTTGAAAGAGCAGCAGCAGATCGGACGATCGAGAAACTGGAACCGTTCCGGCAAGTGGGTGTATCTGCCATTAATCCATTGCAGGAATTTGTTCAAGCTGGTGGTCAAGATGCACAAACACTAAGTCAGATAAACCCTTTGGTGTCATTCTTACGTGGTGAAGGGTTTGAAGATATACAGGAAAGTGCAGCAGCAAGGGGTAAGTTAGGCTCTGGTGGGACACTGAGGGATCTTAGTAAGTTTAACACTCAATTGACATCCACGATAGTCCCACAGCTACAGCAGCAACGGTACAACCAGTTATTCAATCTATTCTCACAAGGTGGTGCGTTGGGTACAGGGCAAGGAAAATTCGATGTAGCAGGCTCACAAGGACTTGGTAGCGGATTACAAGGCGCTGCGGATGCTAGGACGCAGGGATCAGCGAATATTATAAAAGCGGGCATGTCAATGTTCGGTGGAGGAGATGCATAATGGCTAGACAACCAGCGTTAATAGATTTAGGTCAAGCTTTCATTACAGGAAGACAGGAAGCCAGAGCTGCTAAGCAAGCACCACTACGTAACAGATTACTTGATTTACAGGGTGACGCTCTTGCTCAGGGTATTAAAGATGCACCAGCTAAGGAAGCCAGAGCAGTCGATCAAGAAGCCAGAGCAAAGTCACAATTAGATATACAAAAATCACAGGAAGCTAGATCGCAACAAAACGCGATACAAAAAGAATTGGTTACTTTTTCACCTCTCATCCATGAAGCTATGGTTACTGTTCGAGGTGTACCCTTAGAACAAAGAGCAGTAGCAGCAGAACAGGTTAAACAATCATTACTTCAACAAGGACTCAGTGAGGCCCTAGTGAATAACTTGAGTACAGAGGACTTATCCGATGCTACGATGGACGCTAGTATTCAAGGTATGAGTAAGGTTGTGAAGTTGAGGGAGAGTGATGAACGTAAAGGAGGGACTACGGAAGTTGAAAGATTAATAGCCACCCTACCAGAGAATAAGCAGCAAGACGCTACGAGACGATATGTAGAGTCTAGGATATCAGGCGATAAGGGTAAACCTACAGGGTTCCAGCGGACCTTAGAGCAGGGTAATTTTACTGAAGAAGAAAGGGATATAGCAATACGTAGAGAATTAGGCTTACTACCCTCTATAGAAGCTGAGACGAAGCAGAAGGCAGAACAGACGAAACTCGACGCGGAAAAAGAAAAAACCAAAAGAGAAGGAGACATAAGGAAAAGTAGAGGACGAGAACGGGCTGTGACAGTAAGTGAGAGTATAGATAAGTCATTGGATTTAGCAGACAGATTTTTCACTGAAGGTTTGATCGGGGTAGTCTCATCTTTACCCGGTGTACCGTTTGGTAGTGATGCTAAAGAGTTAGCTGGACACCTTAGAACCATAAAGGCCAATACGGGATTGAATGAGTTAAGGAATATAAAGGAATCAAGTGGCGCTGGTTTAGGTTCAGTCACACAGGGTGAACACGAACTACTTCAGTCTGTCGTTAAGTCACTGGAAATCGCCGGGGATGGTGAGGTATTGAAGGAAAATCTCTTGACGTATAAGGTTCTATATGATGCCATAGTCACTGAGTCCGTAGCCATACCGTTTACCAACGAGGAATTTGATAATCTTGAGAATAATTCACTGTTCATTAGTCCCGATACAGGTAAACCAATGCGTAAACAGGGGTTCACAAGTGTGGAAGTAAACCCTTCTGATGTGATATTACAGATGAAAAGAAAAGAAGACAGATTTAAGAAAGAGAGTAGAATGCCAGATTCTACTTCTGAGAGTAGAGAGTTTACATCACCCGGTGGAGTAAGTTACACAGTGGAGGGAAGCTAATGCCTGTTGTTGTGGCTAACGGTGAGAGATTTACATTCCCAGAGGGAACAACATTCGATCAGATAAATGAGGCTGTAGATGGTCATTTCTCTAAAGTAGACCCAGTAGATGCAGCGATGCGTTTAGGTGGTGCAACTGAAGCGGATTTAACACCTACGCCCGTTGAGAAACCTGTGCAACCTGTGCAACCTACAACAAGATTGCTAGATAGGGGTGGGTTAACCGAACAACAACAGGAGGATGCCACTGTTGCGGGTGATGTCGCTGTTACTCTTGGTAAGTCAGTGTTACTTAGTCCAGTGGGACAAGTTAAAGGTTTAGCTAAAGGATTCACAGAAGAATTCCAAGCCGGTCGATTGGGTACACCTGAGGGCGCAAGGAATATTCAGCGGATAACCGAAGAGGAAACCGCTAAACTCATTGGTGCGCCTAAGACTGAACGTGGGGCTGAGATAATAGGTTCCATTGGCGAAGTAGCTGGTCAATTTGCACCATTAGCCGGGTTGACTCCCCAGTTGCAAGCGTTGGGTACAGTCACCAGACAAGCACTGAAACAAGCACCGGGACTCCCCGGAGGGAAGAAAATAAAAGCATCGAAAGCCGATCTCAAGGTGCTGGATGCTATCGGTGATCAACCATCGAGACAGATTGAAGTAAATATGATGAAAGGCATTGAGAGAAGACAAGCGAGTCCTCTGGATGCTAAAAAGGTCAAAATGGCAGCAAGTCAAGGGATTGATCACGGACAGGCGGCAGCCTTCCTTGGCTCAGATAAATTAGATAAAAAAGTATTAGCCCACTCAGTAAATGAAGCGAAGGCGTTGTCAACCAGTGAAATATTTGACTTCAGTAAAGATCCAACGAGGGGTACAGGGAACACTCTTCGCGTTCGTTACAACATAATCCGTAACCTGAATAAGCAGGCAGGGAAGGAATTGGAGCCTGTCGCTAACAGAGTACTTAAAGGAGAACAAGTTGACATCAGTGGCGTTAAGAGTGAGTTTATAGACAACTTGGAGCCACTAGACATCTCTTTAAATGATAAGGGGGTGTTACTTTTCGGTGAACGCGCACCCATTGGTAAGTCCAGACAATTAGTTAAAAGAGCATGGGATTTAATTGACTCCACAGAGGGAGATGCTTATTCGTTGCACCAAGCTAAGAAAGCAATAGATGATGCTGTTATTTTTGGTAAATCGAGTGAAGGATTGAGTGGTAGCACTGAGACATTTGTTAAAGGATTACGAAACAATATTGATTCAGTATTAGATGATTCTTTCCTTGAATACAACGCGGTAAACACCAAATACGCAGACACAGTGAAATCATTAGGTAAATTCAGAGATGCTGCTGGGCGCAATTTCCACCCTGATGAGGCCATATCTGATCAAGTATTAGGACTGTTATCTAAGCAGATGGAAAAACCGTCAGTGAAAGGTGTAACTTTAAGAGACGCTGTAGACGATCTTACTCGCACCGGTGGTAAATACAACCTCAAATTCAAGGGCGACATAGATACACAGGTTGCTTTTGGTAAGAAATTAGATGAGATAATGAACATCAAATATAAGACACTGGGTGATGAATTGACTAGGATTGCACCGCTAGAGGTTTCACGTGGTTCACGTGGCGACTGGCGAGCAGCAGTCGCAGATGTTATAGCGCGAACAGTACGACGATCTGTTGGTAAATCTGATGAAAAAGCACTCAAAGCCTTGGAAAGATTAGTACAGGAACCCGGAGGAACTAAGTAATGGCTTGGACAAAGATGGCAGAAGTGCCTAACCCTATATTTGACACCAGTGGTGATCCATACTCTGGTGCTGTACTTAAAGCATATTTACCGGGTACAACCACTGGTACATCGATAGCGATTGATAAAGATGGCTCTAGTCCTCAAGCCACAATCACTGCTAATTCGGATGGTATCTGGGAAGTATCAGGTAATGAGATTATTCCATACATTGATCGTGAATGTAAGTGGGCTATATTTGCTAACGCTACCGATGCGACAGCAAACACACCAGCGTATATGGGTTTCTTTGATACTGTTGAACAGGTGCAATCTGGCGACACGGATGCATGGGTGTTATTCTCAGGAACTCCCACTCAAACAAGCACAACCACCTTCACATTAACGGGTGATCAAACAACTACTTTCACTGTTGGTACTAGACTTAAACTCGACGATAGCTCTACGCTATACGGCATAGTAACAGCAAGCGTTTACACTTCTTTGACTACCATTACGGTTATTGCTACAGGATCACTGAGCGGATCTTTGAGTGTAGTTTATACGGATATGAAGACGGATTCGGGGCAATCAAGACAGCTACACTTTGACGCTAGGACGTATTTAGTACCGGGTAGCCGCACAATTACTACTACATGCAAGTTTGATGATGGAGCCTTGATATCCGTGTCAAGCGGCCAGACGTTAACTTTAAATGCCAAAGTAGTCGCAGGTGATTATCAAGTATTTACAGGTGACGGTACTGTAACGGGCGCGATCAAATCAAAAGAGATCCCCGATGTGTGGTGGGGTGCTGTGGGTGGTGGTACAGATGACACAACAGCAATGCAAGCTGCTATTAATTGCGCTGAATTATCAGGTAATCCAGCAGTATTCACTCAATCCGACAGCCGCGTATCAGTAACCAAAGGTACTAATGACAAATATGGTTTAAACATAGACTCATCCAATGTAACAGTTTATTCACGACCGGGTGCGAGTGTAAGGAGATTGAGTTCAGACATATCCACATATGCGCTATCATTCCCGATATTGCTGGTTGGTAAACCTGACTCAAATGATATAAATGATCAGATCCAGAAAATAAAGGTTAAGGGCATTAAATTTGTTGGCGAGGATACACAACATGCAAGTAACGGGTCAGCGTTGAGCGATGGTAGACATGCTATAGAACTTAAAAACACAAAGAAAACAAAAGTGATTCGCTGTGAATTTGACGACATTGATTCGCAAGCTATTTGGTATCAGCATCCCGTTCAGTACGACTATGAGAACTCTCAATGGTTCAACACAACGAAAAACTATAACTCTAAGATAATCGGCTGTGACTTCATTGCAGAATCACACGTAACCAATGGGAGAGCTTTAGTACACGCATTAACGACAAGGGGAGTCGATGGGATAACAGTAGGACACAATTACTTTGAGTGGACAGATGACGCGATATCTACAGCAACAACATATGATGTTAATACGGGCGAGGATGACACCTACACACCAACGAGCTTGGGCGGGGCGTGGACGCTTGGAGCTGTTAAAAGGTCGGGTAGAGATGTCAATTTCTCAAACAACCGATGCTTTAATTGTTCTGAACATGCAATTTATTTCACAGGTAGAGACGAAGTTGCTCAAGGCAATACTATTTCTACAGATGAGTACGCTATATGCGATTCAGCGGCGATCAAGACTACCGGAATAAGTAGTAGGATCGTGGGTAACTCTGTTGAAATGTATGGATCAGGAATAAATGTCTCTGCTCCTGCAACAAATGTCACTGTCAACGGAAACACGGTCAATCTGTATACGAATGTATCAGCGTCAGGGGGAATTAACATATCTTCAGACAGCTTAACCTCGGTCATTTCTGGTAAGTCCGATTACATCACGGCTGGGCGTATAATGAGAAATATTAGTGTGACGGGTAACACGGTAGAGTTCAGAACAGCCTCGGCGGGTGGCAACTACAGGCATTTGGGGATGTATATTTGGAGCGATACAAGCGATGGCTCTTATTCAATAGCCGAAGGCGGTCAAATGTCTGGATTAACGATCAGCGGAAACACATTCAAAAATCATAACATTGGGATTAGGTTTGATGGTGAACTTGCATCGGCAATAAATGTTACAGGCAATACTTTCCTTGCAAAACCATTTACGGGGGCTGCATTCTCGACGGGTACAACTATGGATACGTGGGCAGTATTGGCTTGCGAAGTAACTCACACTGATGCATTTAGAGAAGTTATGTTTACTAATAACTATGTGAGAGGATGTAAGTATTTGTTTGCATCTAGCAGCGGGTCAGGTACAGCTAACACGATCGAAATGCCACTTGGCTGCTCCGGGAATAGGTTGGATTATGTGCAGAACATAAAAACAGGCGATATTAAATCAGCAGATTTTCAGCAACAATTCACTGGCAATTCTGGTAGATTTTTCATGGATCGAGGATTCAACGCGATAGGCACAGCTCTATTTAACGCTCTATCAGATGGTAACGCAAACAGCGAAAAAAGATCAATGATGGATTGGGATGGAGGCACATCAGTTAGATTCTACACAGACGATGCTGGTACCACGTTGGCGCTATCGTGATAATTCCACTAAGAGACACACGAAATGAAAATACTAGGTAAAATATTCGGTAGTGATAAGGTAACAGAAGGCTTATACAATGGTGTTGATGCTGCCTTTTTCACACCAGAGGAGAAGGCGAGACACATGCTGGACCTTCTCAAAGCGTATGAACCGTTCAAACTGATACAAAGAGTCCTGTCTACAATGGTGACTTGTGTGTATCTTGGTGTATGGGTTATTTCAGCAATTATCTATATATGTAGTTTATTTTTTGATCCATGTAGTGTAGACTTAGGGTGTACATTTTCACAATTTCAAACCGTGTCAAAAGACCTAGCTACCATGAACAATGATACACTTGGACTACCATTTGCTACGATTATGGCTCTATATTTTGGTGGAGGAATGCTAGAAGGCGCGATAAGGGCCAAAAAGTGACAGAATTAGACGATCACAAGAGATACTGTGAAGCGAAATTCGCTGAGTTCGACGCTAGACTTGATAAATTACTACAATCACAAGAGCGTTTAACCAATGCGATCGAAAAGCTAACCAACGATACTCAAGGCGTGGTAGATCTATACCAGAACGCTCAAGGAGCTATCACAATCGGTGTAGCATTGCAGAAGCTCGGTATCTGGGTGATCAAGTGGCCAGTGGTAGGTGCGGGAATGTATAGCATATACCACTGGGTGCAGGGTAGAATCTAGTAGAAACTCACCACGGGTGGCGTGTGTCCATGTCTATACCGATTCAATGCTTCCTTTAATCCCTCCTGATCATCAGTTTTCCTTTCCAAAGCATCAGCAACAGCAAGATCAATGGTGTCTTCACACAAAATTCGTAAGAAACTGACAGGATTTGTCTGCCCCTGACGATCTATGCGACCGTTCATTTGTTCATATAACTCTAAAGACCAGTTAAGACCAAACCACACTAGGATACTCCCTGATTCCTGTAGACCATCTATTCCGTGTCCCATACTAGCTGGATGCCCGATTAGCAACCTGATTTTACCTGATTTCCAATTGTCTATGATTGCTGACGTTTCTTTTGAGGGTGCTTCAGTTAGGTTCACTGGTTTCAGCTTCTTGAAACGCTGCATTATTCGCTTAGCATCACTTTTAAACGTGTAACTACACAGCACAGGCTTACCAGCCGCCTCTTCTATGATGTCTTCCAGTGCGTCCAGCTTAGCATCATGCAGTGGTTCAAATTCCTTAGTATCACCCACATATGGTGAACCATTGCAGAATTGAAGGCATTTATTTGACACACTGGTGCGGCTGAATAGCTCAATTTCAGTACCGTTGTCAAGCTGTGTAAACAGGTCACGCTCAACATCCTCATATGCTTTACGTGCGTTCTCTGGTAGTGTCACCATTACATCAGTCACTTTTGTATCGGGTAGATCAAGATAATCTTTAGCATCCATTTTCAGAGTGATATCGCTGATCTTCTGTTCGATAATCTCCCTACCCTTGGTTGTTGGCGCATATTTCCAGCCCATGTAATCGCTGGCAAAATAGCTATTCTTGTAATGCGTGACGTATTGACCCAATCTCTCACCGCCATCAACTGCCAAATATTGCCCGTGTAAGTCGAGATAGCCGTTACTTGCTGGTGTTCCAGTAAGTCCCATGCGATACTTGATGTGTGGTATAATTTTCCGCCACCCCGTAAACTTAACACGTTTCTCGTTACCTTCCTTGTCTGTATAGTCACGGTGTCCACCTGCCATCCGTCTAGTGTTGCTGTTTTTTAACTTTGACACTTCATCATATACAACCATATCGAACGGTATCGGTTTACCCTGTGATATGTAATAATGATCAAGAATCTCAGCCATCCAACTCATTTGTTCATAATTACACAGATAAATATCAGCATTGATAAATATCTGCCTAATCCTTTTATCTTTGGTGCCGTGTACCACGCTACACCTCAGATGCCGTGTATGAGTCCATTTACGACACTCATTCTTCCACACCGACTGGATAACACGTAGTGGACCGAAGATTAATACCTTTTTCACCTCCCCTCTGTTGATTCGTTCAACTATCGCTGTTAGGGTGATTATCGTTTTACCCAATCCCATTTGCAACCACAGCATCGTGTCATCATGGTTGATTGAGTGATCTACACCTTGTTTCTGGTAGTCGAATAGCTGCTCTGGTTTAAGCACTCAACACCCCCAACGCTTTGGCCACCTCATAACCCAGCATATACTCAGGACCGTTGTTATCTATTAGGGTCATACGATCAGGGTCATACTTGATAAGCATGGACGCTTCCAACGGCTTACGTTTAGACGCATCAACATAGTAAATGTCATCGAATAGCGGGTAACATTTCTCCAACTCAAGATCACACCTCATTCCAACATAGATGTCACTCTGTTCTAGTATCATTTTACACAGTGTATCTTTGTACGGTGTGTTCAAGAGTGTGATAGCTTCTTTCCACAGCCCACGATTCTCACCGCGTGTGTTGAACAACTCATCTTTGTCAACTATCCCCGTAGCCATGCTCAGGACCACATATATCGTGTCTAGTGCTGCTACGCTTGACGATATGCTGGTGAGGCCAAGCATCCGTGTCATTATATCTGCAACACAATCTTTACCATGCTGGCCGTGTCCTAATACCAATATCTTTTTTGATTTTTCAACAGGTGCCTCCCCCACTACGCACACCTCGCAGTAGTGGAAGGTACAACCGAAGGAGTCCTTGAAATGCCTCCCGCCCCACGTCATAATATAATCATTAGTTGATCGGTCATCCTCACACCACCATGTCACATTGTAACATTTACCTGTGACTAGCTGCTCTTTCTTAATCATTATAATCTCCTCATAAGTGGACTCAATTTATCATTGATAATTGAGAAAAGTCCACGTTTCCCGTTATCGTAAATAATACCGTGAGTGATAGTGTGAGTACCATAACCTACAGCGTAATGGTGGTTCAAGTGTGACGCACCCACCTGATAACATCCTTTTTCAATTATCGCGGTGTGTGCGTGTCCAACGAACGTCTTGTACCCAGTTTTACTGTATGATTTAGCACTACCTCTGCTACCATTCGGTCCTCTATCACCGTGTTGGCTACAGTCGATATCACAAATAATAAAGTAATCATTACCACCGACAAATTGAACCTCCTTTTCAGCATATTTCTCAACAAACAACCTGAATAAATTACCATCGCCCCCGGTGCGAAGATCACTAGCAGCCATTTCACCAAGTTCATAATATAACTCCAAGTTAACATGATCACCTCCATTTGGTTTGAATCGGTTAAACCACTGATCAAGGTGTCTATGATGGTTACTGTCCACAACAACAGGGTTAACCTTGTCTCGCAAGAACCTTACAGACAGCATCAGCTCGTCTCGAATGCTGAATTTCTTCTGAATGCTTTTACCGAGGTTGTGTAAAGTATTTTTCTCCGTGTGGTGGCTACCGATATCTTGAGTATGTAGGTCGTGGAATACTTCGTAATCTGGTGCCAGTTTACCAGCTACGCCCGTCATTATTTTTTCAAGCTTCTCTGGTAGCCCTTCAATATGTGTATCACCATGAATAATCGCTGCTACACCTTCAGATTCCAGCACCTCAGTTGCAGTGTAATACTTATTGAACAAATATGCACCCTCACCATCGTAATGCACTTGAGTGTCGTAATAAGTATCACCTTCAAGTTCGATAAGCGTAGCACTCAAGCTGTGGTGAAACGCTGCCTTTTTCGCTTGCTTTGACCCACCGTAATTAGGCTGTGAGACGCTTCCAGTTGTCATTAATACCTTTGGTAGGTGTCCGTGAGGGGTCGCCACAGGCTGCCTAGCAACTTGTGGATGACCAAATACTTCAGACTTGGTGTCACCTGCGCTGTTCATTCCTGATAACGGATTGATAGCGGTATACTGGATTCGGGTAGTACCCCTGATCACTAGGTTCTTGTTTAACGACACATCAGTATTGCAGACGTATGGCAGTATGTCATCTGGCCACTTATACTGACTAATCACACCTTGATGCTTTAGATCAGGATTCTTGTACACCCCCGGTATTACCAGTAGCATTGCATTCAGGTGATCACACATATTCAACAGTGTGTTCAGCCAGTCTTTCACCACTGGTGTGTCGTTAACAGCACTTACAATCAGAAACCGTTTGTGCTTGCGAATCTCACCCAGTTTAAGCTTTGGTAAGATCTGTGGTGGCGTATAAATGGTACTGGTTGTTCTGAATTTACACTGCTTACAACGGTATCTTGTGCGTCCAGACTCAGCCTTGTAACTTAAAGGTGTCATTCCTTTACTACCGCATTCAGGGCAATATAGATCATCTCGAATTGTCATCTTCATCCTCCACAGCCTTCACAGCCTTCACTGGTGATTCACAGAATAATTCCCTTAATCCTCTTGTTAATGCGTTGAAATCTGAATATTGATAATTGACCACCTGTTCGGGGAACTCATTATCATCCAGTAGCTCAGCCCTTACGCAGTATCCATCATTATCCGCCTGTATTACCGTTACTTGCCACATCGTCTATCGCCTCCTTCAGTACCTTAATGAACTCATCAACACCGGGTTTACCGAAAGCTGTGAAACCCTGTGCGCCATACTCTTTTAATCTTTCTATTTCTCGTTCTTGAGCCTTACTTAACACACCGTCCATTGTCTTCACTTCTACAAAACATACTATTCCTTGAATGATCACTATTCTATCAGGTACACCAGAGCGACCGGGTGACACCCATTTATACGTGAACCCTCCTAATTGTTTAACTTGATCATGCAGATACTTCTCTACCTTGTTCTCTCTAACGCCCATTTCTAGTCCTCCAGTTTACAAAGCTTACCAGCTTCTTTAATGTACCATTCATGGTTAATATCCACATTCTCATCATACGTGTTCCACAAAGTGGTGTTCCATCCTGTGTTGATGCCTATATACCTGTCTGCGTGTACAGATTTATTCTTGGTGTGAATAGCTGGATTGTGTACGTTACCGCGTTTATCATGCCAAGTCTGATACTGATCATCACTAACACCATTAGCTTTCTTAAATTGACCAATTGGTCCTTTAGCTGGCATGACCTTGGTTAACGACTCGCCCCTGTGGGAAATGTAATATCTGGACACATTTCCCACCGTCTCACCGCTCCATTGTAACTTGCTACTCCTCGGTACCTTCGTTCTAAGCATGAAATCAAACTTATCATCATGGTTGTTTATAAATGTTTCCAGTGGTTCGCCATGAAGTAAGTACGCTTCAGCAGCCTTAGCTACTACCAGTGATGAATGGTTTTGATGCCATTCGAGTTCGTATTCATATGCCCCTTTACGTTTAACTTCACCGTTTGTGTATTCTGCAATGTAGTTGTTAACATCACGTATAAACATTCTCTCATAGTAAGCCTTCTCAAGAGTGAGTCCCGTTAACCTTTCCCATTTCTGAGTTATTGAGTCTAGTTCACCCTCTTTACACCTTGGTATCCTCACTGTGAGTCCATCTGTGTTGATCTGAATCATCATTGTATCATCATCAAGCATTAACTCTTCTGCCAGCATACACAGCAACAATTGACCATTGATAGTAATACTCATTGTGTACTTTGGATCGTAGAACGACGAATACTTATTGTTACTGTCACCATACACACCATTCAATGCTAACTTCAGCATCGCGTTTTCTGCTGTTCCCTTATCGTATGTTTTCCTTTGGTCGTACACGTCTTGGTATATTGTGCAGAAGGACTCACCAAGATGCTCAGGATAAAGATTATTAACAATCGCAAGGTTAGGATAATAACTGGCGACATCGAGATCAATAATAACATAGTGATCATCGCTGCGAACGATTCTGGATTCAATAGAACCATGAATTCCCCCTGTACCGAAATCAAACTGGAATCCATTTATATTACAGTTAATGTCTTTAAACACTCCCTTCGTCTCAGTGATCCTTTGGTTTTTAAACCAGTCAAGTATTCGATTAAACTCAGATGACTGGAACTCAACTTCTGGTAATATTACATCTCTCAAGTCGATGTGATGTCTAAGTGACTGCCTTGGTCTACGTCTACCATTGATCTTCTCGTAGCACTCAATCCCTTTTTTCTCAAGTTCCATTATGAAATACTCTTTACCGATCTTGGTGTCATTGTGATTGATAAAATTACTATCGTATCTCAAGGATAACTCTTGTCTGAATCTCAACTTATCCTTAGATTCGTGGTAGAACTCTTTGGTACTCTCAACATCGTGTCTGTTGTATTCTATGCCCTTTTCAATTTGATCATGTGTTAGGTTTAACGTGTGATCAAAAGGCATGTCTTCAATGCTATGTAGTCGCATGTTAAACTGTAGGATCTTCAGAGAAGTCATTCGAGCCTTATTATCGAAATGGTGAACCTTGAGTAAATCGATTTGGTTAACCAGTCGCTGATCATCCCATACCGTAAATTCAAAATTATCCCCTTCTATCACCCTATTGGCATACTGTTTAATCTGTTGAGCAGTCGCTTTGCGGTTAGAGTACAACCAATGGACCACAGGGTAGTCAAATGCTATGTTATTGTACCCCACCCACGTAACGCAAAGTTCACCACAGGTGTCGATAAACTTCATTAGCAACTCAGCATCATTTCTTCTATCGCTTATCTCAAACAACCACTCATCATCAGAGTAGGCATGTATAGCAAGGAATGTGAACGTGTTACCGAATGTCTCTATATCATACACAATGATATCATTCATGTGTAAATCAAAGAGAAAATCATGCATTTTTCGATTCCTTTTCCAGCTTAGTGATTCTGGATTCATTGTACTCACACAGTTTATGTAACTCTGTGATCACTGCTGCCATTAACTCATTACTTTTTTGAACAGCTACCGTGAACGCTTCTAAATCTTTAACCCTATCGCGTAATTCACTAATAGCCTTTATTGTAAATGCATCACTCATCATTAGTCTCCTGTTTAACAAACATACCGTCTACCATTACACCAGTGCGGTTTTGAATCTTATTGTAAGCACCTTCTAAGCATTCAATGAAGTCGTAACCCTTCTCTTCTGTGTAGTTGTAAAGTGCCGCTGCTGCTCTATTGTAATCCTGTCTCAGAATATTAGATGCCACTCTGGATAGAGTCATTTCTACACTATCGCCTAATGATAACACCGCGAAATTACCACGCCGGAAGTAATAGCAATTGATGATTGTTACCATTACGTCACCAATTTCAAGCATCTCCTCTGCTGCTGTCTTCGCTGTGAGTATTTCACCAATCTCCTCCAACGCCTTAGCCTGCTGGTGTGCTTCATCAGATAATTCGTATATTCCCTTCTGCTTAGCCCACTCCTGAATCTTCTCTTGATATGATAAAAAGTTCACACTCATCTCCTTAAAGCAGGGCGACCGAAGCCGCCCATTGACATTACATAAAGGTTGGTTCTTCGTCGATGTCTTCAAACATCTGCTCTACCGTTGGTGCGCCATCCAAGCGACCAATTGGTGGTTCTTCGTTGGTTATCATTGCCGCATTTATATAGCAACCTATGCCCTGTTTTTTCGGGTTACTGTATGCGCGAATGTTAGCTACAACCCACGCGACAGCTCCGGGAAAGACAACAGCATTGTCAATAATAGGAAGCCTGTCTACTCCCACCAAGTGTTGTTCAGGTGAATACTTACCGCTGGGATCAGTGAATGCCAGCATATAATATTCAGCAAGCTCAGGTTTATAATAAGCCTTAGTTGGGTCCATCTTGTCACTGTATTTATTAAAGCAGCGTGTGAGATTCTTAGGCGCACCATTAGGAAACTTGTTTGCAATTTGCTCCTCTACTTCCTTCTGTATCTTTGCTATCTGCGGGTCACCCGGTGGAAATAGTAAATTACCGCTGTAACCAATACCCATATCCTTGTCTAGTTTACGCTTATTGTCTCTTTGTAACTGTGTTAAAACTGGAAAGCTTAATATGCCTTTGTATTTCATAATTTGTCTCCTACTATAAGAATGATATGGTTTCTGGTAGCTCTTCAAACATCTGGTCTACCGATAATTTTCTTTCAACTTTACCAAGCTTCATTTCACCAAATTTCTGTGAAATAAAATCTCGCTCGATTCGTTCCCTTTGTTCACCTGTTAAACCCTGTAACTTAAGTGCTTGTGCAGGACTCACCAGCTTCTTAGTGTAAATCTTAGCGACAGGTACTCTTCTATTGCGTAGCACCTCCACCACCTTCTCCTCACTTATATTCCAGACGCGTGACATTCTGCCGGGAACCATCCCATAACCAGATACCTCTTGTCCTGCTTCAATCCTACTTCTTACCTCCTCTTCTACTGTTGCGAATATCCCTTCGATTGCTGCTTTAGCATCCAACAGCTCACTCAGCTTATCGTTATCAAGAGTCTGGATCATTTCATTAGAGCTACCAAGTAACTCAAGTAATCCACCTCCTCCTCCTTGTTGCACTGGTATCATTTTAATCTTCTCCGCCTTCTTTGCTTTTAGTGCCGCACAATTGTCTCTGTGTTTACACCATCTGCAATGTCCTTTACCATCTCGCTCATCAGGAACAAACGGTGCGCCATCATCATCTGTACGCTTGGCTGCTTGGTTTAACTGTGTTGCCTTCGATACCAGTGAACTCAGCTTCATATCATGGTAACGTACTGGTGTACTGCTTTTAGGTTGCACTATGCTAATGCGTATATTAAAGTCCCAATCTCGTATCTTGTACTCTAATTTATCGTTTAACAAGTGTTGCACACTACCAAATGCGTATGCTACCAACTGACTGTTGTCTTCTGCTGGTACGTATAGTCTACCGTCTTTGTAGTCCACCACTTCGACCAGAATAATTCTCCACTGCTCATCTATTACTGTGATTTGCACATCACACGTGCCATACCAGTCATCACGATCAAAGATTTTACCGGGATTGACCTTTTGTTCAGATTTAACGTCAATTGAACAGTCGGGATACAGGTTTTTTAGTTCCTTTTTCCTACGTTCAATATAGTTGATACACATATTCACACGGTCAATTCGATCTTGATCTACATGCCATGTATATTCACCCTCCTCAATAGTTGTACCTAGAAAAGATTCGGGTTTATAATTGTTGAGTAAGCAAAGCTCAAGCAATTTGTGACTCCCTGTGCCATCGATGCCTGCTTTGTTAGCTATGTCTGGATAATCAGACTCCGCTTCTACGCTTGCAGGACAATGCACCCATCTGCGGTTACTTGGTGACAGTCGTGCGTGTGTCATTACTCAACCTCCAATGATTCCACTAATTTCAACAATTCACTGAAGTCGCTAGTTGCTATCTCAGTTGCTCTTGCTGTCCCGAATCGCTCTATCATTACTTCCTTGATACGCTTGTCATCTACACCAGCTCTACCACCTAGTCGTGTGAAGTGTCGCATAATCTCTTTTGATACCTGTAGTGCGTCCATTACAGGCTCTTCTTTAACAGGCTCCTCTTTAACTGGTTCCTTCTTAACTGGTTCCTTCTTAGCTGGTTCCTTCTTAACAGGCTTTTCTTTAATTGGTTCCTTCTTAACTGGTTCCTTCTTAGCTGGTTCCACTTTAGATGCACGATCACCAGCGATTATTTCCAGTGCTACCGCTATTCTCTCTAATGTTGCTTCGATCATCTCATTCTCCTTAATTACTTAATTCAATTTTGCCATCAAAATCTGCCCACTTACTCTTATCGATCGTTCTCCGTGTAGATGGGTTTTACCTTGCGATCAATTCTCAACCTGCCCTCTATAAATGCTTTTATCATTTCACGTAGTAGCACTTGATACGGCATTCTGCGCTTCTTAGCTCCACGGATAAAAGCCTTCTTATCGGCTTCCTTTATACGGAATTCTACTTTAGAATCTAACATCTCCTCCTCCTTAGTTGTGTAAGTTTGTAAGACTAAGATACATGCGAAAATAAAGAATGTCAAACTTTGTTTTACTTTTTTTTTGTGTTAATATTAGATCAGTAGGAAAAAAGAACCCCCAACAGGAGACGTGATGGGGGTGAATGGAAACGAAGCAACCACTATTATAGGTGCAAATATGGTAAATAATCAACAATTTCTATACGCTATCTTTAGTGATAAGTATACACAATCACACGTAGCGTCTTTTTTACATGATCCCAATAACATACCGAAAAACGAACACATGAAAGCGTGGTGTGGTGGCAACTACAACAGATACACATTAACTCCGGGTAATCAATACTTCACCATCTCATTATTTGACAATGGCCGTAGACGTAAGGTAGACTACATAGCTACATATTGTATAGTGCTGGATGATGTCAGAGAAAAACTACCAATCGAACAAGCCAATAAACTACCTAAACCGTCATGGATACTCGAAACAAGTGCAGGAAGTGAACAATGGGGTTATATATTAAGCGAACCCTGTCACGACCGATACAAAGTAGAAAACTTACTTGATGGACTGGTAGAGAATGGTTTAGCCCCCGGTGGTAAAGATCCGGGCATGAAGGGCGTAACACGTTATGTGCGGCTACCTGAGGGCATAAATAACAAAGCATCGAAGCTGGTCAACGGTAAGCCGTACTCTTGTACAATGTTAGTATGGGAACCAGATAGACAATGTACACTTGAAGATATCGGTGATCCGTTTTTTGTTGATCTAAACAAAGAAAGACGCGACACCAGAGTCGATGGTGCTGGTAAAATGCCTGATCATCCACTACTCGATGAAGGCTTACTCAATATAAAAGAGGTTAGAAGTGATGGTAGATTTGATGTTACGTGTCCGTGGGTTGATGAACACACAGGTGCGGTGGACGATGGTGCTGCTGTCTTCACAAATTTCGACGGAAGTCTCGGCTTTAAGTGTCATCATGGTGCATGTGATCACAGAACAGGCTACCACCTAATACAGGCGATGGACACACGTCGAGCTGGTTGGGCTGAAAGATACAATACATGGCAAGCAATGTTACAATTTGACGATATTGAACAAGTGAATAGTATTAAAGATGTCATAGATAATCTAATGCTGGCAGAACCACGGAGTAAGGAACAGCTTAGCTATTGTAAGGCTGCGGTGGGGTTACTCGCATCAGTTGAGGATTCGGTCGAACGATCACTGTATGATAAAGATATACGTACAGCAATGCGAATGAACGCATCTGATTTTAATAAGTTGAAGGTTGATGTAGTAAAAGAAACAAAGAAAACTGAAAGCTTTTACGACGATGTAATATTTGTGGCAGAACAGAATCAATTTCTCAATCGTAAAAAACGCATATGGTATAAACCAGACGCATACAAAAACACATATAGCCACTTGAACCCTGAAGTGCTTAAAGAAGCATTAGCTGGCGATCGTGTAGCTAAAGTGGATAAAGTAGACTACGCACCGAAGATGCCGCCGATTTACATTGAAGATGGCATCACCTACGGTAACGGCTGGCATCGTGACAGTGAGCGAGAAGGTAAGGAAGGCGACTGTACCGCGTGGCTTAACCACTTCGACAAGATTGGATGGGGCGGCAAGTGGCGCGATCACATGCTCAAATGGATGGCGCACACAATCCGATTCCCTGAAATTAAAATCAACCATGCTCTAATATTAGGCAGTGCTGAAGGTGTGGGTAAGGATTGGCTGTTGTATCCACTGATACAAGCAATGGGTTGTAATCATAAAAGCATCACTACGGATGACCTGCTGGGTGGTTTTAATGAGTTCATTTTGTCAACAAAACACTTGCACATAAACGAGTTAGAAATAGATGATGAGAAGCAGGCATCAATAGCTGCGCTCAGGCTTAAACCATTGTGCGCTGCGCCACCTGATAAGCTTAGAACACATGATAAGGGTACAAAGAAAGTAGAAGTACGCAACATTATTAACGTGTCTGCAACAACCAACAGTAGACGACCACTGAAGTTAAAAGGACAGAGTAGACGATTGTTTGCGTTGTGGAGTGATGTAGATGTACGTGATTGCGGTGGTGAAATGACCACTGAATGGCGTGAATATTGGCGTGAAATGTGGCCTTGGATGACAGATGAAGGTGTGGACGCTTGCATACACTATTTACGACATGAAGTAGACTTGACTAATTTCTATCCGGCTGAAGCTCCACCGGTTACTAAGTTCTTGCGTGACATCACGCTTGCTAGTAATAACCTAGAATTTCCAACAAACGTAAGTTTCATGTAATAAAAAAGCCCCTGAGAAGGGGCTAGTTTAGTTTTTGTATAGTGTGACTATACATTCTTACCTGTTTTTAAACTCCAAAAAGTTGTCTACAGGCATCACTTTTTTTCCTTTTTTAGCATCGGCCACTTTTTAATCCAGTTATAGAACTCTACGGCATCAACTGATACTATGGTTTCTCCTAAATTATAGTAGGTACAGTTATTCAAAAAATCGTGATAAATACGAGTCACATCTTCGTGCTTTTTACACTCTGCTTCGCTGGCGAACTCATTGCCATCGCCGCTTATCCATTTAGTTACTTTTTTCATTCATTTTACCCCACAAAAAACCCAACAACTCAGTCAACTCTATTTCACGATATTCATCATAGAAGATCTCATACTCGATCTCTTGGCCCTGCCTCGTTAGTCCATATTCTACAACAATTACACCGTTACCATGTGAACTAAGAATAATTTCGTATCCGAATACTTCATCACCTTGCTGTATCTCATCACTATGTTTTAAGTATGCTTCAATTAGGTCTAACACGAATATGCCCTCCTCATCCAACCATATAAATATTTCCTGCTTGCTGGTCGTCGCTCACAAAGGTTGTAGTAAAACTTAATAGCTTCTTGCACATAAGCGTCGATGTTGTTGCCTCCGACTGTGAGGGCGTATCTGTGCGTCTTAGGACCATACACACCATCGTATGCTCTACACCCTACTGCTTGCTGGAACAACTGTATTGCTTGCCGTTGTCCCATGTTCACAGAGAAGTCAAACAGCTTGGTTGCTAACTTAGTATCAAGTTCATCCCATTTTCTCAACCAAAAATATTCCTTATATAACGTGCGTATCTGTGAATCCTTTAGATTCATTATATCGATTGGTGTGATCTCACCATCGTTGTTGTAATCATACTTGTCTATTTCATCAATAGAAGCAAGAAACCGCAAACTTATGCCTTTGTTTGTTGCTCCTCCGGGATCATCTGGATCGTTCACCTTGCCACCCTCAAAAAGCAGCGTATGAATGAGTGCTGTATCAAAGTTGCTCATATTTTAGTCTCCTACATAAACAAAACTACATAAACAAAGCTACATAAGCAGCGGATGCCAACAACAAGAACATGCTTGTATATACCACGGCGCTTATAAACGATATAATCTTGCTCACACCTTTTTTCAGTTTCATCCTATCATCTCCGTTAACATTTTATCCGCCTCTGCTCTTGCTGCTTTATATGCTGCTTCTGCTGCATCTGCTGCGTATGCTTCTCTTGCATATGCTGTTGCTCTTGCTTCTCTTGCTGCTGCCTCTGCTGCTGCATCTGCTGCTGCTTTTGCTGCACGTGCTGTTGCTGCTGCACATGCTGTTGCTGCTGCATATGCTGTTGCCTCTGCTGCTGCTGCTGCTGCCCTTGCTGCTGCCCTTGCTGCTGCTCTTGCTGCACGTGCTGTTGCTCTTGCTGCTGCATATGCTGCCAATGACTCATCACCTGTTTCTAAAAATCTTAAAATCAACTCATACTTAATTGTATACGGTTTGATCAATTCAATATTAATTAACGCTTGCTTACGTGCAAACGTCTTTAATAGCTCAGTACAATCTACTTCTCTGATGTATTTTCTCGATGATGCAGCTATTTTGTCTAGTCCATCAACAATCACACCTGATAACTCAACCTCATATAGAATCGCACCGGGTGCGTACTCCAGAGCATCAATAACTCTTCTGCTTGCG
>Ga0208315_1000678_pt1 | contig 21816 bp, 39 predicted proteins | sample MalvireepMed_215_FD_184239 | JGI IMG/M metagenome (GOLD analysis project Ga0208315, IMG submission 184239) | Marine viral communities from the Global Malaspina Expedition - Malaspina viral metaG DeepMed_215 (SPAdes) (version 2) | ecosystem: Environmental > Aquatic > Marine > Oceanic | place... | reverse complement strand
GTTATGTACGTGGCAACTATCTACGGGATCAAAAGGATTCCCATGATAAATACTTTGAGTGTGTAGTCTTTGGAGTTTGTAGTTTACCTGGACAAGTTCCCTTGTTTCACTACATGATGACCGATGGGGGACTATGGTGGAGAGCACCTATCTCTGCATTTTGTAAGAAACAAGATGTTAAGGAACTACCCTTAGATGAATTATGTATGTGGAATTCGTTTAGTTATAATATATCAGTAACTAACTTTTATAATTTATCAGGTAATAAAGTACAATATTTTTCAAGACGTAAGATTAAAAGAGAAGGTAAATATTTATTTACTTTAGATTGGTGTAATGGTGATTACAATGAATTAGATTTTGGCTACTCACAAAAACCTGATCAACATAAGTGTGGTCATGTTATAGAATTAGATGATGGCAATTACGCAATACAACCCAACAATAGATTAAGAGTATTTGATCCTTCATTAGCAGCAGATCCTAATGAAGTATTAATACATAGATTAGTAAATACTAAAACATGGTCTGTTGAAGATACTTCCAAATGGATTACAGCAGAATATGAAGAAGGAAGTTATGATTATGACTTAAAGGAGTTAAAATAATGGTAGCACAAGCAGCAATACCAATAGTAACAGCAGTAGGGGAATTTGCAGCACCTTATTTAATAAGGGAAGCTACTAAATTAGGTATAAAAAAATTTATACAGAACTATGGTGGCACTGCATTTCAAGCTATATCCGCAGGTGTTACTGGTGGTATAATTGCACAAGAAACTCCACCATTAGATTTACAAAATGAAAAGTTATTTGGCACATCTATCGGTTCTTTACCAGGGATGCCCACATCATATTATGATGATACAACTGAAAAAGATAAAGAACAAGAATTATCTACTGAAGTAAAAGAAGAACCACCTAAGTTACCCGAAGAACCACCTAAAGGTCCTGATATAGGTACTGAATTAGCTACTGAAGCAGTTGTACAAACTACTAAAAAATTATTAGAAGATAAGAAACCAGATATATCAGAACAGACTAAAGAACTAGTACCAGAGAAACCTGAGTTTGGTAAGCTAACTAAAACAGAAATACAAACAGCAAAGGCACTTAAAGAAGGTAAACCTGATTTTTATTCACGGGTTGTTGAATCTATTAAGAATGCTAAACCAGATAAACTTACCAAAACTAAATGGAAGAGTTATATAGAATCTACTAAAGATGAAATGGATTACTTGGGACTTACAGAATTTTTACAAGGTAATGAATCTATAACTAAAAAAGAATTATTAAAATTTGTAGAAAAAAAAGATATAGCACCTAACATTACAGTTCGTTCTATTCCTAAAGATCAAATGAATCCTTTGTATGAAAGGTATAGTTTAGGTGGAGACCAAGAACATATAGTATTTCAAGTTGAACCAGAATTTTATGATGTAAAACAAGGTAAAAAACCTACAATAGATTCTTATGTATTTCAAGAGCCCCACTTTGATATAAAATATGGAACTAACACCTTTGCACACGCAAGAGTTCAGGTTGGATTTGATGAGGGTTTCTCGGCAAAGTATGATGATTTATCATCTGAAGTAATTGATAAACTTAAAAATACCCAAATAATAGACGAGATACAATCACAGTGGTTACAGCAGGGTCGGATAAAGGGATTTGTAAGTGACTTTGATATTGTTCCAGAAAATAAACTAATAGAATACTTAGAGAAAAATAATATATTCTATAAAATAAAAGATTCTAAAACTCATGTACGTGATAGTAGAGAAAAAAAAATTGAATATCAACAAAGTGGTCCAATTAAATCTGGGGATGCACCTAGATTAGACTATTTAAATGTGGGATATGATCAAAATTTTATCTTTAATAAATCTGATAAAACTCACTATCTAACTACGGGAGAGAATATTGATCCTGTAGAATATTTAATGAGAGAGGAAGATAAAGTACCAGATTTCCCCATAAAAGAATCCAAGAAATGGGTTGAGTTAGTTTTAACTAAACTAATTGAAAAGGCTATTCTTGATGGTAGAGATAGTATTGCCATTACCAATGGGCAGATTCAATATAATCGTTATCCCGAAATGGAAGAAAAAAAGAGACAAGGGCTTAAAAAATTTTATGATACTGTAGTTATTGATGGTTCACTAGAAAAAAAGTTTGCAGATAAATATAATGTTGAACTTGAAAGAATTAATTTACAAGATCCAGAGCAGGCTCTGATGGATCAAGAGGATATTCAAATGTCTATGCCAAGGCATGTTAAAACTGCACAGAGTGCTGGTTATACATTACAAAAAATTCCTTTAGATATATTGGAAGATTTAGTTAACAATAGGGGTGTGCCAGGACATGCTAGTATATATACTAATGAAGGTAGGGGTCAGGGAGTTGATTATATTTTAGATAATTTAAAGAAAAGTTTAGATAATTTTAAGCACACAGATGAAATGCCTGAATATTACGTGTGGTTTAAAAAACCTTTATCTAGTTATAATATTACAGATGATACAGGGGGTCATGATTTAGATATATTAGAAGAATTTAAAAAAATAGTCTGGGACATACCAATTGTTCCTGTTGAGGATGCAATTACTAACCCAGCAGTTAAGGATATATTAAACGCATCTTCAGAAGATAGAGAGTATATACTTAAACAATTTACTGTAGGTGGGGCAGTAGGTTATCCTTATGAAGGAGATCAAATAAATAATATTGATTTAATTAAATATACAGAATATCTTAGAAATTACAAACCACCTGAAGGGGTAGACTTAGGTTATGATAAAGACGCAGAACAACTTATCAAAATGAAACTACCAAAGAAATTACAAAAAGAAAGATTAAGCAAACCAATTAGATTAACTAAAGTTAAACAACAAACAGATAGATTATTCGCATAAAAAAAGGGAGAAGCTATTAACTTCCCCCTTATTGTAGACAACACACAAGGCACCTTTACGGGTGCCTTTTTTTTTGGTGCAACTTCTTCATCGACCAAAACTTAAAATGCTATAGGTCCTTCCTTTGCCATACGTTCTCTTCGTTGTGCCTGTTCTGATGGCTCAAGACTTTGTTTAATATCTTTTAAAGTCCAATGAGGATTTTTCTTTAATTTTTTAACAATCCATTTGTATGACCAAGGCTGTAGTTTTAATGTATTATTACTCCAATAGTAACTGCTGTTCTCAATTAACTTTTCAAGATTCTCACGGTTAACTTTGGTATGGTCTTCCTTTTTAATTACTTCTTTAATCCACTCAACCATAATAGCCCGTGCTTTATTACGTATCTTTTTCATTTGTTTGGTGTTCATTCTATATTATAAAAACTATATTTAGTAGTTAACTCTTCTCCCCCTTTAATATCTTCCAAAGCAATTAAATCATAACGAGTATAATCATGTTTAATTTTAACATCGTTTGCATTTGTAATAAAGTATCTACTTTTAGTGCAGTTAGGTGTATCTGAATGATTTATAAATCCACCTAGAGGGGTACGAATTAACATGCCATTCATTTTCATATGACTTACTCCAAAGTTAGTTCCTTTCTTTACAAAAAAATTTGTAAACAAACCTAATCCTTCAATAGCACTTATACTAATTGTTAATCCATCAGGTAATGGTTTATACATTTTGAATTAGCTTTTTAATATCATCTTCTAGTTTCTTAGCTACAGAATTACAATGATTAATTACTGCAGCACATAGGTTCCCATGATACTTATACCCCTTCAATGCCTCTCTTATTTTTCCTACAGGCTTTCCCCCATAATCAATTACAATGGAATTCTCCTTGTTCAATCCAATCTTCAATTCAAACAATAAACCTGTGTGCTTTGCCACATCATTTTTTTCCATCACTTACTCCAGATGTCTCATTCTTAACAAAGTCAGCACTCAGTTTAGGATCTAGCTGATTTAATGTTGCAAGCATATTCATTAACTTAACAACTTCAGCATAAGGTCTTGACATTAAATATTTCATAACCTCTGTTAGTTGTACAGAACTTATTAAAAAAGTTCTAGGGTTTGGTTGTTGTTGTGTTGGTTTTTCCTTTGCGTTAGTAGCCATATATTTCCCTCCTGTTATTCTTGACCTCTAAATTGATAATACTTATCCTCTATTAAATCTCCATCTAATAAATAAGGATTACTATCTTCTTGTTTGTTAAAGATTTCTTCTAAATCTCTAACAGTTTGATTAAGGGTTCTACCTTGTTGAAGACAACCACAAACTAGGTCGTCTACTTCAATCAATGCTTGTTTTACTCTTCCCATTATGTTACCTCCTTAATGAGTCTATTTAAATACCACTGTGCTTTCTCCAAATCTTCTAATGGTTCCCCTTTAAACTTATATCTTGCTACATACTTTAGCACATTACCTTTAAGATATCCATGATACTCATCCTCTGTCATGCAATCTCTTATAACATCTATAGTTTCCTTTTTACCATACTTATAATGGGCAGGAGAATGAACACTATCGTTTACCATACTCCCTCCTAACTGAATTATATTCAATAGTTTCTATATCATACTCACCATTACGAACATTACGTTTAACTATTAAACCACTCCACCACATACGTTGAGTATTTCTAGCATAACTTTCTTTATGATGCAGATAACATCCAGCAGATAACCCTATAACTTTTCTACCTGAAGGAATTGTGCACATTGAGTAATCAAACAGATGGCAATGTCCTACAGTTGAAGATACTTTATTCTTTAATAGGAGAGAACGTGCAATATTGTCACCACTAATAGGCTTACCCATAATACCAGTAGGATAATTGTGACAATAATGTACACCATTGATAGAGATAGGTTCCTGATATGGAATAACTTCCCAACCATATTCTTTAAAGTTAAGGTCTTTTGTACTAATTGTCCCATCAAGTTCTGGAGTTTCATCTACTATCCTATCTATTCTATCTTCATGATTACCAAGTAACATGACTTTTCTTGGTCGTCTACCATTGAGACCTTTGTTAAATTTTTCCAATGCGTCATGAGCATGGTCTATATCTTTTTTATATCTTCTACCTTCAAATGATTTCTTACCTTTATCATAACTTGATAGAGAATCCATACTTGCAAAGTCACCCATGCATACTATGGTAGTTGGTTTTAGATCTCGTGCCATTTTACCTGCCCACAAAAATCTATCATTGTTTGCTTTGGGGTTACAATGAGGATCCCCTATTACTAAATGTGTTGCCATTAGTTTAACTCCTTATCCCTTTTGTTTTTTAAGTATTCAATAAAATCAATAACATTATCTTCATTACCAAATTCAGCTACAGAATTTATTGTCATACCTTTGTTATGTTTACGATCATCTGAAAATCCTCTTAAACCATACAAGAAAGTTGTATGAGGATCTGATGTTGCCATTTTAATCATCCCTCTTGCAATAGTACTACAAAGTTCATATTGCTCGGTTGACATTTTAGCTTTACTATCCATTACTATTCCACAGGTAAAGCCCTTGTCCCATGGGGAGATTAAAACTTTTATTGAGTTTAACACATCAAACTTTTTATCTTTTTCGCTCATCTAAATATTCCACCTTAATTGGATCTGTTATAAATCCTACATTATTTAATTTCATAAAATGCTTTGCATCTATAATAGCTAATGGCTTTCTCCTATTCATTTTAATAAATACTACTGGATGATCATCACCATGCCCATCAGCTTGATCATATGCATTATAAATTTTAGTCCATCCCTCTGCATTTTTACATTCAATATCATAAGGAAATAATTTCTTTGCTTGTTTAGAGAGTTTAACATCTGCACCTCTCTCACCCATTATAGCTACCTTAACATCATCATCGGTAAGAGTAAGGAACAGACCCCTCAAACTGTCCCTTACCCAATCCTGTAGTCTACGACCCTTAGCTTTTCGACTTCGTATAGTTGTCATCTTTCCTCGGATTGTTTACTTCAGTATACCAAACCCATTTAGGGTTCTTTCCTTGCGATTGTTGCTGTGGCAACAGTTGCAATTTACTTCCCCAACAAGGAAGTTTGTATGGGCAGAATGAACACACTGTGCCCAAAATTTTATTACCTGTTTTTTTAGTCCTATAAGTTTCCTCAATTTCATCATAACATTTTTTAAAGGGTTCTTTTTTTTCAAGACTATGTATATTATTTTTAGCAGTTTGAATTGCATTTACTTTATATTCTCCGTCTAGTAATGGAGTTTCGCAGACCACCCATTCACCAGTAGATTTATTAATTACAATCCATCCACCAAAAGGAAGTTTCTCACTCTCACTGTATAAATATCCTTGAGATATATATCCAAAAGCATCATCCTTAACTACTGCCTCAAAGCCACCTGCTTCTCCAAACTTATTTTTAAAGGAATAAGGTGATGCACTTTTAATATCCCAAATCTTTTTATTAATTTTAACATCATACCTTCCTTCAATGGCTGACCCATTAAACTTATACTTAACACTTTTTTGTTCATCTTCTATTTTTACTCCTGCTGATTTTAAAACAAATATAGATAAGGCTTCAATTAAATCCCCAAATGTATTTCTCATTTTAACATTATAAGGTTGACCTTCACCTTTTATATTTTGTGCTTCCATTTGTAATTGGCACAAAGGTCTCCCTACATTAGACATTCGTGGTTGAAAATTAGACCTACGTTCTTCTGTAAACTGTTTGCGTAAGGCACTTTTACATGCCTCACCAAACTCTTCAACCAGTTTATCAGAAATATCTACAGGTTCTTTAGTAGCCTTATTTAGATATAACTGAACTTTAAGCAATATATCATTCATTACTTTGATAATACTTCAACTGGATCTTCTATTTGTTTCACTACTTTTGCTGACTCTGCATCAAAAGATGTAGGCTGACTTTTCTTTACAGCTTTATAAAGTTCAACAATTTCATCGTTCTCCTTGTCAATAATATCTTGAAACCCAGCTAAAGTTTCAATTTCTTCTTTAGACATTTCCAAATTAGCATCAGCATTAACAGAAATTTCTGGTGTATAATATACATTACCACCTTTTTTCTGTCTTTTAGATTCCAGAGACAATGCACAAGTAAATGGATGTTTCTTACGTTTTTTCATTTGATCTAACGCAGAACCTACAGGTGCAAAAGCTGTTCCCGTTACTCTCCATAATACAGGCATATCAGTAATAGTATGATCTTCACCATTTGCTTTTTTACCTTTAAAAGATAATAGACCATATAATAATCTATAACATCTTATAGTTCTTTGCTCTGCTAATTGTTCAGGTGTAAGTGATGATCTTTCCTTAAAAGGAATCTTACCACATTTTGTACCACCTAGTATATCAATCGCCTCTTCTTTCCAGTTCTTGAAAATAATAGAACGATTTACATACTCACTTTTTTCAGGATCATAATGCATATACTGCATTGCACTGATAAAAGGTCTAAAGGTAACTGGTTTACCAAAAACATTTTGACCTACACTTGAATCATAAGTGAAAAAATGTCCTACTGGTAATTGATTACCATCGTCATCTTCAGGTGAACGATTAATCCCTAGTCGTGGTATATTTATACCATTACCAGATCCATCATCCTGTCCAGTGATTTGCATAATTTGCTCATTGGACATACTTTTTATATTTGCTATTTCATTTTTCATAATAGCCCTCCTTATTGTTAGTTATCCTTATATCATACTTTGGGGGATTTGTCAAGTGTTATTTTCCATAAAAACATGCACCTAACATTATAAAATATAATGATAACCATAATATACTATCTAACATATCTAACATACTCTAGTCTCCCCATCAGTAATCTCATATGGAAGATTTTCCATACGAGCAAACCACATTATATAACTCTGTAGTTCTTCATCCCTATTAATATATAACTTTGTAGGCGTACCTTCAAAGTCATACTTTAGTTGCTGGAGTTTATCATAAGCTTCTTCTTGCTCATCTTCACCCCAGTCATCTATACCTTTATCAAGTATTGGTACGTCTGTCATTATCTACCTCCTGGTACTGCCCATATTGCTATAGGTAGTATATTTTTTTTAATGTTAGGAGCCTTAAATATTTTTCTAAAACCTTTATCATTACGCATAAATCTTTTAGCATGTGTTTTATTTTTAAACACTCCAACATTAGTTACGCTTGGACCACTGCATCCACTCTTAGCACAATGATCCACTTCTAATTGTATAATACAATTATCCATTAGTCCTCCTTCATTGGCTTTATAGTTATGGTCATCTCTATATCATTATGATAATTCTCTAGAGTTTCTTCGTACTCATCTAACAAAGGTATAATCTTCTTAATCATCATACCTCTCTTAGTATCCAGAGTACTTTCAACTTCTAGAGTTTTACTTTCTTTACCATTTTTATATGGATAATGATAGCTAGTTACTTTTAAATTATTGATGTACATTAGTATCCTCCTTAGTTATATTTGTACCGTCTTCATTTTTAACCCATTCATAATCATCTGAAACCCAATCAGGATCTTCATAGTTTAAGAATCTTTTACCTGTATCTATATCTTCATCATCACGTGGAACACACTCTTCAATCTTCTTCCATTCCACAGGTTCATCACCAGACATATCATTGACATGACTACCTTTGATAGTCTCTCTAAAGGTATCACCATACTCATCAATGTTCTCAACTTTCACACACTCTTTTTTTTCTAAGAGTTCTTCAGCTTCTTCTTTTGTCTTGGTAACGATTTCATATTCCATTTCTACTTCATATGTTTTACGAACTAACCATTTTTGATAACCAATCTCTTTATTTGGTGTATCCTTTTTATAAGTCCCATTAATTATAGGGATTTCTTTTACAAATTTAATTTGTGTCATGGTTTTCCTCCTTCATATTTAACCAATCATATCCCATTTTGACATCTGTGTCAAGTGGAATATTAAAATTAATTCCATAATACTCTTTCAATGCAGGTATTACAGAAGCCGTACCCTGTTTAAATATTTTACTCATTACAGCTTCTTCACCAGGATAAACATCAGCCACAATAGAATCGTGCACTGTGTTAATAAGTAAACTCTTTACCTTTTGTTCTTTCATTAGATCATATATTTTTATACATGCTAATGGTACAATGTCAGCAGTTGCAAAACCTTGTACAGGATAATTTTTTATTTGTGTACTATAACTAGATCCACCCCATGGCATTCTTTCTGCATATGGAAATGAATACTCTCTACCTGTAGGTAATTTAATTTGTTTATAAGTAATTGCTTGAGTTTGTAGTTCATTATGCCATTGTGTTATGTCAGCATATTTTTCTGCAAACTTTTTATAATATTTTTTTTCATCATCTGTTCCTGTAGTACCACCATACAATGGTTTAAAGGTATGTGCCTTTGCATCTTGCCGAGACACACCAATTATATCAGCAGTATATTGGTGAACATCTATATTATTTTTTATATCTTCCATACCTTGTTTATCTTGTGCCAAGTATACTGCAGTTCTAAATTCTAATTGGGCAAAGTCTACTTCCATTATCTTACCATCTTCAAATCTAGATTGTATTACTTTACGAATAGGAAACGTACCACCTCGTGGTTGGTTTTGAAAATTAGGATCACGACTAGATAATCTACCTGTTGCTGTTACTGCCTGCATAAACTTAGGATGTAGTAAACTATTTTCATTTGTAAAGTTTTTTAATCCTTCAACAAATGTATTTAAATAAGTATCAATAGCATTGTGCCTTATAACTGAATCAATGAATTCTCTGAACTCTCCTTCAGCTTCTCCTGCAATTTTATTTAATGTAATTCTATCTGTTCTAAATCCTGATTCAGCTACATCATAGACACTTCTAGGTCTTTGGTTAAACCCTGCAAGTTTAGCCATATCACTGTATACAAATCCTTCACCATCACACTCTGCACATTTAGTATATTTTTTATATGGTGTGCCATCAACTTTAAGTTTTTTAATTACACCTTTACCATTACATGATAAGCATTGATTAGCTATAGTTTTACGCAGGAGTACAGTATTATCTGCTACTAATTTTCTAAACTGATGAAAAGAAAATCTAGGTCTTTTCTTATTTTTTCTTGTGTGTTTGTCAATTCCTATATTAAATATTCTAACCCATTCCTTTTTATCTTTAGGCTTTTTAGAATAGATTAACCATGCTAATTGTTCAGGGCTTGATAGATTAATTTTAGTATCACCCATTTTATTATAAACAATCTTATCTATCTTTTGTTTTAAGTAAGCAAACTCTGCCCTGTATTCTTTTTCTACCTGTGCAAGATCATTTAAGTTTATATGAATACCATTACGTTCCATATCAGTAAGCACAATTAAAAACTCATTCATCATCTTAACAGTTGTTAATAAATTTTTATCTTTATCTGATCTTAAGTCTCCCATTTGTGAATCAAATAATTTTCTAGTAATATCTACATCTATTCTACCATATTCTTCTACAATATCTTTAGGAATATTTTCAAATGACACACCTCTATCCATCCATTCTTTTATTCTATCATCTTTAGCACCTATTTTCCTACGTTGACAGCACATATCTAATGTTAAACTCTTACGAATACCTCTGTTTAATACATACTCACCTATCATAGTATCATATACATTGCCATCATATTTAAATCCTGCCTCAAGTAACCAGCTTAAATCAAATTTAATGTTATGCCCTATTAATAATTTAGTTTCATCTAATATCTTTTGTATTTTATGGTAGCAACCTTTATCAACCCTTTCAGTATGATTAGTAAAATAGTATTCATCATTAATACCTACACTTACTAGGATATTTTGGGGATTAAATGGTGATGGATCCATGCCACCAGCCTCTGTTTTTTGATACGAAGTTTCTACATCTACTGTTGTTATCATTATATAATTTTACCTGAATCTAATTCTGTTTGAATAGCAAGACAATAATTTTTTAATAAATTAAGTTTAACTAAACATACCTGTTTACTTTTCTGATCCCCACGACCAGTAATACTAGTACTATTAACATTATTTAAAAGTAAACACTCAAATATTTTATTGGGGGTTATCCATAAATACTCATCCCCTGTATAAATAATCCAATAATTTGCTTTAGTAACTAGTAATGCTGATGGTTTATTGAACATAAATAATTCAATAACTATATTACCCGTATCTTTGCTTCTAAAATCACATTTAACTTCAATCTTTACATTAGTCTCTGGAATAAAAATATCATAATCTTTAAAGTGTTTATCTATTAAAAAGCTACAAGGATATTTTAATTTTATATTTTGTAAAATTTGATTTTCATATTTTCTACCAGTATTTAAATCATTTAAAAAAACTTTTCTTGATGTATAGTTCATTATTATTTTTCCTTAATCTGTATACCTGCTTAAATATTTATCAATGATACAAGATGGATCACCATGCCACCCTGTTATTTTATTCTTACTAATGTTTAATATCCTCATGTTGTTTGTTGGATCATTAGAAGTTCTATTACCTATACCTATAATTAAATCTGCTTCGGCAGCTTTACCTGTCTTTGAATTCTCCATCATATCAAATGATATATGATCTCTGTTGTGTGCATCTGCTGATGCCTGTGATATAGCAATCACTACACAATCTCTTCTCTTTGCTATCTCTCTAGCACCTGTATATACTGCTCGTAGTTTCTCATCTGTTCTTGCAAATGTCCCTTTAACATTTACTTTATCCAATTGATCTATCACAATTATATCTGGTTTATGTTTTTCACAATGACTATCTATGTCATCAAGAGACCAATCAACAGTATCAATCATTTTAATATTATCTTTTATTTTTATCCAATCTTTATGTACCTTATCAATATCATCTACAATTTGTTCTTTGTTATAGCCAGTAAAACAACTGATAGCTCTCATTTGTGTACGTACTGCAGGTTCTTCGTTAATAAACGCATGTATCTTTGCACCTTGTTCAGCAAATCCATTAGGTGCTGCACATAAACTTACCCAGAATGCTGTCTTACCTACCTCTGGTCTAGCAAATGCTATCATTAAATTTCCAGGTCCAATTCCACTTATATTATTTTTAAGTACAGTTAAATTAAATTGCCACTTACTTACTATATTTAATTTCTCTATTAGTTCCCCTATGTCATTAGTAACTGCATCTATTTTTTCTATAGGTAATCCATGCTTATGTTTTTCTATAATAGAAACAATAGTATTAAAGTCTGCTGGTCTACCATTAAATATTTCAGTAGCTTCTATTGCAATCTTCTGAGCCACATCTCTTTCAACTAATATCTTTACAATGTCATCTGCTATTTCTTTTGATGGTTGCTGTGTTTGTTTTATATCTTCAATTAATTCACTGAACTGCTCCTTCGCTGCCCTTGTTAAGGCAGGATTAAACATTGTTGTATGCAGTGCATAAAGTTCATCAATTTTTATATCAGCATCATACTTTTCATGAGCCTTTTGTACAGTATCAAATAAAGAACCAAAGCTACCTTGAAATACATTACGAGAGATTTGACCTTTGTATCTTGTATAAAACTTTTTACCTAGTAATAGTTTTATTATTTGTTTCTCTATCATATACAAATTACCTGTTTAGTTTTTCTATTAACTATAATATATACTTTATTATTAAAATAATAAGCAACCTTAACACCAAGTTTTTTTTGTCTAGATGTCAATGCCCCTACTAAACAGTTTCCTAGTATACGATGTTCAATATTTTTATAGGACTTATTAAGTGATTTTATATCAATATAATAAAAAAGATTTTTTTCTAAATTAAGAATACATATGTCAATAGATCCAACAGACGATATATTTTTAAATACTTCCCATCCTGATTGCAACAATCTAGTTATAACAATATGCTCCATAACATCTCCAATTCTTTTAACATTTCTTCCAAATTTTTTTTTCCAATTATTTTGTAATTTTATATTTACATCATGTGTAAATTTTTTATCTTCATACCCAAAATCAATTATATTTACAGTAGCCTTATTATTTTTTAATTTTTCTTTATTAATAATCTTACTTAACCCAACATGTGAAATATATCTACCTGTGTTATCAGTAAGCCACTGAGATACCCTTCTTAATGAAGACTTTCCATTTTTATATAAATTCTTTGCAGTATCTAAATGATCCAGTTGATCTTTTATAGGTCGTAGTAAATCTTTACCATTAACTTTTTCATATCCAAATGGAATTATTCTTGATATTTTTCTTTTCTCAATCATAGTAATCCTTTGTCTCTTAATTTCCCAACAAGGTTAGCCTTATCACTTACTTGTTCTGCTAATTTTTTGTTATCTTCTTTTAGTTCATCTATTTCTTTTTTTAATTTTGTAATTTCATTTTCATATTTAGTAACTTTATTTATCATTAGTTTATCATGTTCTTTTTTAATCTCTTCTATCTCTAATACATGTTGTACATAATCAATCATAAAATATACCTCTTATTTCTTCTGTACTAAAATATTTTAAATCATCTTTTAATGCTTTAACATGTACATTTTGTAAGCCATAGGATTTTAATTCATTAGCAACATCAAATGATTTTGTAGTTGCATCCCTATCTAGTGCTACATATATTTTATCATAGGATTTTAAATATTGTTTATGAGATTGCTTTAATGATGTACCAAGTATAGCTACACCTGTAAGTATATTAGATACTGCACAAGCTGAAGCACAATCTTCTACAATAACTGCCTCGTTATGTCCATGCAATCCACATTTAAAAGGTGTATCTTTATTTCCATACATGTACCATTTAGGATAGGTTGCTGAACTTAATGCTCTACCTACTGCACCTACAAACTCATGTGCTTTCTGCTCGTGCCTAATCATAAATACAACTCTGTCTTGTTTAACATCATACTTAATATCTGCTCTACCCCATGCCCATGCTTCCCAACAATTATTTTTATGGATATACTGTCTGGCTTTATCATTTGAATCTAATATCTTAAAGCTATCAGGCACATAGAATTCTGTATTTAAATTTTCTTCTTTCTTTTTAAATGTACTATTAACATAGTTCATATCTTTTTCTCCTTGATGTTTTCCTTTAGCACTACAAGATGTATGAAAACAATACCAACCAATGTTATTGCTGGTTGTATCAACTGATAGTGTATTTTTATTATGGCAAAATGGACAATCCATTCTTATCTGTGTATCAGGTGGAACAAATAATCCTTGTACTACTTCTAGTTGTTGTTTATAATTCAAACCCATTCTCCTAATATTAATTTCTTTTCTTTTTCTGTCTCTAATTCCTCATAGGTTAGCATATATCTACCTTTAGCATAGAAGTTACCATCATGCTCTACCTTCATTAGCTTTTCATTTAAGTATAATGCTGTTGAGTTTTCTATTTCTTCAATCGTTGGTTCATTTTCAAATGGGATTATTCCTACTGCTTCTATCCCCATGCCAACTAGACGAACTTTATATTTTTTCATTATTATTCCTATATCATACTTTCTTCTTTTTGTCAAGTGCTTTTCGTTCTTTTGCTTGTCTAACAGATTCTTTATAAGATTCTTCTAATTCTTTTTTTTCTTTTTCTGCTTCTTCACGAAAATCTTTGCGTAGTTTTGCATAGTGCTTTGGGTGCTTCCATTCAAATGTCATTTAGTATTTCCATTAGTTAATACATGCTTAAGTATTGTTGTTGTTGGATCTACATCTAGAGATTTACAGGATAGTAGACATAGGAGTGTTATTAGTATTAGGTATTTCATTTTGTTTTCTTCCATTTGTTATATCCTTTTACCCAATCTTCTTGTGGGATTTCTTTTTCTTCCTCATTAGTTATATCATTTATTTCAATATTATATCTTTTACCATCTAATTCGAATGCAAGATCAGCACCACTAAAATCTAACCAAGTACCACAATCTGTAACATTACCTTTTAATTTTTCTTCTACACAATCTTCTAGTGTTCTTCTTATGTTGTATATGTCTGGTAGTTTTTTATTCATTATAGCCTACCTTTTCTTTCTGATCTAGGTTTGTAGGGTAGTTTAACTACCTTACTACTTGGATTACCTTTACGGCTTGTCCATTCTATTGTTACTTCTTCTGCGTCACCACCTTGAAATTTTTTAGTGGCTTTTTTTAAACTCATAGCTTCAATTTTTTTTTCAGGTTGTCCTGCTGGTACTGTAAATGTATATGTTATCATTTGTTCTCCTGTATTATTTCAAACGAGATTGGCTTGAGTACTCTAGCATCATATATGTGATATTCTTCATCATCAAAGTAATGATCAAACTTATTCATAAAGTTTGCAACTTTATCTAGATGTTTATTGATTACTAAGTATCTAATATTATTTGCTACCATCCATACACCCTCAAAACCAATATCTGTATAAACATCTTTAGTTTTAAATTTTCTTTTTAAAGAAAGAGAAATTGGGCAACTATTATGATTTTTAGGTTTTCCATCTCTTATATCTTTCTTTGTTACCTTTATTTTATATTTCATTAATGCTCCTTATAACTTACTTGTTTAACTTTACGACTCCAACAAGCACGACAGCTACCACACTTACCACCCTGCTTATACGCAGGACACTCGTGACCTATTGGTTTTTTATTTTTATGTACAGTAGATGTCCACTTCCAAAACTTCGGTGGTTGCCCATCTATTTTAATACCACTAACACGCAGTACTAAATTCTTTGGTATGTCTTCTTCTTTAATTCTGCTTATAATCTTATACTCTCTAGTAGCTAACCAATAATTTATATGTGGTGTGAGTTCACACACCTTAAATATTTTCATTAAATGTTCGTGAGATTGTATATCTCCAGAGTCAAACCAACGGTGAAAAAGCCTTGATTTATCTAGCCTTTTGTACTTTTGGGTCAGTAGCTCTGCCATATAATCTACCCATTCTGGTTTTTTAATTGCATTCAATCTTATTTTGTGTGCGTTAGCTACAACAGGATATAAATAATGTCCATTCAATGCATAACATTTATTACAAATAGTTCCTTCTTGTTCTGCAAGTATACTACCTGTCACACATTTCTTTGCAGAGATACCCCAAGCATATGACGGCATTTTACTTGGGTTAGATAGTGTGCCTATCTTTTTTTCAAGTTCTTTTATTTTCATAGTTTTTCCAGTAATCTTTCAATGATATATTTTGTATTTAGATTCTTTAATGTACCACAATTATAATGATAGGTCAAGTCATCATGTATTTTAGAAACATACTCTGGTTCTGCATCAGCTAATTCACATACTAATTTAAATTGTTTCTTGTTTGGATTTATAAAAGTTTTAGCTTGGTCTTGTAATACTTTTATTTCACTCTTACTAATAGAGCCATGACTTCCTAAATGCCCAACGCTATCTAAAAAAGCACGAAGTAATACTGCCTTTGCTAAATCTTTTTGTCCAGAGCCTGTATGTTCTGTTAAATAATGTGTATCTTTATTTAATGTTTTCATTGTATTCTCCTTGACTTATTGTTAAAAGTATGATATACTGTCGTGGGTTCTTGGGGAGGCTAGTATATATACTACAGTTTAAAGTCTTCCCCATTGTTATTTGATAACCAATAATGTGTATGAGTACATAGGGCAACATAAGATTTATGTTTATCTAATAATAAATCCTGCAATTCTAAACTATGACTTCTTATAATACTACCACTATTTAAATATATATTTATCCAAGCATCCCATTGATGAGAATCTATACGCACAGATTTAATATCTTTTTTAGTAAATTTAATTATATGTGTATTTCCTAATTTCATTTTATTTCCTTTTGTTAATGGGGAGCATTACACCCCCCATAAATATTAGCTATTGTACTTGATTTGCTACACCTTGATGATAGTAATATAAAAATTCATTACTCTGTATAAAATTTCTAACTTCAAAATCTCTATCTTCATTACTTCTAATAGAATCTCTTTTGGAAGTTTCAATCTTATAGTCTTTGCTATCTCGTTTGCCTATCTTAACGGCTCGTTGATTATGAGAACTATAATTTGTTAAAGTATTATACACATCATACAATGTTGATTTAGTATTATCAGTTTCCAATAGTTCATTAAGTAAGTGGTACTTACCATCAGAATTATTAGAGAACTTTCTAAATAATTTTTCAACATCTCGTCTACCTAACTCAACACTTTGATATACCTCAACTGTATTCTTTAAGTTATCAAATGTTTTGTTTAGATGTTTAAGTTTATCAAATGAATCACCAACATTAAAATTACGAACATGTTTTTTTATAGATGAATTAATATTTTCAAATGATTTCATACCATTTGCACATATCAATCTTAAAAACATTGCCCTTAATTGATATACTATTGAAGCGTCATAGCTAGATATAACTTCAATGCCAAGTTTTAGTTTGTCATTGTTGTCATAGTTCATAGAGTATGTACCAAAATCTCCTGTATCTCCAAACATAATTCTTAATCTCATGTAGTTTAAGTCTGGTGATACTTTAAATTTAAGTGAAGCATCATTTATATCTATGTTATACTTGTCAAGTGCGTCAGATAGTCCCACTAGTATTCTTTCATATGGGATTAGCTGATAGTTCGCACCATGTAAGTGTATTGCCTTGTTATTTTCTGTATCAAGTACAGCATAACTAGGTTTGTTCAATACAAAATCACTTTCAACAGAGTTTAATTGTCGCAGTTCAACTGGAGTTATACTATGTTGATACTGTGTTTCGTATTGTTCCTTTAGTCTATTGACTAATGCACTCATTGTGTTTCCTTATTGTTGTTATTTATTTTAAGGGGTACACTATTAATTTAATGTATCCCCAAAAATAAATTAATTATTATCTTCTATTCTTATTACTAAATTTATTTCTCTTTCATTTCCTGTTAATTTATTATCTGTCATATAAACTTTTGAGTTAGTAAATTGTATTCTATTATGTTTATCTATAACTTTTATTTTTATTGGTTTTCTGGTTACAAGACAGTTACCATTTACACCATATAATATCCATTTTAAATCGTTCCACTCTAATTCTAATGCAGATATACTATTATATTCTTTCTTAATATTTTCTAAATCTTCTATCATAAATTCCTTTTAATTAATTAAAAAGGCTAGGCGATTGCTCGCCTAACCCTGTGTATTTATTAAGAAGCAAGACTAGTTACTTTAGAATTTTCATAAAGTATTCTAGCTTGTATCTTTTCATCTAGTGTTTGCTTTGGTTGCCCAATGTTATCAGTTTGGTCAGCAAGATTGTCAATAGATATGACAACATCAGTTCCAAACTTATCAACTAAAATTTCTGGATTAATATTCCAATTAATTTTAGGGTGGGAAGCATACTTCTCAACCTGTGAAAACTTTGTCATCAGTTTAACACCTGCTTCAAAGACTTTAACTTTTGCAAGAATAACTTGAAGCCATTTAGTGTGCTTCAAAATTACATCTTGCTTGGCTTGAATCATTATTTCAAACTTGGCAAACTCCAAGTCAGAACAAGGTATTGCCCTTGAACGACAACCCCCCGTACCTATGATGTGAAGTTGAAACTTATCTTTACATTTTTGGAAATGATTAGTTCCACCTTGCTTACCAGATAAGAAGTCGTAGTTATCATTACGACATTGAGATAAATAAGGATTACTTTTATAACCCCTATTAGTTGCTTCAACATTATTAATATCGTTCTCAATGTTGCAATCTGGATTTAATCCTACCTTCTTCATATCTTCACGATACATAGCATAGGCAAAATTTTTACCATTATTACTACTTCCACTATGATAACCAGAGCCATAATCACCACCTGTATCTCCATCTAATTCAAATGAAAAGTGTTTTGATTTTTCTACTTCGTCATCATATTTATCAAGAACTTTAGGTGCATTTGTTACTTTCATAAAGAAGCAACTGTCAGTACCTACTGCGTCAACAGTATTATATTCTTTTTGATAGAATGTTAAACTTCTATCACCGAATATATGTTCTGGTTTGAATCTTCTTTGAACAACCTTAGTCATAGTTTCAAAGGCAGAATCAATAGCTTCCGTTGCGTCTTCTCTTGCACCCAAAAAGTCTTGCTTTTCTGGGCAGTCCTTTTCTTCCCAATGCCTACGAATATCATTAACTAATGACTTTCGCTTACCTGCATTGAGTCTTATTTCTTTTTGTTCCATGAGTACTCCTTTCTTTATGGATTAAAAGATACTACTAACTAGATGTCAGTAGTATCTATAATATATATTAAATTGATTGATGTGTCAACTAGCTAGACCTAGTTGTATCGCTAATGGTTTAGCTTCTGAATCTGGTCGTATAATCCAACCATAATCTTGTCGTATATCTTCTGGTGTTTGTGCTTGTTCTCTTGTGATTGCATGGCGAACACCTTGAAGATAGTTAATTAAAAAATACATATCTTCATTATGATGTTCATTATTATAATTGCGTTCATGTTTAAACTCCCAAGCGTCATCAACACCAATGGTTTGTTTGTCTATTGTTCCTACTGCGTTCATGCAAGTATCACCATGTTGTTGCCACCATTGTTCACGACAACCCATGCTACACCAATGTTTATAATAGCCACTAACTTTATAAGATTGATAATACTTGTTGCCCTTACTACCACGCATTTGATTTTGGTTTCGTTTGTAGCAACACTCTTTATTCTGACACCACTCACTCATTTGATACTCTCCAATACTTCCCAATTACCTTTGTCTAAATCTTCTCGCATATCAAAAGTAACTTTAGGAAATTCTATCACTTTAACTTTGGTCTTTAAGTGCTTGATTTTATAGTATTTTTTACCTACTCCAAGCCACTTCATACGAGCATAAGATATATTTCTTGGTTGCTTTTTGTCTAAATCAAAAGCAAGTAAGTATTCATCTTCGTCAGTTGTTCTTGGCTTACCTTTTCTTTTATACATGTTTCCATCAGATTGTTTCCAACGAACTCTGTATAATAAATCAAAGTTTCCTACTCGTTTTTCTTTATTGAGTTTAATAAATCCTGCTCTAAACTTTTCAGATTTAAATTGTTCAATTAAAGTTTCAACAAATTCAGGAAAGTCTTTGACCTTCACATCTGCTTGTGTTGTGAACATAAGTTCTCCTTTATTATTAATTAAATGTGAATTGTTTTTTTATTTTATATCCTTATAAGTTTCACTATGGATACGGCTTTAAAATGCCCAGTATTATTTAGTATTCTTCCTGTATTTTTCTTCCTTACTATTTACAAGTTAGGCAATAACAATCCACAAGAAATTGCCGACAAACTCTCGCCTGTCATTATTAATATACTATAATTATTCTGATGTGTCAATCGGTCTACACCAAGTAAGACCTATGATTTGATTTGTTGGTATAAAGATTTGCCCTATATCATCTGGGTTATCTATTCGATTCTTTTCTACATACTCAATGCAATGCTCATATGTATCAAACTTTTGTTTAAGTATATGGAAATTGCCCATACGATTATCAAAGTCAGTAAATAAAAATAAAAATAATTCAAACATATTTAATCATAACTATTAATTGCAATCATTATCCAAGACAAAACCATAACACTAATAAAAAAAATGGGGACTAACCATTGCAGGTAATCCCCATTAATTTTTTTCTTGAATATTATTTTAAGTATTATTAGTAAGCCAATAAGCCATACTAATAAATTAAAAAGTGTATTCAAACTACTTGTTCTTCTTCAGCAGATACACCTTGAATTTTTTCTTGAAACTCTTTTTGTTTTTCTACTGCAGGATTTGTTTTTATTACTGCTTGTTCAAACACCTGTTCCATATCTGCTCTTACCCAATCAGCATTAAGAATAGGAATTTGTTTAGTACCTTCAGTTATCTCAACTTGTGGGTGCTTATTGTCATCAACTTGTTTAGTTAATTCAATAAGTTTAGAACGAAGAATACTTCTTGCAGTTCTTATGGCTTCTTTTGAATCATCAAACATATGTTTTCCTTGTGGTTGATTTGTATATACATATCTTATTTATATCAGGTTATAGTTAGTAAGTCAAATGTTATTTTAGTCTTGTTTAGTTGTAAGATATAAATGATATGCACAGTATGAGTATTTACCATGTCGCTTACGCCCACAGAATAATTCTGCCCTAGCTTTTTCTTCTCCAAGTGGGTACTTGCATTGACTATCAGTTATGTTCAGCATACTCGTGGGATTTCGTGGCTCACTCATAGCTTCTTCTGGTATGTGTTTAATTGCCATATATATTCTCCATTTCTTTTTTAAATCTATTTCCAAGATTTGTAAAAGTAAAATTTTTATATCTTCTATCTGCTATATTCTCATAGAGTTTTATTAGTCCTAATCTAACAAGACTATTTGATACTCTACTCATTGAAGCTGTATTAATATCATGGTGGTAAGTTGGGTAGAATCTTTTATAGATACTACTTATAGTTTCACCATCATGCTTACACATTAAATAAAAAATCATTAAACTTCTTAAATGTATTCCATTTTTATGTTGTTGTTTTTGCTTGGCTAATATTTCAAAGTCAGATGCTATTTTAATAAAGTTCATAATTTTAAATTAGTTAAACCCTGCTGAACTCCTTTCATAGTTCAACAGGGTATTATTCTATGTAGCATGGGAGATAAAAACAATTAGACTTTAGCTACACTTCATAATTTTATTTATCCTGCATAGTTAGCATTTAAAACTTTAATTCTTCTTTTATAAGAATATTTATTTTCTATTTTTTTAATAGAGTCTGATATTCT
>Ga0208315_1000677_pt1 | contig 21819 bp, 49 predicted proteins | sample MalvireepMed_215_FD_184239 | JGI IMG/M metagenome (GOLD analysis project Ga0208315, IMG submission 184239) | Marine viral communities from the Global Malaspina Expedition - Malaspina viral metaG DeepMed_215 (SPAdes) (version 2) | ecosystem: Environmental > Aquatic > Marine > Oceanic | place... | reverse complement strand
AGCAATTAGAGGATTCACATCCACAGCGCTAGACTTAGTGTTATCGGATAATCAGTTAGACACAACCAAAACTAGAGCAACAGTTTCTGGGGCTATTCTTTTGCGTGATGTTGTTGGTATTAGAAACATTACATGCTTAGGTAACTCATCAACAATGACAGTCGCTAGCGATGCAAGAATTCTTATACAAGGAACAACAACCGTAACAGGTGTTTTTATTGAGGATAACAACACATGGAACGATGGTGTCAGAAACTCAGCTCTTAATAATATAGCGGCACAAGAAAACCTGTATGGTAAATATGAGGGTAAAATGTATTATAATACTGACGCTAACAAGCCTGTTTACGCACAAGGAGCAACGGCTGGATCTGTGTGGGCTGATGCGGTTGGTACAACTGTAAATACGCCAGTTTAATTGATTTAAGGATAATAAAAAATGGCTAACCTAGATGTAGAAGATTTTTCATTAATACGAACAATGTTCAAAGAAGAAATAGACGAACTTAAAAGTGACGTTACAAAAGAGATTACTTTAATTGTTGAACCTATTAAGGAAACTCTTACAAATCATATAAATCACGATGAGATACATGATAAGGATACTGATAACGCATTAAAAAAGCTGGAAACAGGGATGACAAGAATGAGCGCTTACTTCACCGTAGCCGCATTTATTGGTGCACCTTTAATAACTTATGGCCTTGGTAAATTATGAACTTAAAAGAAATGCTAATTATTGACGAGGCTTTGCGATTAAAGCCTTATGAGTGTACATCCGGCAAGACTACGATTGGTGTGGGCCGAAACTTAGATGATAAGGGGTTATCTGAGGTTGAGGCTATGTACTTATTAACTAATGATATTAATGAATTCCAATTAGCTTTATCAACAGATAAGGATGTGGGTGATATTTTCGGCAAAATGAATGAAGAGAGAAAGCAAGCTTTAATTAATATGGCTTTCAATATGGGAGTGCCCACCCTTAAGAAGTTTAAAAAGATGTGGCAAGCTTTAGATGATGGTCATTATAAATTGGCGGCATTAGAGGCTGCTGATTCTCGCTGGTATGGTCAAGTCAAATCCCGTGGGCGTCGCATTTGCGATATAATTAAGAGCGGAAACTTAGACAGCTACAAAGGGTTAAAATAATGCAAATACTAATAAAAGTTCTATTATCAATCTTAAAAAAGATAGCACTAGCGGCTTGTGGTGAGGCTATTATTGAATACATCGTGTTTGAAACGCTAGAAATGGCCGTAAAACACTCTAAGACTGAGTTTGATGATCGCATCGTTGAGCAGCTAAAAGAGTCTTACAAGGCCAATAAGAAGGCTAATAAGGAAAGTTTAATACCTTAGCTAGCCATAAAGTATAGAGCGCTACCTATATAAACTAAAGATAATAACAATAGGTAGTTCTCTTTTATAAGCTTCACGCCCTCTTTATATCCCTTAACTGGCTTTATAACTGGAAAGTAAATCATAATATTCTCGCTGTGTTTGTTTGGGTGAGCAATAATACACACTTATTTTAGAATTATCACTCTAAATCTTCTTTATACTCTGCCAAGGGTAGCTCAAGCTCTTCGGGCCAGCCCCACCTATACTCAATATCAGCAATAAGGCTTGATGCACTAACCAGCGTTGCAAATATATCTCTTGGCAATACTATTGCATGATCTGGATTGAACTCTATAGAGACTATATCATCATCCCAAAAAGAGACTTTTACATCAGTTCCCTCTATAATCACAGAGAACTCTTCATCGTTCGCTATAATACTTACGTTGTTGTAATTAAGCTTCTCAGCTAATTCTTTTGCTATTATATCTAGCTCTCTCCTTTTGCTCATATCTATAATTTCGCCCATCACTCACACCATTTACCGTTGATTATATCTAAAAGAGTCCTTTTGCCATTTTTATACTGGATGCAATGCGTATTGCTGTGATCTGATAGCCCTTGCTCGTATTCCAGTTTACCTGTACTCGTACCAACCTGATACACACCCTTCACTATTCTGGCTGAATGGGAGTGTCCTATGGTCATCTTGTAGGTGCTTTTAGCAAGGCCATTTGCTGAGCCTCTACTACCATTTGCGCCCACATCGCCATGTTGAGACACATCCACATCACCTATCAAAAAGTGCTCATTCCTACCTATAAACCGCGTCTTACTTTTAAGCCTTGGCTCTAAGTATATTTGAAATGCGTTCTTATCAATCTTATTCCTAATATTATCAAATTGCAAAGCCCTAAGCTCATGTATAAGCTCGGTATTAGTAAAATCCTTATTAGGGTTAGCCCTATCCAGCCACTTGTCAAGATGAGAGTGGTGATTGCTATCAACAAGGATATTAGTAGAGTAAGCAGGTGTTGTTTTATCGATGAATCGTATGCACTCATTAAGCTCTGATCTGTAGCAATTAGTACCCTCAATAAATTTCTTAAACTGTACAAGGGGCATTTTTTCATGGTGATGACTCCCAGCATAACCATCTAAAACATCATGCCTTACGATGTATTCTGGTTTTAGTTTTTTGGCTATTGAGTTTTTAGCTAGGTATGTTTCCTTAGCTACTATATTATGCATCACATGCTCATCGCCTGTTGTTAAGGCTTTTATGCGGTGATCTTTTGTTATTCCCTTGGGTGTGTATCGCTTATCTAAATCGTAAAAGTTACCCATATCATCAGAGTTTAACTGCCTGATAAAAGGAATATCGGAACCTTTAACAAAGTTGATTGTAAGCGCACCAAAAACATGGTTAAAGTCAGCCTTAGCACCCCTATCTGATTGAGAATAGTTTCTCTTAGTTACACTGCCTGTTGTGTACATGCGCTTAGGCATTAAATCAGCAGGCGTTGCTACTGGCTCCATTGCGTGCTGAGCATTACCAAACACAGTCCACTTATTGCCGCCGTGAGACTGCTTGCCTTGTAAGGGGTTAATGCTAGGGGCTTCTATTTTGATGTGTGAGCGTATTAATACGTGTCCTAAGCTAATATCACCATGAACCAAATAAGGCTCTAGCTCGCCGCTCCATTGCTTTTCGGTGTCTTTATTCCATGAGTTTGCATTTTTATAATGAACGGGTATTACAATCAATTCGGCTTTTCTTTGTTTGCAGTAGACTTTTAGAGCTTTGAGAAACGCCTTAAACTCACCTGTATTATTTTGAGCTGATGTAACAACAAACGACCTACACCCCTTTTTATACTTAGCCTTAATGCTCTTTGCTCTTTGCTCGGCGCTTTCCACATCATATCCAGCCTTAGCAAATCCAGCCTCTTCAATGTTTTTAAGGTTCGCTTTCTTTCTTATTCGCTTTCCACAGTCTGTACACTTCCATTCATGCCCATTCGATTTGCAAAACCCGCCACACTTGGCACATTCTGGCCTGCTATCATCATTTACAACACATACACCTTTTTTTCCTCTCCCTACACTCATTGTAAAACCCTCATTTAGTTTTTATGATATTTACATAAATTAAGATTATTGTTTCTATGTCTTGCCATGTTATTAATTTCACCTAATCACCCCCTAGCTATACGATTCGATTGCTTGTAGTAGGTCTGAGACTTTAACGAATGACTCTTTAGTACTATTTTCCCAATCAACCTGTACCCAAGGCGTATTCTTAACATCCTTTAGCCACTCAACTAGCTTTGCTTTGGGTATGAATTCAGATAGCTTTTGTTCTAAGCACTGTTCTTTAAAGTCATGGATAGCTTGTTTTTGGTTCGGTAGTGCAACTCCGTCACCTTTAGTAACTATTAAATCTATTGCAGCCATCTGGTGTTGTGGTTTTTCATTATTATCTTTCATTGGTTGTGTCCTTAATCTAGGTAATCTTCAAACCAAACAGTATCACCACACACAGGGCAAAAAGGGTCGCCAAAATCATTCCACTCTAGCTTCTGCTTTAATGCTTCCATTTGGTCTTGCGAGTCAACAGTTTCTTTATGTCCACACTCGCTACAATCAATCCCTGCCTCTTTATCGCTTAACATCGTCTTACTCCTTATCTGCGTTATTGATTAAATGAATTCAGATAGCTTTTGTTCTAGCTCTGCAATGCGCTCGATAGCGTAATACAGGCAAGGGAATTCACTATCCTTAGCTCCTGTGTCCATCCATCTAAAGCTTAATTGATCTTCATCGCCTACATAGATTCTATTTATTCCGCTTTTGATGCGGCCATCATCAGATTCAATCGTTAAATATCTTTCGTTCTTTTCACTCTTATCTTTCATTGGTTGTGTCCTTATCTGCTAATTCAAAACATTGTGACCATCCGCCGCACTCTTCATGGGCAACCTTTGTTAAAAAGCCAAGCATCACACCGTAGGTTACAATTAATACGAATATTGCAACCCAAAACAAACACTCCCACTTATCCATCGTCTTACTCCTTATCTGCCCAAATAATTGGAAATTCAACTAACCGCACAACAGGGTTAGATAGTTTGTACTCGCCGCAACCCTCGCAAGGTGGATTCCATTTTAGTGATGCGTCAGAGGGTATTGCTGTATGTGGTAGCGGGTCAGGCTTTCCATCTCTATTAAAATAGCCAACGGGATAACAGTCATCGTATAACTGAGCTATATTTTTAGTCTCGCACTTAGGGCAAGTCCATTCTACATCTGTAACCATTCCCATTTTAATTCTCCTTATCTGCGTTATTGGTTAGGGCTTTGCGTATTGCTTGGTAAATATTCGACATATCCTCTTGTAACGTAGTATTACTTGCCCTTCTAGCATTACCTATAGCGTGATTTAAGGCGATGCTTGCTTCTGCTGTAATTTCTTCAGGCATGGCCACTACAGCATCAGGGGATTGTTTGAGTTGTTCGATTTCTTTTTCAAGAGCAAGCGTGTCGTTATAAAATGCTACTGACGCATCTTCATACATTTTTGATTCAACCTTAGCCTCTTCTAGCTCTTGGGTTAGTGAGGATAGTCTAAGCTCTAAGGATTGCTTCTCAGCCCATACACGCATTAAAAAATAAATATGGTCAGTATCATTAGTGAAATCTAAAGCTTTCTCGTACTCTGCTTTTGTTAGGTTTTTAGCTGTCTCGAATATTTCACTCATCTACTTAGCCTCTGGTGGGGTTGGTAAGGGCTTTGCAAAACTGCTCAACGGCTCTACAGGCATCGTCTACAGTCCATATTTCACAAGCTAGTGCTTTTGCGTTGTAACTATTGCGTAAAACATCGGTAATTACTTCAGGCATAACTACAGCATCAGGGGATTGTTTGAGTTGTTCGATTTCGGCATAGTATTTATTGCACTTCTCTATCATGCGAGCGTTATCAGCTATTGCTATTTCCTGAAAAGCCTTAGCCTCTTCTAGCTCTTGGGTTAGTGAGGATATTTCAGCGTTAAGCCTTGCGTAATCTTCTTTAACATCGTTGTAGTCAACTTTCATCGCTGACTCCTTTTACTGTTAATTCATGCTCTAAAACACACTCTGGAGAATGGTCTAATCCATTTTCTGCTGAACAATTAGCACCTCCGCAAACATATTGGCTAGTAAGCTCATACCCAATATTGTTAGCGATAGCATCAAGAATATCGTTTAATTTTTCCGCCTCTATTAACTGTAAACATAGGGTCTTCATGTCGTGAAAATCTCCACTAAACTCAAGTTTATTGCGCTTCATTTTCATTTTTATTCTTTCAATGTCATCACTGGAATTAATTAGCTCATCACCAAACTTACGTAGCTTGTCAGACATATCCAAAATGTATCTATCCTTTCTTTCAATTTTTGACTTTAGTTCTTTTGCTTTTAATTCACTCATCTACTTAGCCTCTTCTGGTTTCTTATTCCATAAAGAAGGGTTTACGCCGTTATTTGTCAGGCAAACACCCCTTCTTATAATCTTATTGCACTTATCACAGCTTGCAAATTGATATGGGCGATCGTTGCAAGAAACAATCTCTGACCATTTAGACCATTTATGCCAACATAATATTGTACTCATCTACTTAGCCTCTGGTGGGGTTGACGCTTGCCAAAAAGCGTTTAATATAATTGTGATTTCTGTGTTACTTAAATCGTATATTTTCTTCTTGATATAAGTGTCTTTTAAATCTTCAATCACGCCATAAAATGTTGGTAAATCGTACTCAGGCAATCGCTCGCTTACTGCTATCCATTCAGTGCTTTTAGTAGTGGGGAGGGTGTTTAAAGCTTTTAATTCATTTAAAATTGCGGCTGCTTTGTATTCCTGATAATCACCTAGCGCAACATCAAGCACACCAAGTAACTTACGCTCTCGCGCCCTAAGCTCTTTTACTTTTTTGGCTTCCATTTCTAGTAGCTCTAAAACTTCACGCACTTCATCGCTATTGGTATCTTGGCGGGTGTTCCATGCCTCTAATGCATCATCATAGCTTCCATACATGCCATTTAAGCTTAGGCAGTTATCCCAAAAGCATTTAGGCGTGAACCATTTTTTTTGAATTTCGCCTGCATGAGTGTCAGCGCATTCAGCAATTTCTGCATCTGCTCCACAAAACGGGCATGGAGCAAGCTCTACGCTTTTTTGAATGTTGGACATAATTCCCATCTCCTCAAGGCTCTTGCAACTGGGTCAACACGACCTTTAGCTAAAGCGTCATCATAATTTTCTTTGTGTGTACCCACCCATAAATGAGCAGGGTTTATACAGCAAGGGTTATCGCATGTATGGCATATAATTTTATCTTCTGGAATCTCACCTACAAACTCAACGTATGAAGCCCTGTGAGCTAGCATTTTTCGGCCTGAGACTCTTAGCCGACCATACCCGCCACGATTCCTGAATCCCTGCCACTCCCAACAACCATTAACTAACTTGATATTATCAGTAAGCTTCTCGCCTAAAGATTTCTTATCAAGCCTGCCGGTGCGTGTAAGTCTTGCGCGATGCATTGAGCAATATTTATCGCCCTTCTTTGCAATCTTGCAGCAATCCTTAACAATGCATGGCTTTAGCTTCTTATCTGTCATGTTATTGCTCCAGTGCTTCGATATTCAGCGCCTTATCTATTTCATCAGTATGATTAGACATGTCATTCATTGCGTCTAAGAATTCTTGGCCTGATATAAAGCTATCGCTTTGCTCGGTTAGCTTTTGGTCTGTGGCCTCATATTCTGCTCGCGTAATGGTTATACGGTCTACAGGTGTTGAGTTACCTGTTTTAAACTTATCGGCTATTAATCGTTCTAGGTTAGAAGTTGTTTTCATATCTCTCTCCTTATGGTTTAGCTATACCATAATTGTTTCAATTAAAGAGTCAAGATGTTTTTCATATTTCTTGTGCTTATGTTTGCTTGTTTTATAAACAGGCTCTCTAACCTGTTGCATACTTGCGGTTGATACTCGCCTATTGTTTTTATGAGGCTCCATATAGCAATCATTCCATTCAAGGCCGCAATAGTTAATAAGGTTTCTTGTCTCCTCCTCCTGATGCTCTATAAGGGTTTCGTATTGAATTTCATAGAAATCAACACAGCCTCGCCAATGCTCCACAATATCCATGTAATCATTATAATAAACACCTAAATGCTCTAGGTTGTTTGTGTAGTTTAGTGATGTAAAGTTATTAAAATACATACTTAGGCATGTATCGTAAGGGTTTCGTTTTACATGGATTACCTTTGCATTAGGAAAGCAAAGGCGAATAAACCCTAAAAAATGGAAGTTGTTTGGTAGTTTGTCGGTGAATCTAGCACCTCTTAAACCCGTTCTATCTAGGTATTGCTTACCAAGCTTAGCAAAATCAAATGAGTTAAATTCATTATCTGTATCAGGGTAGTTGAATGTGTGTGCAATTGTTGAGAAGTGCGGTAGCTCACCACCCGCAACCACATCACCAGCTGTAATAATGCTCTCTACTAGCGTTGTTCCACTTCTAGGCATTCCCACGATAAAAATAGGCTCTTGTGAGTTGTTGCCCTTGCCTGTATTGCTTGAGACTAGATAATCAGGCATAAGCTTGATGATGCTTTTAACGTATGCGCTGTGAGCTTCTGGGTCGCTTGGTGTTTTATTTAGGATAAGCTGGGCGGCTTTGTGCGTGTTGCCTATCTCGTAATATTTGAAAGCCTTATCATACTCACCAACCTCATCAAAACACTTACCAAGCGCAAAGGCTGCGGGTATTAGGTTTTTTTGTGGAAGATCCTCATTAAACTCATCTTGTAGCTTTTTAAAATGCTTGCTATCTTTTGTGGCTTTAAGAAAGTTTGAGGCTAGTATTGCACACTCTAAGCCCTTCTCTGGGTCTACCTCTTCTGCTTTGTCAGCGTATTTCGCTGCACCCTTCATATCGCCCTTCTCAATAAGCAAATTAGCGTAGAAAGCTAGCACAGAGGCATTATCAGGGCTTAATCTTAGCGCTTCTTTTATGTTGTGTTCGGATGATTTTAATAGCCCTTTTCTTTTGGCTATATCGGCGCGTATCAGTTTTGCTATAGCATTGCTGGGGTTTAGTTTTATGCTTTTTGAAATTGCGTTCTCAGCCTTGGTTAACTGGCTGCAATTCATGTAGCACATAGCTAAAGATGCGTGCATCTCAGCGCTTTTAGGTATAAGTTTTAAGGTTTGCTTGATGTAAGGTATTGCTTCTGCATAACGCTCAGATACGGTTAACTGCAACGCTTTTTCGTGTATATTCATAACTCTCTCCATTGTTGGTGGCCCTTTTCGAGGCAAGCGGGCTAAACTTGTATGAAGGTCGTTGACCACCCTCTAAAAACCTTGCGCCCACCCACTAAAGAGGAGAGGGCAATAGCAGTGAGCTACAAGGGGTTCTCATTATACTTTGTTTTTTTGTTTTTAAAATCATAAATCTCTCTAAACTCACCAACCTTTAGAGAGGTAACACCTGACTCTATAGCGGCATTATACTCACCCAAAATACTCTCTATGTCTGAGCTAGAGTGAGTGGCAACCATAACCCCATCAATACTCTGGAAAAGCAAGTACATCAATTACCATCCTTGTGCATAAGATCGCAATGAGCTAGAAGCGGCTGTTTTGCAATGTGTAACGTGTAAGCGCTCTGACATTCAGCGATATAGATTAAATCGCTAATTGCTTCAGATGCCTTTTTTTTGCTTACAAATAAAGATGCCATGAACTCCGATAGGGTTGCATTGTCATCAGGGTATGCTGATTTCACAAAATCTTTGAGTTTGGCTACTTCATATTTTCTGCTTATTTTTTTTGAGTAAGCTTTGCATTTATAAATAGGTAACATTTTTCTTTCTCCTTATTTCTACAAGTAAGAATATACCCACAACAAACAATAGTCAAACTTTTATACATAACACTGATTAGAACCGAACAGCTAAAGCTGTCGGTTTAATACCTGTTATGCGCTTAAAGAATTTCCCCGCCAAACTCATTTTTAATAATGTTTGTTGCTTGTAGGTGGTACTCTTTAGCTGTCTCGTGGTCTGTAAATAGGGCATCTACATAGTTAAACATAAGGCAATGTTCCATCCTATCTGATTTTTTAGCTACACCCTCAAGCATTAGTTTTCGCTCTAGTTCATCATCTTCATGTGCGCTAAGGTCTGTTGAGTACATAATATGCACCCTATAAGTCGTCTGTATTCCCATCTCTATTCTCCGTAGCAGCGCATAACAAAACGCTGCATTTGATTGTCGTTTCGCTGGCGCTTACGCCAAAAACTGAGCTAAGGGTTATACTGATCATAAGTATACTCCGTACATTATTTTTAGTTGTGCATTACTAATGTACGGTTTAGTGTAGTGAACAGCCTATAACTCTTCATTGAACGTGACAGCATAGCTGCCTGTTAATTGTTTTGTTATCGCTTTAAACGCTTTACTATGGTTTTATTCACAGCCTCACCTTTAACCGTACACTGATTAACAAACCCCTTACTAGTTATATAGAACTCACCTACTTTAGGGTTAGCGTTGTACTTAATGCCAAGCCAGCCTCTAGGTATAGTAATTTTTTTCATTCCTCACCCCAGTTAAACCAACCATTACTGTCAACCATTGTTACAATATTATCATCATTGTAACTACCGCAGTCTTCAATAACGCCACCAGAAGCTAAAAAAGCCTCTGTGTGTGCGTTAATATCAAGTGTTACTTTTTTATCAGTCTCACCAACAAACCCATGCCTATTAAAAATATCATTATCTGGCCTTGCCATAAATCACCTCAATTTAATGTTTTTGATGCTATTTCATACTGGTTTTTGCCTATCTTATCAAAAGTATTGCAAAGGTCAAGTAATGTCATAGCTTCTGTGTTTCGCCACCACTCATCAGGCATATCAAAGCAAGAAATAGCGCCTGATATAATTCTACTCTGGCGCTCTATATCACCTTTTAGAAAGTAACGTAGCTCTGTAAGCGTTGTTGTTTTCATTATCAGCATTTGATACTGGCTGTGTACCTCTACAACGTCAGCCCTTATTTGATCTAAGTACTCCTCTACATCGGTCTTTTCAAATACCGCTAAACGCTCCTCAACAACCTTAAGGCGTTTTTTTGTTTTTGTTTCTTGAGTTCCAAGTCTTACAACTCGCGCATTAATCTCTGCTTGCTCACTATCATCAATCATCTGTTTCACCTTTAAAATGGAATGTCGTCATCGAAGTTGTCAGCGCTTTGAGGGGCTGCTTGAGGGGCTTGCTGTTGTTGTGGTGCTTGTTGCTGATAACCACCCTGAGCACCTGCACCTTCGCGACTATCAAGCATTTGCATTTCACGCGCTTGTATTTCTGTCGTGTACTGATCTTGCCCTTGTTGGTTAGTCCATTTGCGGGTTTGGAGCTTACCCTCAATATAAACCTTAGAGCCTTTCTTAAGATACTGAGCTGCAATTTCTGCAAGACGCTGCTTAAACACTACGCGATGCCATTCGGTACGCTCTTGCTGTTGCCCTGTATTCTTATCCTTCCATGATTCAGAAGTAGCAACACTTATATTTGTGACAGTGCCGCCATCGGGAAAAGAACGGCTTTCAGGGTCTTGACCTAAATTACCTACGACTATTACTTTATTTACGCCTCTCATTTTTATAGCTCCTTAAAAAACTAAGTTATTGTATTCAGTGTGAATTGAATCAGCAAAATCGAAAACTTTTTCTTTCAGGTTTTCCATACTGCCGATAGTTTTATTTTTCAGATACTCCATTTTTAAAATATCATCAAGCGTAAGTGTTGCAACGCTTAAGCATTTAACCTCATTTAGCTCATCATAGCTAACAAAATCAATTGTTTCTAATTGTGGAATATTTAGAAAGTACGCGGCCAATTGAAAGAGGTATTTCTTTGGCACTGTGCCACTTCGCATATATTCGATATGTGTAGGGCTTTTAGGGCATTTAATCTCAACAGCTTTAACGCCACTATTAATAATGCCATCTGGCGAAAGGCCAATATCATCACGCTCAGGGTGCAGGATAAAGCCAACCTCCTCAACATCGCATCCCATTTGCAGCTCATATTCTTTTCGGGCTAATGGCTCTAATGCGTTGCCTCTATCCATATCTCTGCTTGTGCCTTCTTGCTGAACATAAGTTACCATTTTTTCAGCTAGCAATTGATTTCTAAGTGCCTCGGAGTGTTTAAACGCATTCTCTAGGCGAGTGCCAGAGATCACACCAAGTCTAGCTTTTAGCCATTCCTGAGAGCCTTGCTCACAATCTATTACTCTCATGCTAGCTTCACCTTCATTTCGTTTTTAACTTTAGTGACAGCGCCCTGAATATGCTTATCAAACGACAAGAATATTTTTTGTAATTCTTGCATGGTCTTACAGTCGCGCAATTGACTCTCAAACTGTGAATAGTCCTCATCGCGTGGGATCTTAGCCCTAACCCGTAGCGCATCATGCTCTTTACCGAAAGCTTTAACCTTTGCTGTATGAATGAGTATTTTTTTACCATGCCATTGCGGGTAGGTGTTCCCATGTAGCATAGCAATAGTCTCAGAGTTGGTTACATTCAAAGCCATAGGAGGTATTTTCCCGCCCTCAAAATGCAGCACAACAAGCTCTTTATTGCCCTTCATTTCTTTGTCATAAACTTGATCTGTACCAACATTGGCAATAGTGGCACAAATTTCTTCACCCTCTACTAAGTTGTGCCCACCAAGTAATTTATTTTTACTTTTAAAAAGCTCCTTCCAGTGGCCGTTTGCGTGTGTTTCGTAGATTATCTTTGTCACGTTTGTAACTCCTATCTATTGGTTTTTTATTTCTTTTGCAATTTCAATTTTTGCTGCTTTAATCCAAGCATTCTCAAACGCTCTAATTATATCAGGATGATTGCCCTCACCATAAAACGCTATATTAGGCTCAACCCCGCAAAACTCCTTACCTAGCTTATACCCCGCCTCTCTAGCTTTGTTTATAAGTAAGTTGAGGTCTTTATCATTCATTTATAACCCTTCATTGAACGTGACAAGCAAGCTTGCCCGTTAATAGTTTTGTTATGTTCTTTTCCAGCTATACTGGCATCTAAGGTATTTATCATTCATGCGCCGAAAGCCATTACATAAACCGTAATCAACACCACCTCTAATTGTATTGCCCCACCTGCTGCACCCACAAACAGGGCAAACGAACATAACAAGGCGCTCAAAATCGGACTCGTCTTTCTTCGCTTCGCTCATCTTTCCTCACCGTTTAGCTTTGGGTTATGTTCTTCTAGTTCTAACTATAGTGAACTGATTTTGACGTACCGATTTGCGGCGCAAAATATCATCAATATTCACAACCCTATCATCAACTATAATGAAATAATCCTTATCATCTTCTATCTCTAATAATGAAAAACTACCACTAGTATTTGTTAGCTTCTTAACGTCAATAACATTCCTACCAAAAAATCTTTTTAAAAAATTAATCATTCTTTTCTCCAATGGAGCATAACAACTCATTGCAGCGGATTCCCGCTGAATAGCGGGGTTATCCAAAATGAGATTCTAACTCATCCTCTAGCAGTCTATTAGTCCGAAAGTAATCATATTTACGTAAAGCCTCTGATACTATCTCTAGCATCTCTTCTCTCATCTTGCCGCCACTTTCACCAATCCAACCCAGAACATCTAGCAAGTCAATATCATCAGCCTTTAGGCCGTGAAGTAACAAAGTCACATCTAGCTCAGCGTTATATTCTTTATTTGATTTACCCATGTTTTTCTCCTTAATTTCTATCTAGTTTAATGATTGAAAATCAAAAGTAAAGAAAATAATTAAAAATAAAAAGGGATTATAGGTATTAAATGTAGGGTGTTTAGATCATGCTAGGGATTAGCGAAAGTCGTAAATAGTTAATCCATTTGCTACAGCTTTCTTATACATATCAGCAGTACCATAGCCGCCTTTAAACAAAGCGACAGCATCGGCATATTTAGCCATCTCAGTATTTCTAATTGGCCCTGCTTTATTTCCTATACTCCAGTCAGCAGGAAAAAGCTTTAGCGGTATATCTTTAACCTTTGCATATTTTTCGCCGCCTGCATCCGCTCCAGTAGCGCCACCGCTTACAATTTCACTAGGGTTTATAGCATCAATTCTCTTAGCGTCACCCCTTGTAAAAACGTATTTTCTGCCGCCTGCAATGATTAATTTCATCCAACAATTCTACCACAAACCCACACAAAAGGCTTTGCATTCTCTATATGTATTGGTTTATAATGAAACCAAATCAAACAAAGGAGAATTATAAGTGCAATTATCAAAGCAAGTAAGTTTTAGAACAGCGACTATTGTAGCTGATAAAGCTGCGGCCATATCTCACGATAGCGGCATAAAGCATTCTGAATTATTAAGGTTAGCTTTCTCGCATGGAATTAAAAATGCTGAGAATGTACTTAACGAGATGAGAGAAGATTTAACACTAGAACAGGCGCTTATGCTTCAGTCAGTTGGTGTTGATTACACATAAAAAAACCGAGTAGGGCTGCAACCCGCATCGGTTAAATATTTACATGAGAGGAACATAAATGCAATGGTTACGATTGCACAACAACAAACTATTGAATGACCCAGTTGTTCAAAGTCTCACAGACAAAGAATTTAAGATTTATATTAATCTACTTTGCCACGCTTCCATGCTTAATAAAGATGGTCATATTGGAACGATAAACGAAACAGCATTCGCGTTACGTGAAACAATTGAGAATGTTTCATCGTGTTTCATGGCGTTTCAAGAGGTCGAATTACTTGTTTCATCTGCAACGGATAGTGAAACGTTTCGTATTCCACAATGGAGAAAAAAGCAATATAAATCAGATACCTCTACGGATAGAGTCAAGAAACACAGGGAGAAAGTGAAACGTTCCAAAACTGTTACTGTAACGCCCCCAGAGACAGATACAGATACAGAGCAGATACATAATACTCTTACGTCATCAGAAGATGACTTGTATGAAGCACCAGTAATTGAAAAGATACCCTATCAACAAGTGATAGATATTTATCACACAGAATGCCCTGAACTCCCAAGGGTGGCAAAACTTACTGACACAAGAAAAAAGCAAATCAAGGCCAGATGGAAAGATAAAGATTTTTCTTGTGATAACTTAGAATTTTGGTTAACTTACTTCAAAGCCGTTAATCAGTCAGAGTTTCTTAGCGGTAGGGTTTTAGGGTCAAACTGGTCAGCGGATTTTCAATGGCTGACAAAATTAGAGAACTTTGTGAAAGTTTTAGAGGGTAAGTATGTTTGAGCAACCAAAAAGCATTGAAGCTGAGCAAGGCGTTATAGGCGCTTTGTTCCTAGATAATCATTTGATCGCTGATGCAGCTGGCCAATTAACCAAAGAGCATTTCTTTGATCTTGAGCATCAGAAGATATTTAGCGCCATGTTGTTTGCAAATGAGAACGGCATAGAGTGTGACGCAATGACCATAACCGACACTATGAACAGCGCAGGCGATAACCCAAACATGGCTTACATTGCTGAGATTATTACCAACACACCAGCCTCTGTAAAATTCAAGTCATACGTTAAAATACTAATCAACAAATTCAAAGAGCGGAATGTGCTAGCCGCCGCTCAAATGATGGCTAATGATATTTACTCAGACGAGCCTGATAGTGAGAAAAAAATAAATAACGCGCTATCTCATGTAAGCGGGTTAGATTTTACAGCCCTAGAAGAGCGCTCATTCGATTCTGTGATGCTTTCGGTTATTTCTGATATAGAGGCTAGGTGTAATTCAAAAAGCGCTGTAGGGCTTCCTACGGGCTTTAAGGATATAGACGAAAGGATAGGAGGATTAAACAAAACAGACTTGATCATCTTAGCTGCTCGCCCTTCAATGGGTAAAACTACGCTAGCTATGAATATCGCTCAGAACACACTGGAAAACAAAGAGGGAGCAACTCTAGTATTTTCAATGGAAATGAGCGCTGAGCAATTAATGACCAGAATGCTATCAAGTAGGGGCAATATATACCTTAACCGATTAACTAAAGGCACTATGGAGAATGAAGATTGGCCATTGCTTGCAGGTGCTACAAAATGGGTGAAAGATAATCCAGTTATTATTGATGACAGACCCGCCTTAACACCTCAGCAGGTTAGGGCTAGAGCATTAAGAGAGATGAGAAAACATGGAAAGCTAAATGTAATTATTGTTGATTACTTGCAGTTAATGCGAACTAACAAAAGCGAAAACCGTACCAATGAGGTTTCAGAGATTAGCCGCAGCTTAAAAGCGATAGCTAAAGAAATGAATTGCCCAGTTATTGCTTTATCGCAACTTAACCGCTCACTAGAAACTAGAGCAGACAAGCGACCAATGATGAGCGACCTAAGAGACTCAGGCGCAATTGAGCAAGATGCTGACATTATCTGGTTTTTATATCGTGATGAAGTCTATAACGAGAATACAGACAGAAAGGGCGTTGCTGAATTAATTACAGCTAAGTTCCGTAATGGTGAGACAGGAATCGATTTTCTTAATTCTGATTTAGGTCACTCTAAGTTTAAGAATTTATTTGGAGAAAAGCCAAGAGAGCCAGAACCTGAGCCAAGAAAAGAAGCGCCGTTTAAGCAATACCAAAAAACAAAGCGTGCAAGTAGCTAGCGAGAATATCAGTCAGCTAAGAGATTTATTTAAATAAAAGGAAAATGAGATGAAAACAATAGTGGATTTTGAAACGTGGGCAAAGCTTCAGCTAGAAGAGGTTGAGCATCATTATATCTGCGAGGTCGAATGTGACTGCGAAAAAGAGTGCTTTCACTGCGGTCACGAAATGGAGGAATGCGAAGGCATGGGGTTTTGTGATGAGACAGGTTATGCAGCATGGCTTAATGATGAGTCTTTCCCTGAGCTAGAAATAACAGTATCAAACTATAAGGCTGCCATAGCGCGTGATGTGATATTGCTTGCAAAGGCTATGAATATTGATATTGAGGGTGCTGAAAAAGAAATAGGCGTGACAACAGTTAAAAGCGAGGAGGGCGTACCGTTAAGGGCGCATTGATATGAATCCACAAGATTTTGTTTATAAGCAAGTATTTAACGGCGCTACAGCCAAGAAAGCTAAGCCATCAATTGCTAGAAGCTGCGCTCAAGAGGCTTTAGAGAAGTTCAATAGAGGCCAGCTAGGCGGTAAAAATAGAAAGGCTAGCCACCTGATTGAGGATTACATTAAAAAAGCTGTGGAAGATTCTAAGCGATAATTTTAACGACTATTAGAGGGTAGAGAGATAACCCCTTGAATAATATCTATAGGGTGTTAATATAAATGGGTGCAGTAAAAGATTTTGAGTAATTACTTAATCCGGTTTCCAAACGACCACTGCGCTTTACTTTAAGTTTGGATAATGTTTTGGAGAATCTTATGCAAGAAAAAACCGATTATACCAAGTTAAGCGATTTCGAGATAAACAAGCTTGTTGCTGAGTGGTTATTAGTGCGTAAGGGAGGTTGATATGAGGGATATTAATTCTCTATTGAGAAGTTGTGGTGTATTAGGGTGGCGGCAAGAAAACTCCGCAAATGGTGAAATGCTTATATCGCTTATCCCTGAAAAAGGAGGCATACATTCAAACTTTAATGATATTTTTTTAGCTAAGGAGATTATTGATTTATTTGAATATCAAGACCTTTGCAGAAAGGCTACTAAATCTTATTTAGCCGAGAGAGAGAATATTGACCTAAAGATTAAGGTTAATGTTTTACTTAACAGAATCAAAGATTTAGAGCAGGGAGTATAGGCATGAATAAGAATAGAGGGTAATAGCAAATGCATTATCTATTAGCCAATGAAACTGTGCGCGGTAACGCTATTAAATACATCCTAGAGGCCGATATGGACTCAAAGACAGAAATTATAGTGCAAGAGGTTAAACAGGATAGAAGCCAAGCTCAAAGGCGATTAGGTCATATGTGGCATGGTGAGGTAGCAAAGCAGACAGGACACACGCACGACCAGATAAGAAATCGAATAATGCTTAAGCTAGCTGTACCTATTTTCTACCGCGACAGAATACAAGTTAACGGTGTTTATTCATCAGATACCATTGATGTTATCCGCAACCTGAAAACCCAAGGGATGCAAATGGAGTACCAGCAATGTATGAAATCCTTTGTTGCAGGTATAACAACTAATAGCTTTACGGTTAAACAGAATAAAGAATTCTTAGATAGTTATCAGAATTTAGCAATAAGTGAAGGATGGGGTTTAACGGTTCCTGATGAACTACGCTTTGCGCTTGATTGATAGACATAGTGAGATGCTAGATAGTGAGAGATAACCCCAAGCTCACGAGTGAGGAATGAATGATGAGTGAAACGAAAAATGATATGACGAATCCAGTGCAGCGCCTTGTTATGCGTTGAAACGATAGAGGATATTAAAATGCACACCGTAACCATTGAAGAAATTATGCCAGCAATGGAACAAGAAATAGTTTTAGCAAGTAGCTGTACTGCAAAAACGCACAAAGCTAAAGACCTAAAATTCAACCCTGCACAGCTTAGATATAGAGTTCGCTATTATGACGGACAAAGCGAGACAAGCAACAGTTACCAAGATCCACTGATAGCTATTGAAAAATACAACAGCTATGACGCATAACAAAAACATATGCGGCGCAAAGCGACCGTATCATGTAAGGGTTATAGAGAGGTGAGTGATGCCAACAGCAACGCTTAAGTGTACAAACTGCAAAGATAGATTCCCTAGAGAGCAAATGATAAAGCTCCCTGTAGGTAATATGTGTTCAATGGATTGCGCTTATAGCTATGGTAAGAAAAAGGCTTACGACAACAAGACCAAAGAAATAAAAGCTAGGAATAAGCAGGATAGGCCAAAGAATACCCTTCAAGCAGACGCTCAGAAAGCTTTTAATGAATATGTAAGGTACAGGGATAAAGATAAGCCATGTATCAATACAGGCGCTCCTGTTGACTGGAATGGCAATGACAGTGATGCAGCCCACTTTATCTCAAGAGCTGCTAATAACGCTATGAGGTTTGACCTTAGAAACGTACACAAGGCAACCAAGGCAAGCAATAAGCATCAGGAGGATTATATTCACGACTATCGAGATAATCTTAAGGAAAGGCTAGGCGTTGAAAGGTTTGAGCAATTTGAAGCCGATGCTAAATACTGGAAAACACATAAACGAGACTTTTCTAAATATTACTATGAGCGAATAAAGAAAATATTCAGAAAGAAAAAGCGCGTACTAGAAAAGATTCGGGGCGATAAATAAAGCTAAAGTATTTGTTGCGTTATGCATAACCCTTTGTTACGCTTACAGCATGAAAAATGAAAAGACAAAATGTAGCTTAAAGGGTTGTAGAAAGAAATTTGAGCCAGTCAAAGAATGGCAAAAGTTTTGTTCTAAGGCGTGTAAGCAAAAGAATTACCGTAACGTAAAACAAGCAGAAAAGCTTAAAGGAGTAGAGAAGTGAAATATTTATCAGTGATTTTTATGTGTGTAGTGCTTAGTGGTTGCGGTGCTTGGGATAGATTTAGCGCCAAGGTAACAGGTGGCGCATCAAAAACTTGCCATGATGGCGTTTTATATTTGCAGTTTACTAGCGGTGCAACAGTTGCTTATAACCAAGATGGCACTGTAAAGGCTTGCAAATGATAACCATAGCCGGAAACCACTACAGCCCTAATCTAATTGATTTATTACCCTATGCAACAGGTAGGCGAGTAAAGTGTGTAATGGGCTTGTGGGGTGTGTACGGTGGGAGTTAAAGCCCACCAACTGGTTGTTATGTGTGAGTTACGGGAGATGCTATGAAAACATTTAGATTTGAGTTAGGCCATGAAGCGGGGGAAACATTAACTGTTTCAGAGCTTAAAAACGAGCTTGAAAAGTACCCAGATAATATGCCAGTGATGGCCACATGGGAAGGCGTGAGAGCCTATATTGATGCTGATAACTTTGAAACTGATTTTGTGGATAAGGGAAAGCTTGAAGATAAAGAGATGTGCTTGATTATTGATGTAGAGCAATATTGACACATAACCCAGTTATAAGCGGCTTTAGTCCGTTTTAATGGCCTTGTTATGTGTGAATTACGGGAGGAGTAATGAAAGATAAAGATTTGTGCAAGTGGTTACGTGATAACAGTAGTGGAACATATAGGCCAAGTGCTGAAGCGGCAACCAGAATAGAGATGCTTAAGTACGCATTAAATGACCTGCTTAATGACTGTATTAATTTTGATGGTGGTAAATTGAGTGACTGCAAAATGCAGCAAGCAACGGACGCACTGAAAGACACATAACCCAGAAATCAGCTGAGAGGAGCGCAGCGACGAATCCGCTGCATTGAATTTTTATGTGTGATTACTGCATGAGACACGTTAAGACAGAAGCAAGAGTGCATTTAAGGCAAACAGACGGTAAGTGGACAGAAAAGGCTTACCATATTTGCCAAAGATGTAAGGATTATTTAGTAGGCGTTTATAAATACGCTAAAGACACATAACCAGATTGTTCAGCGGGTATCCGCTGCAACTGGTTGTTATGTGTGAGTTACGGGAGGAGTTATGGAGCACAAAGAATGGAAAAGTATATATAGAGAACGGCCAGAAGATAAGTCCGTTTGCGTAAGTCGTATTAGTGGTGAGGATGGTTATGCAGGCAATACAGTTTATGATGCTGAAACAGCAACATTTAGGACTTTTGAAGACCACAGAAACAGAATGATTATTACAGTGTGGAAACATAATGAGTGGTATTACAAATAACCACGTAAACAGCGGTTGGAACAATCCGACTGCTTTTAATTGTTATGCTGGAGTTATAGATATGAGTTACCCATATAAGACATTTATGGTTTATAGCGTTTGTAAAATAGACTTTAAAAACAAAACTTATGACAACATACGATTTTTTAAAGCCCCAAAAGATGCAGAATTATTGCGAGGTGATTTGGCCACGCAAGAGGCTGAAAACCCTGATGTTATGTTTGTTGTTGAATACTGCGACAGGAGTGAAATTTTATGAGCAATATAAATGCAATCTGCAAAGATGCCTCAATACATGAGTGTTACCACTGCCACGACAATTGCGTAAAAGAGGATATGCAAGATCTGTATTCAGATAATGAGGGTGATTTTGTGTATGTTTGCGAACCATGCACGGATAGTTTAGCAAAAGTGTATAACCCTCACGGGTGTCAAGCATAACCCCTTAATTTGCGGATGCTGAAAGCAGTCCGAAACATTTATTTGTTAGCTGTGGAGGCTAAGACAATGAAAAAATTATATTTAACATTAGAGCAGGCAACAAAGCTTGGCAGTGATTTAATTGAGTACGCAGCAATGCAGGACAGCAGCCAAAGACCATTATTCAAGGGCTTTGAAATATCATTTGGCGATATGCTTGCAGACAAGCCGCAACCCGACCAAAGCTTTGAAATGACACCTATACCAGAATTTGCTGAGATATGTGCAGATAGTGACAGCTAACATCGCTCTTAACGGGCAAGCAAAGCGCAGACCCGTTCAAGGCATGTGTTATAAAATTTACAGCACCCAACCAAAAACCACGGCTAATCGCTTTACGGTTTGGGTGCTTTTTTAATTGGGAGAAAGAAATGAAAGATTATGAAGAGTTTTTAGATACACAAATTTATTATATAGATAATCATTTTGGCGTTGAAATGTTAGTCGCTATAGATCCTGTAAAGAATACATTAACGCTAGATTCGTATCCCAATGTTATTGGTGAGTTGGCTGGGTGTGTGGTGGTTGATGGTGGTCTTTTTGCGCTTGAGAAGTTTATTCAAGATATTACTATGAGAGCAAAAGACTTCACAATGTCTATGACTGAATACGGCACTGACAAACCAGTCAGCATGGATAGCCTAGGAGCTGGCGCGGTTGATGCATCGCTAGATATTAGGAATAAGTTAAGTTTAGTGGTTTAGCCCACATAGAGAGAAAGTATTATGACAGTATTTTTTAGATAAACACTTAAAAAAAGTGATGATATATATATGATAGCTTTTATATTTTTTTTAATAGGTAGTGGGGTTGTAGAGCCAAAGACACCAGTATCAACACTGGTAAACACGCAAAACATACTTCTATTTATGTTTGAAGTTGCTGTTTATGCACTTTTATTTACATGGTTGACGTAATGAGAATGATTATTGCTTGTATAGTAATCGGGTTGATAGTGTGGTGGAGCGCTCTAGCCTGCTCTATGTTCTTTTATGTATTTAGTTAAATGCTGTATAATACCTACTAGCAATAACCATAAGGACTACTAATAATGCCCCCTCGCTCAATAAAAACAATTGAAGAGCTGCAAGAGTTAGTAACCAATTAC
>Ga0208315_1000674_pt1 | contig 21973 bp, 32 predicted proteins | sample MalvireepMed_215_FD_184239 | JGI IMG/M metagenome (GOLD analysis project Ga0208315, IMG submission 184239) | Marine viral communities from the Global Malaspina Expedition - Malaspina viral metaG DeepMed_215 (SPAdes) (version 2) | ecosystem: Environmental > Aquatic > Marine > Oceanic | place... | reverse complement strand
CGCTGATATTGTTGCAAGAACGGATTTATTGCTTCACCTGTTCTTGGATCTCTCCAACCTAACCCCATTTGTTGTCTGTATGCGGCATCTTGTACAGTAACTCGACCGTCTTTGTTCAGGTCTCCGGCTTGTATTTGTTCAGGTGTTAGTTGTTCGCCAGATACTGTCATTTTTAGAATATCGTCAGCAGACGTTAAGCCCTCATAATCAGCCGCTGTTGGCATTCCTAGACCTGCTTCGCCTCTTAGTCCTTGCATTCCTTGGAGTCCTTGCATACCTTGGAGTCCCTGCATTCCTTGAAGTCCCTGTGCTCCGGTAGCACCCATAGCGCCTGTGGCTCCCGTTAGCCCTTGGAGTCCTTGTAATCCTTGAAGCCCTTGTAAACCTTGTGCGCCTGCGGCGCCGGTTAAACCCGTGGCTCCCATAGCACCTGTCGCTCCAGCAGCTCCGGTTAATCCTTGCATGCCTTGTAAACCTTGTGCGCCGGTAGCTCCAGTTAAACCTGTGGCTCCCATAGCACCTGTTAAGCCTTGCTCTCCTTGAATGCCTTGGAGTCCTTGAGCACCTGCGGCACCTGTTAAGCCTTGCATACCCTGTAAACCTTGTGCACCAGTTGCGCCTGCGGCACCTGTGGCACCTGTTAGTCCCTGCATGCCTTGTAAACCTTGTGCGCCGGTTGCACCAGCAGCTCCTGTTAGTCCTTGCATACCCTGTAATCCTTGTAACCCTTGTAATCCTTGTGCCCCAGTAGCGCCTATTGCGCCAGTAGCACCTGTCGCTCCCGTCGCTCCTTGTAAGCCTTGTGCTCCAGTAGCGCCTGTCGCTCCTGTTGCGCCTATGCTTGGCGTCGGTGGTGTTGGTGGAGGTTGTCCTACATTTGGATCAAAGCTGGTTTTAAAACCGCCAGGAGCAGCTCCTGCTACCCACCCAGATGGTGCTTTCCAACCGCCACTTGTCGCTGTCCAAGTTTCCCCTGTTGTAGGATTATGGTAGGGCACCATTGCCATCGTGTTCATGCTATCTGCTGGTGGAGGTATGAATCCGGCAGGCGCACCGCCAGTTGTTCCTCCTGGAGTTTGTGGTCCAACTGGACGATTAGGAGAGTCCCAGCTTGGCGTGGGTGATATTGGCATTGGCTGTGGTCCCTGCTGATAACCAGGATCTCCTGGTTGCAATCTATAATCTGGTGCAAATACAACTCTGTCACCTCTAGGGGTCGATTCAAAAACCATATTATCTGGTAGGTTCTTTGGATCGACTATATTTCCGTATGGATCTCTCGTTGGCATTAACTGTGGTGGTCTGGTACTTTGCGGTGGTGGTGTACCAACTGGTCTAGGTGGAATCATTATGTTTGGATCGAATCCGCCTCCGAATCCGCCTCTTCCGCCGCCGAATGCAGGCGTATAGCCCCCACCCATGCCGCCGAATTGGCCACCAAATCCGCCACCAAATGGGTTAAACCTTCCGCCCATACCTCCAAATCCACCGCCCATGCCGCCAAACTGGCCACCGAACGGATTAAAACTTCTGCCCATGCCGCCAAATTGACCGCCAAATGGGTTAAAACCTCCACCCATGCCGCCGTAGCCTCCGCCCATACCTCCGAACGGGTTAAAGCCTCCGCCCATGCCTCCGAATCTGCCACCCATGCCACCCATACCGCCGAAGCCGCCCATTCCTCCGCCAAACATTGGCATTCTAGGTGGGGGCGAGTAAAACGGCATTCCGCCTGAGAATAAATTGGGTCCAGAACCCAAGCCTAGCATTGAACTAAACGGGTTCTGAGGAGGTGGCCTCATAAAAGGGTTCCTTGGTGGAGGGGGTCGATAAAAAGGACCCGTATCCTGCGGGGGTCTGATACCTCCAGGTCTAAAGGTGTTGCTTGTTTCTCGTGGGGGTCTACTAATATACCTTGCCATATCAGAAGCAGGATTATAACCAGGAGGCATTCCGCCACCTGGTGTATTTCCTATCCTTTGATCATTCGCATGGATTCTATTAGCTATAGATTCATTTTCAGAAGCAGATTTGTTCGGGTCATAAGGTATCATTTGTTGTGTGCCTCCCCTCGTCGAGTTCAGTCTCTGAATATAATCTTTAAGTGAAAAATTACTAGAACGGGAATTCATATCTGGAATTAACGGCATCGGAGAACCTGGCTCATACGACGACATTATTAACCCCCCATCAGCGAGACAATCCCGCCGTTAGCTAGACCTTGTTTTTCGGGATCCATGTAATCAACTTCTCGACCGCCACTCAAGGCTCTTCCTTCTGAGATGAAATCATACATGGCCATTGCCACTTCGTCTTCGCTCATTTCATTAAAGTTCGGACCTGCCACCATCATTTTTTCTTCAGGTGTTAACTCCATAAACATTTTGAGCATGTCAAAACTGTCATCGACTGGCTCTGGTTCTTGTTGACCGCCAAAACGATCTTGCAAATAAGCAGATGTTTGAACAGGGTCGGGAATAAAATCAAAAATAGTGCCTTTAAGCATACCTTCAGGTTGATAATCTCTAAATCTTTTCTTTTCAGCCAGGTCACCCTCTGCAAACCCTCTGACTCCGGGCATTCTAAGGTAAGGACCATAACCTGATCCTAAAACGGGAGGCGCAGTGGGTCTTGTCGGCATACCACCCATGTTGTAATACATTGGTTTCTTTTTCTTCATGAGAATCGTCTAGAGCTGGACATTAAAACACGCCTTCAAACTTAGTGCCGCGAATGGCTGCCCCTCCGCCTCTGCACTTGCCGGCGCCGGAACCCGGTTTAGGGGGTCCGCCATTGGCTTCTTTTTTAGGTTGTGCCATAGGCACGGTGCCCTGGTCTTTAATTTTCATGGATTTACTTGCGGTACCTGGATTTTTTGGTACGGCGCCTCTGAACTTTCTTGGTCTTTGCATTGGTCTTCCTCTTTTTTTTAGACTTTCCCGCCTTGCTCAGTGCAATGGCAACTGATTGTTTCTTCTTGTAGCCCTCTTTTCTCAGTTTCCTTATGTTAGCAGAAACTGTTTTCTTAGCGCTACCCTTTTTTAGCGGCACTTTTTTTCTTTACTGCTTTTTTCTTTGGTGCTTTCTTTTTAGCCGTTGTCTTTTTAGCCGCTGCTTTTTTCTTTGGCGTTGCTTTTTTCTCATCTTCTCTCGATTTAATAAGCTGTTCTTTTCGTTTAGGATCGCCGCGCCAGTCTCTCTCAGCCTGATGTGCTGCTAATCGTTTTTCTTCTGCGGCTCGTTCTTCAAGTTTTTGTGCCTTATGAGCAGCCTGCATGGCTTTCATCACTGAACTCATTGTTTGCTCTCCTGTTGTAAATCTGCTGCCTTAAATCGTTCTGCCTGTTCTAATCTGTCCTGCGCTGTTTCGTTCTTCATTACGGCAATTTCCTCGGATGAATCAATTCGTTCTTTAGCTAAATCATCCTGTTGGTCTATTTTCATTATATCTAAATTTTGCCTTTCTCCAAATTCTTGTTGTTTGCGTTGTAAATCACCGGCCTTAATATCCAACTCCTGGCGCCTTAATTCCACCAACGGATCTTCTTGCGGTGGCGGCGGTGCAAACTGCTCATTAATTTGTTGTGTCAGCTCGGCAATCACTTGTGCCACTTGTGCTTGTTGCTGTTGCATCATTTGCTGTTGCATCTGTTGTTGCTGTTCCGGCGGCATCTGCATTAATTGCTGTTGCATCTGCATCATTTGCGGATCTTGTGACATTTGTTGCTGTACGATTTCCTCGGCTTTGAGTGCAATATGATCATACACATGCGCTTGAATTAATGACAGCGCTTGCGGATTTTGTTGCACAATGGCGGTCTGATACAGGCTCATGTGCGAAGCAATATGAGCGTCGTGATCCTGTCCGGGAAAGGCTTTGGCCGCTTGTCCCATCAATAATCCCGCGTTCTCGTGCGCCGGATCCACCGGTTGCGGTTGCGGGGGTGGCGGCAAGAGCGCCTCGATGTTCTCCACATTAAGGGCTTGATACATTCGGCGATACGCCTCGTAAATGCCCGCTTGACCGTGAATCTCAGGGTTCGATTGCGCCATTTGCAGCATTTGCTGCGCCAGCATCACCCGTTGGCTCATCGAGAAGATGTTCGGGTCCGATACCGGAATAATATCCACACGATCATCAAAATCAGCCTGTTTAATGTTCTGGTCGCCGTTTTTGGTCATGTACGGGTAGGACGGCGGTAGGAATTGGGCGAAAATTCTCGCCAATAAGTTAAATTCTATCTTTTGCGCGTAATGTAAGCGCTTATGAATCGCCGACATCACCTTGGTGCCACGCTCCAGTAACGCCACGGTGGTGCCCACCGGCATTTCCTGATTGGAATCGCCCACTTGAATATCAGCAATGGAAGCAAACCGCTTACCGGCATCGACCATTAAGCCCATTAAGGCTAACAGGGTTTGTGACGGCTCTTTAAACGGCAATGGTACAAACGAATCTCGAAGACTGCCCCCTGGGGCGTCCATGTCGCGAAATTCACCCGGTTGTAAGGGCTGATCGTCGTTCCGGATGCGAATACCTCGCGCTTTAAATCCGGCCGGCAGGTTGGCGAGCGTGCCCGCGTCGATCAGCTGACGCAAAATCGAGGTGGACGCTCTGGAGAGTCCGCCAATCATGTGCGTTAGGCCAAAACCGTAAAATCCAAGTCCGGGTAGGAACTTGTAATGAACAAAATACTGAATCTTTTTCTTTAACGGGTCGGTTTCATTCCAGTTGCGACGAATGGAAAGCACCGCATTGTTACGTTTGGACAACGTCACAATGTAGGGCAACTTAACCCCGGTGGGTTCACCGGTCTCGTCCATGTCTTCAAACCCGTCAATATCCAAATCGGTATGAATTTCATACAATTCACAATCGCTGTCAGTGTTATACGACGGCTCCATGCCTTGGAGCTTGTCAATTTCCTCCTGAATGTCCTCGCTATCGTACTCGGCGCCCATCGATTTCAGAGGCACGTCACGATAGAACCCGCTGTTTTGCAATTTGACGACATCGTTCATCGGCATCGAGACGATGTTGGTAATCCGTACGGCAGTTTGCAAATCGCTGGTGTCATAAGGCACGACTAAATTCTCGGACGGTATAAATTTCGACACTGCCCGACCTAAATTCTGATCATAATAAACCTTACGAAACGCCGAACCGGACAACGGTAGATAAAATAGCAGCATATCTGTTTCCGGATCGTATTCTTCCATGACGTGCATGATTTGATAATTCATGTACTCCTTGACCCTGGCTGCTTGTCCCTCGGAGTCAGGAGTGATGGCGCCAACGATCTGAGTCTTTACAGGACCTTGAGCTGGCAGTATTTCGCCATAGGCTTGTGCCTGGAATTGCGTGACGGATTCGGCTAACAGGGGATGAGTTATGCCGGATGCGCCTTCAAATGGTTGACTTCGTTCTTCGTAACGCATGCCGAGAAATTCCAAGCCGTCACGATATTGTTTCTCCCATTCAGAACGAGAGTTAATATCGGCTTCGACATCGGCAACGCATTGGTTAAATATACCGTGTAGTTCGGAATCGTCCAGTTCTTCAGCCAAGTTAGCGCCAAATTCAACTTGCTGGGGCAGCATCTCGCCCGCCCCAACAACAATGTTTCCATTATCCAAGGCGGTAATGGGGACGTCTTCTCCATTCAACTCGGCGAGTGTGGGATCCTCTAGTTCAATTGTTTTGGAATCATCGATAACCTCCAATGGCTCTTCTTGAGCCGGGTATATTCGTTTATCGACGTCCGCCATAGTATCGCCCTTGTGCTAATGTAAACATAAGCGCACTAATCCAATTTCGATATTGGGTCAGTGGACTTATTACTGTGTTGTTCATTCTATACTTGAATTTAATAATTTTCATTAAATCCTTTTTTCCGTTGTAAATATTATTCATCAATAATAAATGTGCTGTTGCGGCACAAACTCCTCATCCTCTTCATCCGAGTATAGACGAACAAAGTTACCTTGTCTAAATCTCAGTATCGCTTGCGTCATCGAATCCACATAATCGTCGTGCTCGCCAAACGGAAAAGCAGCACACTCCTCAATAACATCCTCGGCAAATTTCTTCTGTGGCGCCCAGACCATCCCCGACTCAAACACCGGACTGACCGCGTGCACCCTAGTGACCTTATCATTACCTCTCGACGGGCGGTAGTTGACCACCGGTATCCCCATATTGCGTAGTTCGTGGGTCAACGGCGTTCCTGACGCCTGGGACTCAACTAGCACCATTTCCGGCTCCCAATACTTATACTCCTCATTGGCCACCGCTTTCAGCTCGGGAAAATCCCAGCGTCCGCGTTTGGCATCGAGCAGTATAATCGCATCGCCGCTGTCATCACTCGGCTTAAAAATGCCCCAAGTGGTAATGGCTGAAAAGTCAGCCGTTTCCTTCTTGGAAAACGCCGTATCATAGCTCTGAATAATGTACTCCACCGGCGGTATCTTCTCCTTTTCCCAAGGCTGCCACCAATCCCGTTTGATAATCGCGCCTTCTTCCGAAGTCGGGTTCTGCATGTACTGGGCATTCCACTTGGTCACCGGCAGTGAAGCTTTCACCGCTTCGAGTTCCTCCAATTTCCAATACTCAGGCCATAACGGATTGCCCGAATCCTCAAAAATCGCCGGTAGTTCAACAATATCCCACTGATCCGCATGCACCTCGGTCTGTCGTTTCAGCAATTGCGCCGTTAAATCAATGGTCGACCAGCGCGTCATCACAATCACAATCGAACCGCCCGGTTGAAGCCGCTGACGAGGACCAGAGGTGTACCATTCATAAGCTGAATCCAATGCCGAGGGACTGAGCGCATCTTGTTCGGAGTGCGGATCGTCAATGATGAGCAGATCGGCGCCACGACCGGTAATGGCTCCGCCAACACCAGCCGCGAAATACTCGCCACCCCTGTTGGTTTCCCAACGCCCCGCCGATTTCGAGTCGGCACTGAGCGTGACTTTGGGAAAAATGGCTTTGTACTCCTCGGAATCCATAAGATTCCTGACTTTACGCCCGAAACGCACAGATAATTCGGAGGTATGGGTGGTTTGCATGATCTTCATGTTGGGTTTGAGTCCCATCACCCAGGAGGGAAAGTACACGGAAGCGAATTCGGATTTGGTGTGCCGTGGCGGCATATTGATAATGAGTCTCTTGATCTCGCCTTTGGCGATTTGCGTGAGCTTATCGGCAAAAATTTTGTGGTGATCGCCCTGGATAAACTCCGGCCATATGTATTTTATGTAATCCAAAAAGGATTCTTGTACCTCCCCTTGTTTGTCCAGGTTTTCCAATCGCTCTTGCAGCAAGAGGATCTCTCGCATTGCATCTACAGGTACATGTCTCAAGTTCGACATAGGAGTCACTATAATGTGTTTTGTTTTTTCATTCAATTATTTGTGTTGAACGTTATTATATATACCAAAGCATAGGAGTCCCAAATACTATAAGGGGGGGTTAGGGGTCGAGATATGAAAATCTCGGATTTTCGACATCAAATGGAAAAGAATCCTAGCGTGAGAGCAACTGCGCATATTGATACGCAAAGTAGACTAAGGACAAAAATAAATCCCTTTGTTTATAGGGGTTTCAGAGCATCATAACAAAAATAAATATACTTATCGTATAAAATAGATTAATGTTGAATAACATTTCAACATTAACTACAAATAAAGGAGAAAGTGAAATGAAACAATATAAAACTGAAGACGGATATGTTTTCGATCTACAAGATGACGGTAGCTTAACTGATGGAGATATGACTTTTGATTCATTGGAAGAATTGAAAAAGCATGTTGATGTATACGAAGTTAAATCCGAATCAATGGACGGAGAACGAAATGAATAAGTATACCAAGATTGGAATAGATCAAATGGCAACGAATCGACAACGCATGAAAGAGTTGGAGAAGAAGAAAGATGTAGCAGAATATCTACTGTGTAAAAAGAAAGAAAGCACATTTAGAAAGTTTGTTAAGGACATCTTCTCTAACTTCGTTATTGTTCGTGATGGTCATGTAGCGTTTAAGAAATACGATAGGGAGATGTTGATTGATGTTGGCAACAACGAATTCAATCTTGTCGGATCGAAACTTATGCTACCAATTAATATAGATTATAAACCTACGCATGTTAAAAAAGTAGATGCTACATGGGCAATGAGGTTGAATCTTAATAACTTTGTTAGAAAGGTGCAATCATGAGTAAAACTGGAGATTTATTTATCGAAAGACAAGAGAGTGGCGAAAGCCACTCTCCCACCGAGATTAACCCAATGGATAGTGGAGAGAATTTTTCTCACTTCGACCTTGAGCAAGAGAGGAAATGGAAGAATTACTATAGAAATGTGGATATTCCAAACGATTGGTTAAATGTTTCTTATGGTAATGATATGCATCCTAGCTTTGAATTCAATGGTTATCACATTTGGTTTAATTCGCCAATTCTAGCGATAAGACACGAGAAACATTTTGAATTCGGTTATACCGATCTCAATAATTTCATCGATTGGCAATTCATGGTTACCTTGTCCGAAGAATATGGTTGGGATACTTCAGATCCAATACTAATGACTTCTGACTTTGATGAAGTAATGAAGTTGGTTAACTATGCTAAAGGGGGGAAATCATGAACGATCTAGCAAATAAAGAGAGTGGCGAAAGCCACTCTCCCAACCAATGCAATCTTTGTGGAAAGATAGTCGATGAAAGAGCAATGCAAGAACAATGTGGTCTTAATATTTGCATTTCTTGTGATGGCAAATATTCAGATGAAGAATTGCTTGAGTTAAAAAATTAGAACCCAGATCAAAACCCTCACAGCTGTCAGCTGTGGGGGTTTTTCTTTTTTTACTATCATTATTACTATCATAGAGAGCAGATTGCAGATGGGGGGCAGATGGCCAAAACCCTGGGCAAAAAAAAAGAGAGAGCAATCTGCTCTCTCTTTCCATAGGCTCCCAACCCTATTGTTTAATTTACCTTAATTTCTCAAAATCAAATTTATAACAACGGTCATCATAATTAGGACTCATATTTTCCCAACCAAAACCAAATTCCCCATCATCAGACGCATTAAAATAATCTTCAATACTTTCCCATTTATCATAAGAAATTTCTGCTTCATCTGTGTGATGAAAGATTAATACTTTCTTATCTGATAAATGAAACATAAGATGCAAACAACCACCACCACTGTGAAAAGTTACCATCCTCTCAATTTCAAGATCGTTAAATTTTGATTTAGAAAAATCAATTGCCAAACTAATATCATCAAGAACCATATGTGACCAAATGTCATGAGGTATATCTTTTTCCATTTCGTTACTCCAAAGTTAATTAATTTACCCCTTAATTATATCAAATTCATTATACTTTGTGTGTATTATTTTGGTATAATAAAGATTCATTTAAACTATTATTTGGAGTAAAAAAATGAAACTAGATATTAAAAAACTAAAAGATGGAGATCGCATACAGTTTGGCAAAGACACATTTGCACAATGCACTAACTATGAAGTTGATGTGTCTGGACTCAAAGGAACAATAACAGAAGTCACCGTAAATGATGATGAAGTTATCGTGGTTCGTTTAGATAAACACCATGATGATTTTAAGTATTGGGATAACGAAATTTACTTCGATCTAAATGAAGATTGTGAACATGGAACACATTACTCATATCTCGAAAAAGCAAGACTGTTGGAAAATAAGAAAGAAACATTAAATTTGAAAAAAATATCTCGTGATTCTCGCTCTAAGTTTTGGGAAACAGTAGCAAGAAAACATATGCCACTAGCAGAAAGTGGAGATTTCGATCCTTGGGAGCATCACAAATTTGACATAGCAATTGAAGAAGCAATAAAACATTGGTGGCATTGCAATGGCTCAGAGCATTACAACTTAAAAGATGGCGATGAGATCTTGGTTCGTAGAGGGGATGAGTCATGAAACTAACAGTAAGAGAATACGATCCAGTCGAAGCAAAAAAAGAAAGGGACTTGGAGATTAAAAAAAGAAGAAAACAATATCCAATCCCCTTAGATGAAAAAACCCGAAAGGAAATTTTAAGGCGGTGTCAAATTCTAAGAATATTGGGAGATGATGGAATAGGTTCTTACTATGAGCAATCCTCAGATCAAGAGTTGGTTGATGATTATAGTTGGGTTCTTGATAAAGAACATGACCGATTATTGAAAGATGAATTTATAATGGTGATTTAGGATAATCACTCCAAAGGGAAAGGGGGGCGTCAGCTCCCCTTTTTTTATGGCCTTGTTTCTGGGGGATTACTATCATTAATACTATCATAGGGGGCAGATTGCAGATTTTAGCCGGGCGCAGACAGAACCGGGCGCACCAGGTCGCGTTTAAAGCGTTTTCAAAGGCCGGGCAATAGCCCAGGTACCCGGAAAATAGCTGCTTTTGTTGTTTACTTTAAGTATAAAACCGTAGTATAATGATCTTACATTTTAATTATTTGGAGATAATAATGTTTAACTATAAAATCAAAATATCAAACTTTAAAGATAAGCCGCCAGTCATGACAACCTGGTCCAATATTTGTAAAGTCTTTGAGTTGGACTATACACCAACACCAACAACACCGGAATTAATAGCCGTTAAAAGGGGGTTAGCTAAACGTTTTGGAATAACTCTTGATGATGTGATCATCTATATAGATGAAACACCAATTTTATAAGGGGGTGAATAATGCACACTCACTTGACTAAAAAATCATCGAATCCTAAAACCGGGCCTATCCCGGTATCCACTACTGAAGACAAAAGCTGCCCGCCCAGCTGTCCATTGAATGACGGGACCTGTTACGCCAAACATGGCCACTTGGCCATGCATTGGAAAAAAGTATCTGAAAAGCTCCGGGGCGAGAGCTTCAAGCAATTTATCCAGGAAGTGGAAACAATGGCAGCCGGGACTTTTTGGCGTCACAATCAAGCCGGTGACCTGGCCGGATCAGGCGACTGGATCGACGGGCGGAAGCTTAAAAGCCTGGTAAATGCTAACAAAAACAAACGCGGCTTTACTTATACTCATAAGCACAAAATCAAAAAGAACCACGCCAAGATTAAACACGCCAACGATAACGGGTTTACCGTGAACCTTTCAGCTGACAGTCTGGACCATGCGGACGAACTCAAAGCCCTGGGAATTGGCCCGGTGGTGGTGATTGTCCCGGCGGATCAAGCATACAATCACACGATCACCACGAAAGCCGGCAACAAGGTTAATATTTGCCCGGCCACTTACCAGGATAATGTGACCTGTAAAAGCTGCCAGCTGTGCCAACATGCCGGGCGGTCCAATATGGTGGGCTTTCCAGCTCATGGGACCGGCAAGGGAAACATCAGCTGATGTTTTCTTTTGTTGGGTACTATCATAGGGGGGGGTGCAGATTGTATAACACGCAGATTTCTGCTAGTCTACAAGCTCTCCCAGAGGATGATTCGATAATTTATCCTAAAAGCAGCGCCTGGAGATATCTCTATTTCTCCAAAGTAGTTAAAATGACTCCGGGCGTTCGCAGATTTCCAAAGCACACAGACGACCGCAGATTATTTCACCGGGCGCAGATGTCGCGTCCAGCTCAGAGCTGATTCCCATTTCAAACCGCCATTTCAAATCGCAGCAAGTGTCTACGAAGGGGGGAATTTGATTAAACTATTGTATAAAACATAGTTACAGTTTTTTTTCTTAACCTCAATATACTCCTTGATATATATAGCCTTCCTGTGCCATAATATACATACAGTAGAAAAACTACTGTTTATTTTCAGACTACTAAGGAGAAAAAATAATGAACGAGAACAACACGTTAACCAAAATCAGAGGCCAATCATGAGTACCGATTATATGCCAGTTAATGCCCTTTCATACGAAAAGATCAAGAAACTATGCCCGGAAATAAACTTTGTTAAAACCAAAAACGCACAAAACAAGTGGGGAGAGGTCATGCAACTTGAAGAAGATTGTATGCGATTCTATGATCATGATAACAAAATTATCATGTTCACCAGGTACGGTGCTAATCAAGTAACAGCTATGATTGATCTCATTCAATTCCGATTGGCAACACCGATCTATGATGAATACTCAAAAGAATATGAAGAAATGACTCAGGACTTATTCCAAGAAGGAATGGAGGTTTCTGAATGAACATATTTTATTTTTATGATTGCCCTGTTAAATCAGCAGAAGCACAACCTGACAAGATGCTAGTGAAGATGCCATTAGAAACAGCACAGATGTTATGCACAGCACACAGAGAATTAGATGGTGACGAGTATACAGACAAGGTAGGTTTATACAAGCGAGCATATTTGAATCATCCTTGTACTATATGGGCTAGAGAATCAAGTGCTAATTACTGGTGGTTGTTAGACCATTTCTTGGCATTAAGTGAGGAATATAAATACAGGTATGGTAGAGAACACGCTAGTTTTGTAAAACTTGAAAGACCTTTATGTAGAAGGCCTAGAAATATAAAGGTAGGTGGTATGACGCCAATAGCACAAGCTATGCCAGATCAATACAAGAATGACGATCCTATCAAAGCATATCGTGATTACTGTATCAACGAGAAACACTATGCGAAATGGGAAAAAGGCAGAGAAAAACCGGAGTGGTGGACATGACTAAATTACTAGACATCATGCTAAATCTTTACGACTGGATCAACCAGGCAATAATCAAAATCAAAAGACGGCCTATACAAAAGGTCAAGAGAGGCAAACAATGACTGACTTTCTAATGCCTGGCCTAATCTTTGGCATGGTTGATAACGGGGTTCTCATTCTGGGCGCGTACACAGGATTAGAGGTAGATCGATTTTTTAAAGGCAATGGACAGGTAGGTGCAATTCTGGGCGCGGGTGTGGGAAACACCGTATCAGACGGTCTAGGAGCAGCTATTGATCCCACCATGAGCCACATGATCATTGGAATTATATTAGGGTGTTTGATACCGTTAATACTAATACCAATAATTGAAACCCGGAGGAACGGTGGCAAATAAGATGAACCTAGCTATACAAAAACAATGGGAAAGCATCCTTAACGATCAAGATTCTGATGTCTTTCTTTTAAGACGTTATGATGATCTGAAAAAGAACCCAGACCCTAGCCTGGGTCTAGTAAGGGCTATAGAAAAAGAGCTTCAGTCCAGGGGGTGGCATCTTGACAACAACAAAAACTGGTCATGGGAGAAAAACAATGAACGAAACACTATTTGATTTTTTAAGACTGCTTGGGGTTATTGCCTGTTTCGCGGCCCCGGCTTATATAATGTTTAAATATCCGGATGATCCGGAAACGTAAGGAGAAGATTGATGAATAAAAAAACAGCAATTATATGCTGTGCACTCGGTGCAAGCGGAATGATCTATGGAACAATGAACTTTGATCTTGGCGGTATTAGTTCAACAGCACTAGCTATAGCAGTTTCCATGAGTATAACTTTGGGAGCAGTCATGTTCCTTTATGGTGCATACAATGTTTTTAAAGGCAAACCAAAAATAATAACAGCTAATAAAGGAGAAAAACCAATGGCTAAAAAGAAAGAAAACCTAATGAAAGACGAACAAGATGCAGTCTTGAGTGTTGACTTAATGAGAAGAGAAAAGGAACTATTTGATCGCCAGAAAGAGTTGGCGAAACTAACAAAAGAAGTAGACAGTGAAATTGCCAAAGTTCACGAAAGAATACTGGAAAAGGGTTGGACAGCCCAAGATGGTGCTTGGGTTATAGGGGATGATAGAAACTAATGTTAGACGAAGAAATGATGGCGATAACGGACACAAGTATTGTTGCCGGAAAGAAAAAGGAGAGTTTATCAATGAATAAAATAGACGCTATAGTAGACAGCCAGGGTAAGCTCCATTGGTTTGAAGCACCGGAGCAGCCCGAAACAGACTACGATTCCATCCTGGAACCCGCAGATTATCAGCTCACAGCTGACAGCACTCAGTGGTTTATGCACAATGATTTAGCTATTCGCATTGAAACGGATGCAGATTCAGTCATAATAAGTGTATACAATGACAGAGGAAAAGCACTAGGAGACTGTATTCTTCATCAAGACCTGGATGCCAACAAATCGTATGACACAAAGAAATGACGACCGCAAAATCGCTGAGCTAATAACCGATTACTTTCTAGATCAGCTTCAAAAAGATGTCACCATTGAGGTTGATTGTAAGGTTCATGGCCAATTCAAGCACAGTAAAATTGATTCAATCCCTGAGGGCGATTGCCCGGATTGCCACTTCCATGACGAATACCTTAAGGCACTCTCTTCAGAGCGTGCAGACTGGATCGATAAGTCCAAGCTTCACTAATCTTCATCATCCTCCAATACCTCAATCACTTCCGGTTTCGGAGTCACGTCCTTCACCACATTCGCCAGCTTGTTCTGTTTCATCAGGTTCGCTAGCCTGGCCTCCACCTGCTCCCGATCCATCTGATCGATCTTCCCGTACTTAACTTCTTTCCTGTCCACCATCAATCCACCCAACTTCGCTCGGCCCAACTCAGCCGCCACCGCAGCTCCGAACACACCGTCATCCATAGCCGCATCCCTGATCTTCTTCAAATCTTCAGCCACCTTCTCAAACGTAATCTCATACCGCTGTCTTTGTCTGGCCTGTAATTCATCAATCTTATTCTGCACATGCTCATATTGTGGATCATTCAATAACCGGTGCGCAATGATATCCGGGTTCTTATACCCGGCTCGATGTGCACAATCGCCCTGACCCAAATCTTCAAACACATACAAATCAATAAACGCTCTTTGCTTCTTTGTAATTTTCTTCTTCATTAACTCTCCTTCCATTATACTTTTCGTATCTCCTTCTTTTTTTTAACGCTGTCCAAGGCAGAGCGGTAGAGGGGAGATTGTGTTATACAACTCTTTCCTCTCTCCTTTAGGAGAGCGTACCACCGTACCGCCGTACCATCTATATTCCACGGGGGCTGTAGAGGTGGCAGTACGGTGGTATGGCATAGTACAATCATACCCCCGTACCATGTATACTTTCCTTATTATATAGGGGTTTCAGAGGCACATGGTACGAGTCACGCAAAGTAGCCATACCATGTGTTTTGCCCCATTTTGACCCTATTTTAACCACCCGATTCTTCCTCATTCTCACTACTATTTGTAGACAAAACAATCGTCATGCCCACCATATAAACCAACTGCGGAAGCACCGCATTTCCCAAGGCTTTTAATCGAGGCACTCGCAATTTATTACTCGGCGCTACTCTAGGGATTCCTCGTTCCCAAGATCCGTCCAGCCATGCGGAAATCCCATCATTCCCTCCACCCAGGTAGGATTCAAATGTAGTTTTTCGTCGCTCTTCTTCACTTCGCTTCGCACCTTGTCGGGCAGTGAATTGCTCGGCAAGCGTCCGTTCTTCTTCAGAGTTTCGGGCTTTCTCGGCCCCTTCCAATCCCTCGCTGTGGGTGTCGGGAACATATTCTGTTCCAGATAGTTCGCTGCATCTCTCAGCTTCACGCCCCAACGCTCGCCCTTCTTGTTCCGTCTTGAGAAGCTCCCGTTGTTCAGCTCCACGTCCTCCACGATTCCGCCCTCCACGTCGCTCGCTCTGGGTGTCGGGAACATCAGTTTCATGTCCGTTGTCGGTTCGCCGTATTGCACCTGTTCCGATAGGTTCCCCGGAGGCACTGTTTTCCTGCCGATGCTTTCTCGATAGGCTTTCCGATACTCCAGAGCTTTCTCCGATCTCGAATCGATGTTCGTCGCTGACGGAGTCAGCCATAGGGGTTGCACCGCTACCGTTAAGGGCGTACCGCCCTGTTTGTATTTCTTCGTCCGTGAGCTCGCCGAATCCTGGGTGACGGTCGGCCATATTGTCTGCGATCCAGAAGATTCTTTCACGTCGGTGCGGGGCACCGAGGCTCGATGCTTCAACACTAAAGCACCTGACGGTGTAGTTCTCACTGTCCAGGTCTTCGAGTACGGTATCCAAACCGAGTCGAAGATGTCCGCCCACGTTCTCTCCAATCGCGTAATGCGGACGCAATTCTCTAACGAGTCTAAAATATTCCGGCCAGAGATGTCTTGGATCGTCTTCGCCTCCTTGACGTCCTGCAACTGAAAACGGCTGACACGGGTATCCTCCACAGATAACGTCAATGCCTCGTCGTCTTGAAATAATTCCGTCTGCCTGTAATTTTTCATAACTTAACTCCTTTACGTCGTTATATATCGGCACTTCCGGCCAATGTTTATTTAATACCTTACACGGAAACGCCTCGATCTCACAAAAAGCCACCGTTTCAAAGTAGCCCGTTGAGTCTAGACCAAGGGTGAACCCTCCTATCCCGCTGAATAAGTCCAATGTTCTTAATTTTTCCATACCTTGCCATTCACAATACCCAACTTCACTGCTTTATTGTAAGTCGCTCGCGCCATCTGGGTGGGAAACGCGATGAAATTACCGAACACCCTACCCTTACCGACTCTCTCGTAGTTCGGTATGAGGTCGGGATCAATCGTTCCCCCAATTCTTTTAACTCGTATCATGACCGCCCCGCCAAAACAAATAAAGCACCCCATCAGTATAAACAACCCGCTGAGTACCGTTTGTACGGTAGCCGTTGACGGGTTCAGTGAGAACATGTTATTAAAGAACCCTAACACGCTGAGTGTGTAGAGGTCGCCCTTGAGCACCATTGATGCCAGGTCTATAAACACTAAACCACTGGCAACCATGACCATACCTGCTAAAAACACCATTAATCCTAAAAGTTTCATCTTTTTTTCTCCCCTAATGAAACCGGGGGAGTTATTTCCCCCGGCTCAAAACGAGCCGTTCCTAAACGCGCAAACATTTCTCCTCGGCTCATTTGTTTTATTCTTCTTCCCAGGGTTTTACCCCCTCGTTACTAACCAGCCAATGCCATGTTTGCTTGCCCGGAATTGCATGGGTTAGCACGCGCCCACCCAAATATTTTTGCACATAACTCACAGCTGCTTTGCCCTTGCCCACCCCACTGGGTAGCCCTCGGTCTTTTAAGCCTTTGCGTGCCTGTAATTCCAGTTCTGCGCGTGTATAAAATTTTGTTTTGTCCATTGAGTTTGCCACCGTGTGCGCGATATCGACCTCATCGACCTGTTTTTCCGCATCGAAATCAACGATGTTCCAAAGGCCTGTGTCAAAGTTAAAGTAGGCACCATGACTTTCCGGCTCCCTCGCATTCCGAGCTTCATAGAACAGCGTCACGTTCGGCTTATCACCGAGTAACTTAATGCCTGAGTCAAACCACCCGGCGAACACACTGCCCCCACGAGCTGACATGAAACTCATGTCGTCCTGTCGATCCTTGCCGGTGTGATGGGCAATGATGAAGCACACGTTGTGCAACTCAATGAGTCGATCCACTCGACCTAGGAGCTTATGAATGTCCGCGTTGGAGTTCTCTTCACCATCAAAGAAGTTAATGAACGGATCCAACATTACAATGTCGGGTTGATGAAAGGCGATTTCTTCACTGACCATATCAATGTCGCTGTCTTTCAGTAGGTTTTTACGCAAGCGCCCGCTGACAATGAGGTTCTCGCCCAACGACTCAACGTATTCGGATTGTTCTTCATAGGGCGTGAGGTACAAGTTCACCCGCTCGGTGATGTAGGCTTCAATGATCTCGGCTTGTAACCACATCACCTTTAATGGTCTAGGAAAAGACTTGCCCATAAACTCGGTACCCGTTGATGCTGCTGTCGCGAACGCGCCCAGCCAATGCGACTTACCAATCTTGGGTTTACCAATCATTAACACTCTGGCCTGTTGAAAGATAAACTTATCCCCCCAATACTCGGTCGGGGTTTCAATGTCCAGTGCGCTAAAGTCCTTCCATGGCAACAACCCCAGAGGACCTCGTTCGGGTTTCTCAACAGCCAGGTTCTCAATCGGGTCTTCCTGTTTTAATATTTCCTTTTGCTCGTCCTCCAAATGCACTTCCCATTTACTGGTTTCCCATCGGAGCATTCCCATCTCCACGTCTTCGGGGTGTCTTTTTATATGGCCGTTCACAATCGACATCGTGGTCGTGGTCACCTCCATCGGTGACATCGGCGGAATATTGGTTTGATTCCAATCCTGGGCTTTAATTAATATGTCTCGTTGACCCCACCCTTCCTTGATCCACTTCCCGACCAGTCGTGCCAACTTGTCGTTACGAGTACCAATGTCGGTGCCGACGCTATCAAGCTTTCCGGAGACAACATTCTGGGTGTGACCAACATTGTTAAACTCGGCGATTCTTTGTAGGTCTTCGGGTTGTAAGCACGGCAGTTCATCGATGTCACTAATTGAGGTGTGACTGTCGTTTATAAAAAAGTAATCGTGAGAGGGACACAACATGACATAGCCGCCAGTGCCTCGGATGTCGAGCTTATTCTGGCCTGCCGAATTACGAACCTCCAAACCTGGATTAATACTATAAAAGAAGTGCATCCCACCTCTGGGAGTCATCTGCTTTAATGGAGTACCGGTAATTTTTTTACTTTCGATAAACTCAACCGCCTCTTGTGAATCAGCATCGAGGACCACAAAGTTAATCCCGGTGAGTGCTGCCCAATTGGAGAGCGGAAACTTTTGTAGCCACTCGTTCATCTGTCGACGGGTGGGCTGGGTGCGCTGAAACGGCTCCCACTTCACTCTGGGCGCTTTAGCCCAGCGTGCCTTTATCTCTTCTTCGGTGTCAAACGTGTGGCGTTTACGAAAATACTCTGGTATGTATTCGTCTTTCGATCCGCAAGGTATTAAATGGAATCCATGCTCCCAATAACTGTCGAGCATTTCATTTTTAACGTCCTTACTGATTTTCTCCCACGTCTGATTCGCATTCAGAATCAAACTCATAAAGACTTCCTTTAAGCAACATCTGCTTTTTGACGAACGGCTCGATCTGAATCTAAATCTTCAGGTGATCCGTAAATGGAATCCCAGTTAAGGATCCCCTTTGAATGTTTCATAAGCTGTTTGGCTTGCTTAACACGCGGTGCTCGCGCATAATATCTCCATGCCTTAACGGTGGACTCGGAGGTGCCCAGGTCTTTAGCCACGGCCTCGATTCCTACGTCTTGTATATATTCGGATAGTGTAATTCTAATACTAGCCATTTGATTCTCCCATATATGTATAAAATTTTTCTTGAAAAATAGAATAATAATTCCTTGACATCTAAATTGCAAGAGATTATTCTTAGTGCCGTAGTTAGTTAAAGTTAGTTTTATTCTTTGGGAGAAGAATCATGCAAGACATCACAGCGCTGCGATCAAAGCGCAGAGAATTATTAGCCCTCAAAGCTGATCTTGATCGACAAATTAAAGCAAACACCAATGAGATATTAAACCATCCCGATCTAGGGATAGATGTTGAAAGCCTTTCAAACAAAGGGGGTTCGTCAACACAGAACGGATTTAATATATCCTTTTCACGAACCATAGATTGGGATCAGGAATACCTGCGTACTATTAAAGACAGCATACCTGCCAGCGCATGGCCGTTTAAAACCAAAGAAGTTTTAGGCTTAAAAGGTTTTCAAAACTACTGTATGGATTATCCGGATCACGGAAAAACTTTACAAAAAGGCGCAATAACTAAAATATCAAAGTCTCCACGAATTGTGGAAAAGGAGGGTCTGCATGAGTCTAATGGATAAAATCAATAATCAAGCCGCATACACGCAAGTGAGAATGAATATAACCGGCACCGACGGCATTGGTAAAAGCACCTTTGGCGCGGGCGCCCCCAAACCTATCTTTATTTGTGCAGAGGACGGCTTACGTTTTATTGACACCCCTCACTTCCCGGTTTGTGAAACCTATAACGACATCATGGAACAGGTTAAAACTCTGAGCACTGAAGAGCATAATTTTAAAACGGTTATTCTGGACACCACCGACTTTGCCGAAAGACTGTGTCAGGAACAGGTTAAGGAAAACCACAATATAAAAACCATTGAAGCTTTGGGTTTTGGTAAGGGGTTCACGGAGAGCTACGAGCTGTTCGCAAGAATCTTAAGAAACCTGGAAGCGCTTTCTGTTGCCAAGAAGATGAACGTCATACTACTATCACATGTACAAATACGAACCTTTTCTGATCCGGAACACGAACCCTACGACCGCTATGAGCTGAACACGCATAAAAAAGTGTCCAGTCTGATTCGTTCCTGGGTCGACTTTAATTTTTTCGCTAATCATTTGTTTACCACCGTGAAGTCCGGGCAGGGCTTCAATGAGAAAGCTCGTGGCAAAACCTTTAGCGATAAACGTTATTTATTCACGAAGAGAACCGCTGCTTTTGATGCCAAATCAAGACTTCAACTCCCTGAAAGAATAGATTTTAACTGGTCTGCTTTTACAGACGCCTGTAAAGCGACGGTTATACCTAATGAAACCAAAAACAAAGGAGGACAAAATGTCTGAAGATTTTCATATAGACCTTAGTACGGTCGAGGACACTGGCGGAAGTTTTGAACCCATACCGGAAGGCACTTATGAATTAATGGCCGAGGACTGGGAGCAAAAAATTTCAAAAGCCGGAAACAAATATCTCAAAGTCACATACCGGGTGCAAGGTGAAAACTATGCAAACCGTGTGATTTGGGAAAACTTTACCATCTCTGGTGCGAACCCAACGGTTGGCATCAGTCGTTTAAAGCAATGGATGATTGCGACAGGTAGCAACGCTACTGAGCTTAATCGAGATGCTGTAAACAACCTGATGATGGAAAATTTTATGGCTAAAATTGGTATTGAGAAAAATGATCAGTATGGAGATTCCAACAAAATCATTTCTTTTCTTAGACCTAAGATGACCGAAGCGATGCCAGCAAAAAAAGAACCAGTGGTTGAGACCACGACACAACAGGTGTCCACTGCCACGGGTAATGCCATCGGCAATTGGGACGAGTAATAGATCACCTCCGATCACGAGTTTGATGGCTACTCGTTTATCAAAAGGCCACACTTATCTAGGGAATTACAATGAAAGACGACGACGAATTAAGCCAGTCGGTTAAGGACGGCATCAAAGCCGGGGAAGCTATGATCAACGACCTTTACAATTTAATTGAAGAGTGGAAGAAACGCGGCATTTCAGAAGAGAACATTGCCAGAGTCCTGGTCTTCATACATCCCGACATCATATTATCTACTGCGCCCAGCAAACAAAATGCTTATAATTTATTAAACATATCTATAAGTAAAATTGCCGAGGCTCTTAACGAAGACGAAAACTCGGACAACGGAGAAACGGTGCACTGATGCAACTCAGATACTACCAAGAAGAGGCGCTTGGATCACTACTGGATTACTTCCAGGCAAAACCCATTGATCACAACCCACTCCTCGTTTTACCCACTGCTGCCGGGAAAACCATTGTGTTTTCACATCTGATTAAAGAACTCAGCTCTAGCAATAATCGGTTCTTAATTCTGGCGCACCGACAAGAGTTGGTTTCACAAGCCAAAGACAAACTATTAAAGGTGTGGCCTACCGCACCTGTCGGTGTTCTAGCCGCCTCACTAAAAAGCTATGACACCGACGCCCCAGTATTGATCGCATCCAGGGACACCCTAGCGTCCGAAAAGCGACTGGATGCGATTCCTGGAGTTGACTATATTATTATTGATGAGGCTCATCATATAGCTCCGGGACCAACCACTCGCTATAGAAAAATATTAAACGCAATGAATGAAAAGAAACCTTGTAGAGTCATGGGGGTAACCGCCACGCCTTATCGCATGGGACAAGGGTATATCTATGGTGACAAACTAGATCATTTCTTTAGAGAGGTAGCCTATCAAATTTCCATCCCACAATTGGTTCAAGATGGTTATCTCTCGCGACTTTCTGCGTTTGCTGTTGACAACAAGGCAGTCATTGATGCCAGTGGTATTAGAC
>Ga0208315_1000673_pt1 | contig 21979 bp, 24 predicted proteins | sample MalvireepMed_215_FD_184239 | JGI IMG/M metagenome (GOLD analysis project Ga0208315, IMG submission 184239) | Marine viral communities from the Global Malaspina Expedition - Malaspina viral metaG DeepMed_215 (SPAdes) (version 2) | ecosystem: Environmental > Aquatic > Marine > Oceanic | place... | reverse complement strand
ATCTGGGAACTGAAGAAATCTGGCAACGAGGGCGATGAAAACATTGACGTGGGCCTCTGGCATAGAAAGGCCAATATCGTCGCCAAGCAGAAGCCGAGAGCGTTTGGTATCACATTTGCCGACGATGCTATCACCATCACGGACAAGGACCCGATGGAGTCCGAGGTGGTCAGCGAGAACTTGTCGATCTCAGAGTTGGTCTACCAGATAGTGAGCCGTAACGGACAAGGACCCGGCGGAGGACCTGTCGAGAAGGCCGAGATGACCGAGCGGGTGGCTGAGTACCGGAGCGAAACGGCTGACAAGGTCCGAGCAAGCGTCGCGACTGCGATCAGCAGGCACCTCAAGGCTTCACGCATCGTAGAGATAGATAACAAGCTCGCTATCCAGGCGAGGCTGGAGGACGAGTGGACGATCTAGAGGACGTGCGGAAGCTGGTCTTGAAAGCAAAAAAGCAGGGGATCACCATGCGCGTCTCAGATGGGCAGCTCGTGCTGAGCGGACCCCGCAACGCTGAGATAGTGAGTGAACTCAAAGAGCACAAGGTCGACGTCCTGGCGGCGCTGCTCTGGCCCAGCAGCCTGGACGCGATAGTCAAGCGACTACGGAAGGGGCAGGAAACGCTGATCGCCATGCAAGATAAACTTTGGGACCAAGACAGTAACCCCATAGGGTCCCAGAAGGCTGTGGGGCTGTTCGTGGCTGCGATGGTTACGTGGGACATACTAGAGATGCTGCTTCAGGGCCACTCCCGCTACGGTGCGGGGTGCCCCATAGGCCCCGACGGCTGCGACACAGAGAGCCCAGTATTGTGTAGGAGTTGCGGACGATGAAAAGCATGGCTGTAGCCGACATTATAGAAATGACAGAGCGGATGATGGGACAGCGTATACCCTATGCCCCAGAACCTATCGAGACATTCCGGAAGGGACCATGCGGGCACCGCAGCCAAACTCGGGGCATGTGTAAATCAAAATACGCCTGCGACGAACGCGGCGACGGCCAACAGCCAGGATTCCGAACGTACTACAATCAAATCTGGCTGCGTGACCTATTCTGTGGGCACTGTGGAATCCAACAGAAATCCCCGCTGGTATCGCATGAGAAACTACCGCGAATGCGGCGCAAAAAAGGGGACTACAGCAATCGCAAGACGCCCGATATACTCGTGCTGGTGTGCCATCAGTGCGAAAGGGTGCTCTATGCCTACCAGCCCGTAAGCCCGCTCTTCCTCAAAGAGAGTACGAAGAAAAACGCTAAGAAGAAAAATACTAAGAAGAAAAATACTAAGAAAAAATCATGAGCGGAATCAGCATCACATACGAGGGCGTGCCCCCAGAGGCTTTGAGGAAGAACAAAGGGGCACAGTCCCACTGGCGCTACCGTCAGCGGGAGACAAAGACGATGCGCGAGGATGCGTACATGTTAGTCCTCGAAGCCCTCAACGGGACACGCCCGCACTACGATAAGTTTGAAGTGGACATCACCCAGCACTGGTGCGGCAAGCCCCTGGACGCAGAGGCCCTGGCATCGGGCACGGGTCCTATGCTAGATGCGTACATGGACGCCGGGATCATCGATGACGATAGTCCCAACGGCTATCTCGTGGACTACCGGCTGCACTGGGTGCGCGTGCCTAAGATGACAGACCGCAAGGTGGGGATGACAGTGAGGGAGGCGTATGATCTATAACCCCCACATCGGTAAGCGGGAAATGGGGGAAGGAGCGGACTAATGGAAGATCATGCCCATGTGTACAGGATAGAGTCACCAGGAGGGCCGACATCTCGCGGCGTATGTGAGGGATGCGGCCAGAAGCGGGAGGACTTCGCCAACTATGTAGAGCTAGCCCACAGTTGGATGCACAAGGGGGACACGCACTCGGACGCTTCGGCGCTAGAGTCAGTAAGGAAGGACATTATGGAATGACTAACTCGTGCGATTATATTGAGCCGCAGGAAAACAGGCGGTGCCACCGATCAGGGTGCTACGGGATGCGGCTACAGATACATGGAGAGGACAAGCCCCGCTGGGTACAGTTGTGTCGTACCTGCGACAGGCGTGAGGGGCGTCGGAGGCTGATAACCCTCGGGTGGTCCTTGGACGACGCCATCAAGTGGGAGAAAAGGCCGGAGCGGGTGCCCACCGCGCTGGGGCACACGGACCCGTCACGCTGATACAAACACTGAGGTTCGCACCCCGCACACAGTACATGTCCCTCGGCGTGACCGGCGCGGACCACGGGCAGTAGCTAGGTCGGTGTACTCGACATCCGACACGCGCTGGTGTGCCCTGCATCTTACGCAGTAGTCATGGTGGCGCGTTACCATCAGCTTGAGGCGAGCCAAGAGATTAAACATCACTCGTTCTCCAAAACTTTGAGGCTTACGCCCCCTAAGAATCCAAATATCCCCCCGATGACGGCTGTGACTACCTCGGTGGCCGCCATCTGCATACCTACGATTAGCGCCGTGATAGAGAATAAAGTCGCACAGATCACCGCTAACGCGATCTGAGGTCTAAATTTTCCCCATGTCATAGTGGGTGCCTCCTACTATAGCCCTAACAATACACTGACGGCCCCGGCCACAACGGCCAGGATGACCCCCAACAGCAACGCGATAGTTATCCTTCCCTGAGTCTCCAGCCCCGCCAGCCGAGCTAGGATGCACAGAATCTCCTGGCGCTCCAAATCTGCAAGGGACTCTTCCCAGCTCGCTGTGTCGATAGATTTACGCTGTGCGAGGGCGATCGCCTGCCGGCCACGGGCTATGTTCTCAGTCAGCGTACGCGTCATCTGTGCTCGCTTCCTCTAGGAACGAGTCCCACGGCATCTCGTCTGCCGCTCCGGCATCTTGGGACTGTGTGTGTGTTGTATCCCCCGAAAACCTATCGAACCGGTCGTTAGATAAGTTATGTATTTTACTGTCATTACTGTCACGCAACGGCCCTTCCGCGCCTTCGCCACCGCGTGCATGGGCCGTGACAGTAATTGAGGGCGTACTGTCACTACCGACACTACTGTCACGGTCATCAGCCCCGATGGAGTCGTTGGTGAGTAGCTGCTGCGTCATGTCTTCTAAGCTCTTCACGGCGGGCTGATGGAAACCTCGACGTTGTCGGTGATGGTGGCGTTCTTGTAGATGGTACTAGCAGCCACCACCACCCGTTCGTTAGAGAAGTTTTGAGTCCTGATGCGAGTGAATAAGTCCTTCATGGGCTACCACTCCCCGCTGTCATACTTCACATCGATGTATCGCTTTGTAGCTGCCCCCAGGGCAACGAGGATGGCCGTAGAGGCCGCTGCAATTAAAGCCTTACGCTTCACTATACGCTCCCTACCTAGCCTAGTTGTTGGTCAGCGTTTCAGACGGCACGCCGATTGAAACCTCGACGTTATCAGTTACAGACCAATTAGCTGCCGTTACCGACTGATGGATTTTAAACTCCTTAGTGGAGAATCCATCTGCTATGCCTACCTCATTAAGCTCAATTGTTAGCGTTCCAATTTTTAGCCTGTCGAAAACGCAAGCCCCGCCTTCGGTGTACAAATTCGATAGTGTGAGTTTGCCTATTTTCCCGTTAATTGCGGTTGTAGGGGCATCAATATGGATGCGGTCATAAGAACCTCCAGACGTAACCATTGCGTCTGCCTGATGATGCCCGCCACCTATGGCCCTCATCCGAGAAGTGCCTGGAGTTTGATTTATCGACTGCCCGTCCGAGGCGTTGCCGACAACATTTATGGTATGGGCGGTTGTATTATCGAAATACAAATACGAGCACCTGGATTTCTCAAGGAGCATCTCACCGACTTCCAGGTATGTGCTAGTACCTCCGCTTATCACAGTCCCGCCAATCAATATAGCCGTGGAGGTGGCAGCAGTCCCGCTAGCACTTGTATGGGCAGACGACGGGATTGACCCTCCCGTGTATACCGTGCCAACACTGACATTCTCGATTTTTATCTCTCGTACTGGCACGACGCCTAGCACGATTCGGAGGGTATTATCATTTTTGTTTTCTTTTCGGAATGCCAACATCTCTTCAAGCGCGGCTGATGGGGTATCGAGTGGGGCAGCATAGACCCCCGCATCTCCATTTTTAAATGACCTGTCCTGAAGGATAGTCTCGTTCACGATTACGCCACCGCTAGCCGTCCCGCCAACCGCGAGCAACCCAACCGCCATCTGGGGAGACAGCCCCATCATTCTGAGGAACGAGTAGGGAGCTTTGACCGTGCTGAATAAAGCCCGCCACTTGCCTGACTCCTCTTGCAAGTAGGCGACCTTCGCAAGAGTCCAGTCCCGCTTGCGTCCGACTGATAGGTAGAACTGGCGAGGGGAAGCTCTCAAAGCGCGGCCCTGAGCGCGTAGCCAGCCCCATACCACCAGGAGTACCCATCGGACGCCTCTAAACGCCGCGAGGGCGCCCCTGCGAGGCCATGTCCAGACAAGTAAAACCGGGAATCGCCAGAAGAGGAATAGCGGCAGCATCCATAACCAGCGCACGAACGCCAGACGCGGTCTCGGCAGCCTCATCTAAGTGTCACCATGATCCCGATCCCTGCTAGGACTGCGCCCAGGCCCGAGGCGGCTACGGCCAGCCACACCACCCACATCAACCTGCGCTGCGAGCGCTGGATATCGCGGAGCGCGGGCAGGACGTTGACTGCAACGCGGTGGGTCAGGTGGTCTATTGAGTCCTGCATATATTAAGATGCCGCGACGCCTCAAAGAGAACCAGCAGTAAGCCGCTGTTCTACAGAGATTTTCCCGGCCATAACGTCAGCAATCACATCGACAGGTTTCTTTCCCTCGACGAGCAAATCGACCACGGAGGCCTTTTGGGCATTTGTCAGTGTGCAGTCTTCGGACCAGGTAACGGCCGCCCCCGTCGAAGACCATGAAACGCTTGTCATCTGCGCCTTTGCCGCTGTCTGCCTGCTAGTCAGAGCCATCATGTCCTCCCGTAGAGCTAGAATGCCGTGGTGTCGTTGTTGCCCACCGTACTGGTCCCAGAGTTGTCTGTTATCGAGCCGTCCGTTCTGTTACCTACAACGACGCAATCCTCGGCGGCAGAGTTAATCTGGATAACATCATTGGTGGCGCCTACGCACACGTTTCCCATGACGACGGTGTCGTCGCCGCCGTCGTCAACTTCAATCCCGTCTGCGCCGGAAGCATTGCAAAAGTTACCTATAACCCGAGAGCGCTCTTGGTTAATGAACATCCACTCGGCGTCTGCGCCTAGAACCATGCAGTTGGTGATTGCGCACTCTTGGCCGACATTGCCCATAAAAAAGCCAAACCGGTCGCTGTCAATGACCTTGACATGGTCAAACGTATTCCGGCTAGTTCCGTTGGAGCTTACCGCGTCGTATGATGAACCGCCACCGGCAGTAGTTTGAGCCGAGATATTCCGCACAGTGCCATCGTCGCCACTGACATCAATCCCGTGGTTGGCCGTGCCGCCATTGCTTAAGGTATCCCAACCTCCACCGTCTACAAACCCGTTGTTGCCGCTGACGATAATTCCGTCAAGGTCTACACCGTTTTCGCAGTAGAGCGAGCAGTTGTTCCCTGCGAGGGTCACAGTAGTCTGTATGTCGCACTGTGCGCCGATGACGAGGACCATTCCGGTGCCACTAAGGACAATGGCGCTGGTGACCGTTGTCCCCGGCGGGATGAACAGCCGATGATTATTGGAACTGAACGTGCCACCGCTAGCAGTGACCTCGCTGTTAAACGAGAAGAACCTGCCAGAAGCTCCATCGAGTATCTCTAGCTCGGCCTCTGTAATGGCTGCGCTACCGATGGTGAAGCCTGCGGCCGTTACGACGCCAGTGGTCGTCAGGGTCTCGTTGCCGAAGTCCAGTGCGCCGCTGCTGTCCGTGATGCTGCCATTGGCTAACGTAAGGTTGCCTATGGTCGAGCCAGTAGCCGCCGCTATGGTGCTAGAGAACGTCGTGGCTTTCGCCACGGTGATAGCCTCAGAGCTATTGGTTGTATTGAATGTTATGTATGCGTTATCGGCCTCTTCTATAATAAGGGCGCTGGATTGATTGTCTGGTATCTTGATAGAGTTCTCGCCAGCATTGGCAAACTGTAATGCTCCATCAGCACCGCCAGATAAAACTAAATCTCCCGCTATATCAGCAGATGACGACAGGTCTAGGGTTGCTGCGTCTACCTCGCCTGCCACTGTTAGTACACCATCGGCAACCGTCATCAGGTCAGTGTCATCGGTATGGCCTATCGTTGTACCGTTGATGATTACGTTATCAACGGTAAGGGCTGTCAATGTTCCAAGCGAGGTCACGTTACCCTGTGCTGCGGTAGCTAATGTTCCAGCGATTGTTCCACCCGAAACATTGATACCAGCACTGAACACTGGTACCTGGTTCATAGTGACAACGCCACCAGAAGAAATTGCTATCGCATCTGTGTCAGAGGTGTGGCCTATGTTTGTGCCGTTAATAATTATATTGTCTACAGTTAATGTAGTTAGTGTGCCAAGAGAGGTGACGTTGCCTTGGGCTACGGTACTCAATGTGCCCGCTAACTCTCCAGACGATCCATATATAACTGCTTTGCTATTTACTACGCTGTTAGCGGAGGCGGTATCTAAAAGATTTAATTCAGCAGCCGTTGTCGTTACGGCGGTGCCGCCAATTAGCAGCTTGTCCTTAACGATATCAATGACAGCGCTGCCCGCTGTTAGCAGCTTGTCAGCACTGGTATCCCATAGTATGTAAGCACTAGCAGTATCCCCAAAGAACTTGGTGTCATAGCCCTGTCCATCAACACCAGACGTGAATGTGGCATCTATCTGTACCGCACCGTCTATGTCCACAGCGTCTAGGTTGGCAGTGCCATCAACGTCTATGTCGCCTGCCAGATCAATGCCTGCCGCTCCGGCCAGTACAAGGTCATCGGTAGATGCGTCCCAGAGCATATAGGCACTGGCTGTATCTCCGAAAAACTTTACATCATGCCCGGCGTCGTCTACCCCTACGGTCAATGTGCCTATCTGCACTACGCCGTCAGCGCTCTCATCCCATAGCCAGTAACTGCCTGCCGTTGCGCCAAAGAACTTAACATCAGCCCCGGTATCATTAACGCCGACAGTGAGTTGCCCGAGTATGGTCGTAAGGGATGCCGCCGCGCTGGCCCCGTTGGTTATGGTCAGGTAGTCAATGATGGTGCCCGCGCTGGCCTTGTCGGAGCCTATCGCCAGCGTGTCGGAGGCAGATGCCTGCATCCTCCACCCATCACCTGCATCGTCGGCCTGGTCGGCAAAGAAATATATGGGGGCAGCCGCGCCTTCCACGCCGCGCACCTTCAGGTATGAAGTGTCCACGCCTTTCAGGTGTATCTCATCAGACCAGAGGATGTATCGCACGCTGGTGCCACTGGCAATCTTCACGTCGTATGTGGTGTCCAGGCTCGTCTCGGTAAGCGTCCACAGCCCCGCCGCAGTCGTGCCGCCTGTATAGGTCGCCTCTACCGTGGTGGTCCCTGTCTCTAACAGTTGGACCGTGGCACCCTCGACCGGGTCACCATCGTCCTGAAATAATTTCCCGCTGACTACAATATCGGTTATTGCCATGCCTTACTCCCAGCTATGGTCCCGGTATTGAAGCGCCTCGCTTATGAGCCAGTCCGGGTCCTGTACTAGCCCTTCGTACCCTAGCATTATAAGTGTAATCCCATACCCCGCAAGCTGGGCCTTGGCAAGCGTGTCCGTGCCTCGGGTCGAGATGCCACTGTGGTGGCCGTGAAGCGGCTCCTGCACCTGCATCGCCAAGTTGGGCGGGGATCGGAACATGAAGTCCGCCTCCACGAAGCCTGTTGTCCCCTTGCTGGTGTGCGGCCGGTACTCGAAGTCCACACCGGGTTGCTTGCCCGCACGCACGAGCGCATCGAACGCCATGTACGCTGCGTCGCTGCCGCGCCATGTCTCTGGTGTTTTTGTTGCCTCGGTAGTCATTACCCGTCCAGTATTACTGCCCAGCACACCTTATCCCCGTTAGTAGCTGCGTCCACGTATATGGTGGAGAACGCTATCGTCCCACCTACGTCCGCGAAGTTTATCTCGATCTCGTTGCCAGCCGATAGCTCGTAGCCATTGGTCGCGGTGACATCAGAGACACCCAGGTACGTAATACCCGAGTTGGCCGCCAGTGCCTTGGCCTTGAGCCAGCGCACGCGGTTGGCCGTGTTACTGACCTGCTGCTCGGAGCCAGCGGTAGAGACGGTTGTGGTTCCCGCGTCGAATATCATTTACGGCTCCACCAAGTTGATACTGGTGGTTCCGCGCTCGTCATAGCCCGAGAACTCTATCCCCGTGGCAGACACAACATCCACGTAGAAGTTGCGGTTCGTAGAAGTGTCGTCCCTGAAAGTGAACTCCACCAGTGTCTCGCTCTCCACGGCAGACAGCAACGCCGCCCGCAGGTCCTTGGGGGACCTGCCCTTGTACTCCTTGTTTAGGTCCAGTTCGACCTGGTGCCCCCACTTGGCCTCCAACTTCTTGCGCCACTCAAGCGTCATCGATACAACGTCGGGGGTCTTCTTCTTGTCTGCGTCGGTTGAACTAGCCCTAGACAGGGTCAGCTTGAACTTGATGGCCTGGAACTTAGTCCCGGCAGAACTACCGAACGTATAGGTAGTAATACCATCACTTTCAATTGTCCCAAGAGGAAGGTATGTCTCAGCATAGTCTGTAGCATATTGCACCTGTACCGTTTCAGAACTGGACGAGTCCTGAACCTCTACTTTCAGCTTCAGCGCGAGTTTGTCTACCTCGCTCTGGCCCGCGTTGAACCAGGGCGTCTCGTGCGTGCCCGACGATTCATACTCAAACTCCGATACCCTCGACGGGTTTATGATGTCCACAGGGAGTTTCATGTAGTAGACGTAGTCATTGAATCCGAACCACAGTCTGTAGTTCTCGTTCACATCGCTGTAGGCATTGGATACGTGCATCGCGTCTATTCTTCTGCCTTCAGTATCCGCTACCCACTTGGTCTCCCAGCCAAGCTCGTTGTATCCGAGGATGCTACTGGAACCCGTTTCTTTATCTATACACTGGGAGCCAGCTCTCTGTTGGACCTTCCACTGGAACGGTATACTGTCAGAACTCGTTATAGTCGGAGCGGTGGTCGCATCCACCCCCACGAGTAGCTCGTTGTGAGTGCCCTCAGTCAGCATGATGGTGCCACGATTGTCCTCGGGGAGGCCGTCATCCCTGTCAGGACCAACTACGGTCAGCACGGCTGCGTTAGCGCCGTTTATATACCTGTACAATCCTAATCCGCTGGGGAAATATATGGAGTCGCGCCACCTGTCTGCGCCCTTACCCCCATGAGGGTGGAACGGGAACTCGACCTCTGTTTGAACGAACCGTGTATTTGCGGCATCGTGCGCCCATAGGCCCTTCTTGGTAGATACATAGATAACGGGTTCGCCAGCAGCGTCACGGGCCACAAACATCCCTGTGCAGTACCCTGCCGGAAGAGGCAGCACCGCGTCATTTACCTCTGTTCCGAGCGTAAGCGCATACCATAGCTGACCCGCATGGGAGATTCCCCACAACCTGTTGTCCCACTCGACCAGGTACTTGGTGTCCGTACTGTCGTTAGTCCACGCCGCATTGTTGCTGCCATCATAGCTAGGTACGGTAGCGTAGCTGTAACCGCTGCCGTTGGCATCATAGTGTGCGAGTACGAGATAGTTTGTCCCGTCATGCTTTGTGAAGTTTAACGAGTCGGTGACCTGGTCAGGCACCCCGAATGCATCGCTGCCAGTCTGGCTGATGTAGTTGTCTTCAGTCCTGCCGTCCCACCAGTAGTCACTCGTATTGTTATAGACATATAGCCTTGGGCTCTCGCCGCTAGACCCATTCCAGACAGCATATATCTTGTCATCGAACTCGTTGATGGTTGCTATACCGGTGCCTGCACCGGCAGTGGCACGGCCGTGGCCTATAGTGTCTGTCTGATTGGCAAGATTGCCCAGCACGAGGTGGTTTTTGTAACGTAGCTGGCAGTCAGACCACCATGCGCGGTTGACGTCCCCGCCCGACTCCATGCGGTCTATGCCTATGCCGCCACGCCAGTCCGACCACGCGATGACAGAGGTACGCGCCTGTGAGTCCTTTGTAGTATCGCCTATGACTACCTTGGACGGGTAGATAGACGTGAGCACACTCTGAACGGGCCGCGTAAGAGGGTAATAGACACCCCCCAGGCTGATCTCGTTAGGGCTCTCTACCTTTGCGGCCATTACTCAACCAGCCGCACATTAGTAAGCAAGGGAAGAGCCCTCTTGGCAGCGTTAGCCATGCCGAACCAGAAACCCGCCTGCGAGCGTCGTTGGTCGGGGTCCGTGCCCGCCCCGCCAGAGGTGGCCGCATATGCCCTCGCAGTAGCTGCGGCTATGAGATACCGCTCGTTCACCTCCGACGTGTCCGAGTCTGAAGTGAGCAGCGCGGGCTTGTCCCCACCCACTATCTTGAGCAGGCTGTACCGGACTACGCCGTGCATATAGCTGTCGAACACCACGTCCCTGGCTTCCTTGTCTATACGCCAAAGATTGCGCGGTATCTTGATCCACTCGGCGGTGTCGTTCTTAACTGCGTTTATATCGTCCAGCCACACCGTGACAGCGCCTATATCAGCATCGTACTCAAGGCCCACGGATATGATGGCCGTGTCGGTCTCGGGATTAGCCAGGGCCACACGACAGAAAGTCCATGTATCGGCAGATAGCGCTGGAACGCTCAGTGTCTCAAGCGGAGACGCACAACTAGCCGTGTCATCAAGCAGTATCTTCAGGTTGCCAGCCGACGTGGCTACCGTGGACTTTACCCAGAACTCTATGTAGTCGTAGCCCGAGATGTTCTTGCTGGCGATCGAGTCTGTGGCAATATCACCGGCAGATGCACCCGATGCTATGACGAACTTACAGCTCTGTGTTCCCTGTTTCCTGTCCTTGGCATCGAGCGACACGGAAATGTCGCTGTCTACTGTCTCGTCGAATGCTGCGGCACACGCATGGAGGCGGGTAAAGTCCACGCTGTTGCGGTAATAGACGTCCTGGATCATGGAGATGCCGGATGGCACGTCGAAGCGCAGCGTATCCCTGTCGGTGTGGAAAGAGAGGTTCTCTATCGGGTCCCAGGCGTGGCCCGTGGCCTCAAGGATCACCTGGTTTATGAAATCGTTTATGATCGCGGGATTGTACTCGTCGTCCCACAATTCATATGAGTCTGAAGTAGTTGATGCCGCTGCGGCGCTTAAAACAGGCGACAGCGCGAGTGTCGTGGTGCTCGACGTGTAATTAGACGCTCGCGTGATCTCGACTGTGCTGGCAGAATCATCAACAAAGACAACCCACTTGCCGTTGTGATTGTCATCTGCCCCGATGAGCGTGTTGTCTATGATGGTTGACCCATCACTTGCGCCCCCATTGCTGGGTGCGGACACATAAACCGCCCCTAGATTGTACCCAATGCTCTGGCGAAGCTGGGCGCGGGTCCGTCCCTGGACAACTGCCATACCTGCACCCCATAATTATTAGTATTTGGCCTTACGCATGACCTTTTTCTTGGTCTTCTTAGCGTAAGACTTGGCGGCTTTTTTCCCCTTAGTTGTGTAGGGGAACTTCTTCTTTCCCACCTTTGGCATCTACTGGCTCCTTACCGTTGAGGCTTGCTGCCATTTGCTCAAGCTCAGCGATCCTCGCGCTCTGCTCCACTACAACGCGCTTTAGCGCGGCTACCTGCACGAGCAGGCCCGCAGCCTCGTTAGCCTTCTGGTTAAGCGCGAACGCTATGTCCTGGTCGCTTACTTCTATCTCCGGTGTCACTGGCTCCCCCCTATGCCCGAATAGTAGATAAGACCGTTACTGCTCTGCGTGCGCTTGGCCCGATACACTCTAATATCGTCCAGTATGCGCCCTATCTCCTTGCGCTGTTCCGACGTAGGGGGAGGCTTGTGGCTCTCCGCCCTAACCTCCGTAAGCCACTTCTCCACCGCCTGCGCGACCATGTCCTCCAAGTGAGCCTGCGAGGTGTTCTCGTCGGTAAGCACACAGAACCTGTTCTGCTTGCCAGTGACAGGGTCCTTCACCTGGAAGAGGTGTGACTCTATCTGCCCGCCGGTCTCAGCGTTGCGCCCCGCGGGGGCTACAGAGTAATCCGTAACCCCCGCCGGAGTCCAAAGTTCAGTAGCCATTTAAGCCCTAATGTTCAGCATTACCCATTGATAGTCAGTAGCTACGGCTGGTATACCCATAGCATGACCAAGATTAACTAGGTCTGATTCATCCGAGTAGTCAGTTCGCTCTACTGTGCCATCCTCGTCTTGCTGTGAGATAGCTATACCATCACCAACTATAGCAACCTGTGCGCCCATAAGGACAGCGGCAGGTCCAGAGGTCTGTATCCAGCAAAAGTAATCTGCTGTTACAGGAGCAGTGGTTACACCAACAACTCCTGTAGTTGGAGTACCGTTGCCGTCAACAATATGTATGTCCTTGTAAGGGCTATACATTATTCCAAACCTAGTGGCCGTAGTTAATGCTGTTACAAGTCCATCTGGCTCGTCAATAGTAATCGAGAGTCCTGCTGCACTAGACACAGCGGTGTTGGACTTAATCCTGTATATCTCACCCTCGGCAGGACCGTCATTCATATACACATATGCGTCTTTGTATTGGTCTTTAGTTACAGTAAGAGAAGTAGTGGTAGTAAATGAGGTTGCCCCTGCGGATGCCGCAGCCGCTACCAAGTCCATATCATCTGCTCCAACAGCAGCTATTCCATTTACTACGTTACCGCCACGAGCAATACCAGTACCATTTTCTTCAGCATAGTAGAAAACTCTACCGTCAGGAGTAGTTGCTCTAGTTCCAAGCACATGCCTCTGATCAGAAGTTTCCTGTTTTTCCATTCCATAAGATAAATTCACCGTTAGTGGAAACGCCATTTTAAACCTCCTTAAAGGTCTTTTATTTGAGCAGGCTCGATGTCCTGCGATAAGCCGATATTATACTATCCGAAGTGGCCTCGGCCTATCGTTACAGCCACCCCGGATACTAAATGCTAGTGCGTCTCTGCGTGAACCTTTAATCTTGACATTGCACTCACTTTGGAACCGCCACTAGCTTTATAGTCACATGCCGCGCACTTAATCTCCACGGCAGGATTGCTCTCGGCACCGGGAGTTTCCCCCACGGGTTCTGCCTTTGCATTCCCTGCCATACGCTCTACGCACCACTGGCACTCACAACCATCATCGGGAACCCACGGGAACAGTCCTATTTTGGACTTACGCAACACATAGTCTGGGCTACCTGGAACCCCCTTTACCATAGTGCCAACACCTTCTGACACTTCGCCTGTTGCATAGTAACTAGGCTTGTGGCGGTAAAGTGTAGTCTTAGGCTGCCACTCATCTATGTACTTTAGCGAGAATCCTGCATTGGCAAGTTCCAGCTTCTGTTGATTGCGCTCAGTTATCCCTACCATTAATTACTCCCCACTTATGAAGTTGCAAGGTCGCCAATCTCAAACTGTATCGCTGCGCCACGGCTGTCATCTAACTCAAAAACTCCGTAGTCAGCAGTCATGACAAGTTCGGTGGCTCGTAGAGAAGCATCCCTCTGTTTCTCAGTTCGAGTATCAACGCTGGTAAGAGCAGCCATTGCTGTCTTATCAGCAATAACGCCATATCCTGAGTCAACGCCGCTTACCTTATCAATGTTCCCGTCTTCAAATATAGGAACATTATTGATTGGCCTTAACCCACTATAGAAATTCTGTAGTAAGTCTACACTCCATCCGCTGGAGAGCCCTGCCGCTGCTGCTGTATCAGCAGTTGTAGCAGCTTGCTTTGAAAGTGTTGCGACTGCGTTAGGGTGGTGAATGAGATACAGTTGGTTCCCAAACTTGTTTGCCTTGGCACGAGAAATGCATCCATGCGTATTCGCCGTATTCATTGCTGCGCCATCCGCACCAAATACCGTGCCACCATTGAGGTTAGGCCACAGAGCAATAACATCCGTGTCCTTCTTCCTGGCCATGCCGTCACCAAGCTGGCGCCCTATCATGCTGAATACATTATCAGCCGCCTGCCGTACCAGCTTGTCGGTAAGAATGACCTTTGCGCCAACCTCACTTGCCGTGAGGTCAACAGTGGTCATGCCGATATCTTCCTCGTCAATTATGTCCTGCCCGTCGGTAAGATCGCTCATGGACATCTGTCCCACCTTGGGAACGGTGACCTGCTTCGATCCTTTCGGAAGGCTGAACTGCTCTACCAAAGCAAGAGCCGGAGCATTGTGCTCCTCGGTAAACCGACTCGCCGCTAAAATTATCTTCTGGGCATTTTCCAAATTACCCGTTGTCGCTGTCTGCGCCATTGTATTTCCTCCTAACTAAATTACTGTAGTCCTGCCGCTTTTCTGGCCGCGGTCACCGCATTGGATGACCTGTCTCCAGCATTGTATCTGTCCAGCCAGCCACCCTCGTCAGCAGCCACTTCAGGACTACCCTGGCTGTTATCCAAATTCTGTGGGGGCACACGCGCCTGCTTCAAAGCCGCAAGCTCTGCGTCCCGCTGTCTGTTCTGGGACAACGTCTTAGCCGCATTTTCCATAGACGCAGGATCTTCATGCGCCCTCAATGCGGTAAGGTCATCTATCCCCAAATTATATTTCTTGACAAAATGCTCCGCCGCCACCTGTTTCCCCTGTATGTGCTGCCCGTATGCCTCTGCCTGCTTCATCAGCGTCTGCTGCTGTTGCTGGCTCTGCATGTACGCATTGGCTGCCTGGTCTGCGTGTTCCGGCAGGAATCCCTGTGCCTCAAGCTGCCTCTTGTACATGTCAGACTGATTCTGCAACGCAGCCTTTGCCTGTACCTGCTCATACTGTATGGCATCCTGCTGCGCCTTGGCTATCTGCTCCGGGGTCATCTGTGCAGGCTGTGGGGAAAACGCTTTCTGATTGACGGAAAAAGGTAAAGTCTCTGTGGGCGGTGTCCCGGCAGGCGTTTCTGCAACCGGTGCTGCCTGCTCCTCTGCCGGGGCCGGCTGCTCCTCTGGAACTGTGGCCTCGTCAGCGGGAATCTCTGCCTGCACAGGTGCTTCAACCTCAGACACGCCTGTGTCCACGGTGTCCTCTGTCGGTATCGTAGGTTCTTCTATTCTCTCAGTAACCATATATTCTTCCCTCCCCCTCTAATTCGTAAAAGACTATACACAATATGTGGCGATTGTCAAGTGAGCATACACAACACCATGCGCTATTGGAACCTCACCCCGCCCCAAAAGTCTTGGCCGGTCCGCTGCGCCCGTGCGGGGACATAGCCATACCTCACCAAAACCTCGTCCAGCTCCGGGTTTCTAAGGCGCATCATCCTTTTTGCATCGCGCTCCTTGTTTTTAACCCCCTTGCGAAGCACTTCATGCTCGGCAAGGTACTTTCTGGCCTCCGGCTTCTTGGTCCTGTCCAGTCGTTTGTACTCTTCCAGTTCAGCGCTGACCCCGTACTGGGATGCAAGGGTTTTGTCCACGTCCCAGTAGCCGGTGCCAGCTATATAATCTGAGTCTTTCCTACGTTGGAGTTCGACCTCTGGGAGCTTGGCCCTTGAAGATTCCTTCATGTCGCTAACAAGTTTTGCGCCGTAGGTGTCCTCAAGGTACTTCTTCCTATCTTGGTACTCATCCCAGTTGAATCCCAACAATTCATCTTCAAGTGGCATATACTCTCTGTCAGGGAAGAGCGCCTTCACCAACTCCTCGTCGTCTACAAAGAGCAATCGCACGTATATATCCTCAGCCTTTCTGAACGGTCCGTCAGGGTCCTGCTCTCTAAACAGATCTCTCCTTTCGGCGCTTTCCCTATCTCGTTCCCTGTCTCTGTAGAAATCACGGAGAATTATCTTAGCTCTTAACCTGTACCATGCCATTGGATGCTCAGAGTCTTTCGATTCGGACAGAGTTGCCAGCCTCGCTAATTCACCTTTTTCTCCAAACACTCTCTCCCATTCCATATCCTGGCCTTCATAATACTCAGCAAGGCGCGGATTATACCGTTTCGTAGCCTCTCTCGTCCTGCGGGAAAGATCGGCAAACCGGGGATCAGCCTCTATCTTATTTCTCATACCCCTACTAAACTGCCAGTATTCCCGAGGAGATTCAGCAAGTTCGGACGGGGATATCGCCAACGGGCCTGTAGTGGGGAATGTATATCCCTCGCTATCTGCGATCTCTTTGTATGTGCCCCCTACGCCTTCAGGCAGCGCTGCCCTTGCCAGCTCTGCTCCCACGGCTGCCTTTTGCTCACCGGGACTCTCAATGCCAATGTTGCTACCCATGAATTGTGCCGCCGACTCCTCGGCAATTTCCTCGCCGGGTAAGCCCCTGCGTGCGCCCCCTATGGCTGTACCGAAAGTCAGAGGAGCGAGTCCCTCTATCTCATATAACAATGACCGCAAAACTGCCTCCGGCATACTCCCCTTGTGGATTTTGTTGCCGTAGAAGTCCTTGTTCGCGATTAGCTCCAACTGTGTTTTCAAAGCGGGGTTGATACGATTCTTCACGAAGTTGCCCACGTTGGCAAACGGCACAGGGAACGGCGCCCAATCCACCTCACGGGGCACGATCATCTTTATCATGCTCCTAAACGGCCCACCAAGAGGAATGTAGCGACTCCCGATCACCACAGCCGCAAACTTGGCCGACCTGGGATCAATCACATCTAAGGTCGCATCCCACGGGTCTCTGCCCCGCGCCAGCGCCGAGATCACCGAGCTACTGATAGACATAGACATGGTCGTCGCGGCCACTACTACGGCAAGGCGGACGGCCAGTTTTTCGGTGGGAGTGAGTGGCAGCCCTGCCGGCAACTTAACAAAGCCCGTGGAAGCCTTAGCCATAAAGGCCGCTGGCCTCGTAATAAACGACACGGAGATCGGAAGGGCTCGGAGCGCAGCCGCCCGAGCGGGCGAGAGCCCAATTCTGGCAGGGCTCCATATCGGGTACACCATCGTGGAGATGTCTGCCGCCGCCAACTTCGCCGAATCCCCGGTAACGCCCTGCTTCGCCAAGATGGATATCTGTTTATCATATAATGCCTTGGACTGTCGCATCACCAAACGGTACATGGCCTCATTGCCCCTGGTGAATCCTGGTATGAACCGCAGCAGTCCGCCCGAGAACTCGCGTGGGGTGCCGCTGCGTATGGGGATGCCGGACCAGAATGCAAACTCCTGCCAGCCAACAGGATCGCTGGCCACATCGTCAGCCAAAGTCCTTGTCCTGAAGACGTGCATAAGATCTTTGCTCCGTGCAGTTGCCCTGCCTGCGCCCACAAGCCTCTGTATGCCCAGCTTGGAGTTGAAAAGAAACCCAATCGGCATTTGGATACCTGCAATCGGAGAAAGGTCTCCGGCAAAAGCGGTTCCGCGCCACTCATCCGCTATCCTAACCAAGCTACTGGTGGAAATACTCTGCAACTCTTTTACCGCCTTGGCCTCGGCTGACGGATAGTAGCGGAACAAGGATTTCTGCACGAGCTGGAGTCCGGGGAGGTTAGCCGCAGCATACTGTTGCCGCAGCTTCCAGAGCATGGGCATTAGCTGGGACATCTCTGTTGCCATCGTTTCGGCCTTGCCTCTACGAGCCCCCGCACGCAACCCAAGATTCAGTCCTCGAGTCTCTGCCTGGGCAGCCACACGCAGCAACTCGTTGGCCTTCCCTGACAGGAAAGCGAACTCAGCCCCAAATTCAGGATTATTTGCATCAAGCTCCTCCATACTTTTCAGCATGGGTTGAGCCCGACGTTCCGCCTGCTTTGCCTGTGTCCCAGCCTGACGTGCCCCAGCAGTTAGCCCTCTTTCCTGCGTAACAGCAGTATTGATTCTTGCTCTAAGATTCCGTATTCTCCTAGCAAGATCATCCTTAGACTTACGGAGATTGGGATGTTTTAGGTCCACGGCCTGCACGCGCGTTAGCCCGCCCGACCCCTGCTTGAACACCTCTTTACCCGCAATCCTAGCCTTCCAGTCGTCCATCGAGGTCTGCAATTTGCGGATGTTGGTCAAGGGCTTGAACTTAGAACCTACCTTATCCTTGGCGTCAAGAGGTAGAACCCGACCAGCTCTAGGAACATATGCCATCCGATCTGCCGCAGTTTTAAATGAACGGGCCTTGCCTCTGCCTATCATCGCCGCACCAGACTCCGAAGTGCCAAGGGCCTCTAGAACATCATCAGCTATGTCTACGTTCGATAAGAACACCCCGCCCGGAGGAGCCGGGTACTCTCTCAGATTTGCGCCATACGATTCTATAAGTTCCTTCATGAACTTGGAGTTATGCGGCTGCCACACGTTGGTTAGGAACGCCCTCTGCTCAGCCGACAGATCGTATAAATGGGGACGCTGGGCTACGTCGAACAGAGTACCGTCAATCGTTCTTGACTCATTGGCCGTGCCGATAAAACGCACGTTGGTTTTCACATCATCAACTGCCCCAGGACCAAACAACCGGTCAGCTTCATCAAATATCTGTTGTCGTGGAGAAATCGTCTTGGCAGAGAAAAGGGCTTCCTCACTCCTCGAAGCCACATACGAAGTCTGTATATTAACTGGAGTCTCGGCAGCGCCCGGGCGAATATACCGCTGTGTCTGCTTTATACCGGGTATCAAATCTAGAAATCGCGAGAAGAATCCGGGTTCGTCAACCTCCCGAAATGTATATGCCTTCCGCACCGCCTCCTGAACAGCCGGAGCCCCACCAACAGCCTGCGTAACATCGGTGGGTAAGACTCCTTCAGGTACATCAGCAGCCCGTGCGGTGGTGGGGACTGGTACACCAGCTCCGTATGTTTTCCGAAAGTGGGTCTCAAAGTCAGGGCCATAAAAGAATGGCGCTTTTCGATCACTGGGAGACAGGTCATCTGCGCCCTTCGCAAGCCCCTTAAACAACGCTGTCAATTCGTCGGGTGACTTGCCTGCCATACGACGGCCAATCTCCGGATCTATAAAGGGTCCAAGGGGATTATCTACCGCCTCAAACCCAAATCTATCTGCTATATCTAACTGTTCCTGGGTAAGTTCACGACCCTTATAAGGAAACCAACCAGAGTATTCGCCCCCGGCCCGAGCCTCCGCTAATTCACCTTCTATATCGGACCTAAGCGATCTTTCACCCAGCTCACGATCACTCAAAGCCCGTACACCAGCTCGTCCTTGAGTTTCAAATATCTGCAAGGCAGACTGGGCTCCCTCATCCACAGGAGATGCCTTGAATCTACCCTCTGGAATAACTACAGGTTTTGTACCCCTCGTAGCCATCTCCTCAGCCGATTCTACAAACAGCTTATCAGGGATTGCGTCCCTGTCTATTTCAAATATAAATCCACCGCGTTGCCTACGAGCAGCTATTGCACCTCCGCCCTCCCCTGCCGAAAAGCGCGTAGCATAATCTTTTGCGGTAGCGCGATCTCTAGTGAATGACACGCCTACTGTGCGTCCTTCAAAGTTGGGTGACGGTTGAAGAACCAAGTTTCCATCAGAATCAATAAATGATTCAATCCTTCCTCCGCGAGTGCCATGAAAAACGGTATCTACATCAGCAGCCTGTGTGGGAGTAAGGGACCTCGCCATTCCTTCTGAAACAAACTCTTCTTTGATTCCACTTGGTGTCTCATATCGAACTGTCAAATGGGGCTTACTTATGCCCTCTATTTCCGTTACCCCCTTACCTGTGACCTTCCCAGAAATATCTCCATCTGGCCCCGGGAAAACAACATCGTCGCCAATCTCTATAGGCTTCCTGCCAACAGGACGTGGTTCGGGAGCAGCTTTAGCAGCCCGTAGTAAGGATGGGCCTGCCTGTTGCCGTGCAATTGCCGCCGCAGCCCCTTTGGGAACCTTCAGCGGAGTGGTTGCGCCCATCTTGGCTATCTGCCTGAGTCCTGCCTTCCCCAGCCCTGCGGTGATGCCTACGCTTGGGGTTAATTCAACCGGGTCAGTCAGCATGTTTATGAGGAACGACTTGAACCCGCCAATTTCCCCCGCCTGCTCTGCCTGCCTTGATGCGGCAGCCAATGCGGAAATATGGTCTACCCCCCGTTCCCTGAGTATGTCATATCTCTGCTTGACCTCCTGCTCGAAAAGCCCGTACACATTCTCCCTCGTATACAGGTGTCCCCTCACCGGGTCAGTTATCTCCTGAAATGCCTCTAATGCGCCAAGCTCTGGCTCAAGCTCTGTCAGGGGGGCAAGAAATCTCTGCACGGCCGTTGCCTCTGGCGGTGCTTCCGCAAACGCACGGCCCGCTGCTGTCACCCTTCCTGATATTGTGGGCGGGGCTTTCCACCCTGCATCTCCGCGCTGTGGCATCGGTGGCGGAGATATCCCGGCAGCCTGTGCCGCTGTCCCGAACGCAGACCCCAGCCCCCTGCCAATCCTTTGCGCTCTCTCTGACCACACCTTCGGATCAAAATAACTCTGTACCTGTGGGACATCCTCGGGCAGAACCTGCGGCGTCGGAGGCGGCCCTGCGGCTGCCGGCTGCTGTGCCGGCTCTCCCCGCATCGCAGCCTGTATGGCAGGGACATTCATCGCATCTCCCTTGAGATTACTGTATGCCTCCCAAACCTCCGGCTTTATCTCGCCATCGCCCGTGAACACGTCGTCCCCAAACACCTTCAGCGAGGGATTGTAAAGCTGGAGCGTTTTCCATGCGTCCCTCTTCTTCTGTATATCTTTAAGTCCATTTCCATTGGGCATCGTCATCAGTAGAACCGCCTCACGCCAGGCGCAAACCTGGATGTCCCGCTGCCCGGCCTAAGCCCCGGGCCAAGGGCGGTATACCTCTCTGTCCACGGGTAGTCAGACAGGAAGTCCGTGAAACTCAGCGTTGGTGTCTGATTCTCCCTGAGCTGCCTTCCCCACTCTCCCATATACTGGTCCTGCAAGTTGCCGCGCTGCCCTTGCCAGTATCTCTGTGCCGCGGGGGAAAACCCTCCACTAAACGGTGCGGCGCTGTAGTACGCTGCCTCTGGCAGATCTTCCAGCCATCCGCTGAAAAATTCATCTGTAGCCATTTTCTCACTCCTATACTAATATGTTATGATCCAGTTGCTCCTATCCCATACTGGGCGGGAAGCACATTTCTCAGCCAGTCAAAGTACTGCTCTTCCGGGGCGCCGTATATGTCTGAGCCCTGTGTCATCCTCTGCTTTTCAAATAAATCCTGCAACCTTCCTGCCCTGTTCCCCATCAGCCGCCCAAGGTATCCCCTCTGCGGGCCTCCAAGTGCGTACTGTGTTATATAGGACTGGGGGTCGCCCGTCAGAAATCCCCCATACGGGCTTGCGGCCATCTCTACCTGCTGCGCCGGAGTGGGGTCTGTCCCGTACAAACTTGACAGATTGGCTATGTTCTGGAACGTCTGGTATGCGGGCGTGCCGGCAGCACCTGCAAACGGCATCCTCGCACCTGTGGCTGCGGTAGCCGGTTGCCGCTGTGCCCACTCTGTGAATGTCGGGGCCCGCATAGCCTCATACTCACTTCCGGGAAGTCCTGAAGGATATGCTGACAGCAGGAATTGCCCAAGGGAAGGCGCAAACCTTGACATTGCAGCCCTCTCAAGCGCCTGGGAAGCCCTCGTCCCGTAAGGCATGGAGGGCAATTGCCCGTAAACCATCCTCCTGTACTGCTCATACGGGTCCATCGCCTCTGTCCCGCCAGGCACCCATGTCTTCATAAAGTCATCGTCGTATGAGGGGCTTGGAGGGAGACCGCTTTGAACAACACCTGGCTCGCCTTCGTAAAGTCCTGGAACGTCCGGAAACTCCGTGACGACCTCTCCTGAGATTGGAGATCGCCTCTCCTCACGGCCTGTTGGGGGCGGTGTACCCTCGAGAGGGATGTTGCCAGCGGATGGCTCCCAGCCTGGAGG
>Ga0208315_1000669_pt1 | contig 22056 bp, 21 predicted proteins | sample MalvireepMed_215_FD_184239 | JGI IMG/M metagenome (GOLD analysis project Ga0208315, IMG submission 184239) | Marine viral communities from the Global Malaspina Expedition - Malaspina viral metaG DeepMed_215 (SPAdes) (version 2) | ecosystem: Environmental > Aquatic > Marine > Oceanic | place... | reverse complement strand
TCAATATAGAGCGTGCATTCATGGTGTTTTCTGTGTTGGTTTTTTTTGGCGAAAGATCTGATCACCAAATGCCATGAATGTTCCCTAACTCTTTGACTTTATTTTACTATTCGTGGGGATAGCTCAGATTTAAATCAGTACTACACAAACAAATATTTGAGTGATTTACTTATAGCCAATTTAAGTATTTCCAAACCCAATATCGCACTCGATATTGGATTTGGAAATGGTGACCTATTACATGCAGCGAAACGCCGCTGGAATGATATTTCTTTAGTTGGTATTGACGTTGATGAAAAAAATGTCACTACTGCCTTAAATAAACGAAAAATCGAAGCTTTTAATTTCGATGGCTTCAATCCAGATCTTCCTCCCCTTCTTCTAGAGAAATATGGGAAAATCGATCTTTTAATCAGTAATCCTCCATATTTTTCTGCGAATTTCAATCAGAATATTAATTCAATCCTTAAGTGTGCTGGGATATCTGATGCCATTTCAAGAAAGACGTCCTCCATTCCGACAGAACTAGTCTTCTTGGCTCAAAATCTTCGCTTGATGAATACTGGTGACGAAATGGGAATTATACTGCCCGCTGGTCTCATAAGTGGAGAAAGATGGTCTCATCTCAGGGAGCTGCTTGCAGAAAGTTATGTTGTCAAAAAAGTTATACAACTTCCTGAAAATAGCTTTAAGAAAACTGATGCCCAAACATTCATTTTAATTATATCTAAGCGTACAGGCGACAATAAGCCTTCAAATATATCTCTCCTTAATGCGGAAAATGAGCCAAACAATAATATAGAAATCAGTAGAGAAGATTTTATTAGAAGAGCCGATTTTAAATATTATGAGAGCCTTAACAACAACTCGCTTGCAGAAAATACCAGGAATATTAAAGCAGATGTTTTTAGAGGAAATATTTCATATAAAGTCCTAAGTCAAAGGACTTCTCATTTTATCCATACAACTCAAATTCCTAAAAAACCTGAATCCATCAATTGCCTCTCAAAACCGATCGAAGGCCTTAAGCACGCTCAAGAAGGAGATATTATCGTCGCTAGAGTTGGGAGAAGGTGTGTCGGAAGAGTTGCTAAGGTTACGAGCGGCACTCTGCCAATAAGTGATTGCGTTATAGTGATAAGACCTATTTCGGTACGAGATAGCGATATTATTTGGCAACGCCTTTCCTCCGAGAACTCAAGAAGTTCTCTTCGTAGCAGAGCCTTAGGAGTTGGAGCTAAGTATATTACCCACAGTTTACTTAAAGACGTTTTAGCTATCATATAGGGAGAACATGGATAGGATAATTGTGCCTTCAAATTTAGAAGCGTTCAAAACTTTAGTGCTAGGGAAAGTAAGAACATATTGCAGAACAGGTATTTGGCCTTGGCATTTCGATACTTTTGCAGCGTGGCTTTCAAACTTCGAAAGCGGAGAGGATGAGTATATAGCACTGCAACTGATTGACTCTCTGATAGTCCGGAGCGAGTCTATGGCTATAGCTGCATTTGCTAAACTTCTGTCAACAGATCTTCTTCAGTATTTAATTACACAAAGAATTGTGCCACCTGAAATAAATATTAAGAGCTGGCGCAAGCAACTGAAAGACGGTCGTTGTGAAAATATACAATTTTTACCTATTAGATTGAATGGTGATGAGGGCGAGTCAGGTGGAGCAATATTTAGACAACTTTCTACGTTGATAAATACTAATAGGTTGTCGAGAGATAGAGAAAATATCCACGCTATAATCCTTATAGATGACTTTCTAGGTAGTGGTAGCCAGTTAAATGAGTTCATAGCGTCTGCTCCTCCCCGGATAACAGGTTGCACTACCCTGATCTACTGTCCATTAATGGCTACTACCTATGGTCTATCAAATACTCTTAGAGATCAGCCCAATATAAAGGTTATACCTACAGAAGTAATTAGTGATGAACAGTCTTTATTTCACTCCAATAGTGAAAGTGATTTTTTTAAGGATGATCGCGAGAATAAGGTAAGTGCAGTAAAAGCACATTATGAAAATATGAAGACTCGATATGCGAGTAAAGGTATGTCTTTCTGGTCTGGTCGAGATAATAAATATTTACCTATCGCTTTTGAGTGGGGCTGTCCAAACCAAACTCCATCTATATTTTGGATGGAGCACACTCCAATACATTCAGATTGGCAACAACTTTTTTACAGGAGAGCCTAATGGAACTTGTAGACATATTGAATAAGCTTTCCGTAGCGAGAACAGAATACCAATCAATTAACAATAGTGTTTACAATAAGTTCGTTGTTCCTTTTTTTATTGATAATTTAGATTTAAGAAAGATTTCTCATTCGCTTGAGCTTGTTGGAAGTAGAGGTTCTGGTAAAAGTACATACATCCAATATTTCTCACATTCAACTAGATTTGATAGTAAAAAGAAATGTGTTAGCGAGGATGAGTTTGAATGTATTGTTTTGTATTGGAAACCTGATACTGCATTTTGTCAGGGTTTAAAGGAGGCTTGGTTAGGTGAAAATGCTAATATATTCTTTCAAGCACATGCGGCATACTCTCTTCTTCAAGAACTAGTGTTAATGCTTAATAACGTAGGCCATCACTTCCCCGACGTTTTAGAGTGTGTAGGTAAAGAGAGTAATTTTATTAGGCGTGTACGAAATGTCCTTAAAAAAGACATAGAATCACTAAGTGAAATTTCAAATTTACTCTCCGACCTAAAATATGAGCTTGCTACCCGCATTAATCCTATCAATACAGAAGATCTAGTGACCTTTGACGTCCAAAAAATGATGGAATACTTAGTTGACGCGCTAATAACAGATGTTAGCCATTTTAAGGGCACAAAGTTTAAAATATTTGTAGACGAATTTGAATTACTGTCTAAATACCAACAAAAATTTATAAACACTTGTAGGAAAGAGTCCTCTAAAAATTTAAATTGGAATGTTGCTTTTAAGGCAAATGCAAGACCTACCAAACAGACCTTAAGTGATCAATGGTTGCAGACTCCAGATGATTTTAGAGCTGAGGATTTAGATCAGAGAATATCTACCGATTATAAAATTTTTGCTGCTGAAGTTTTTTTACTGACTTTGCAAAACGCAGGTTTAAAGACATCAGCGAAGATTAGTCCAGAATTTTTGGGTGATCGTAAGAATATAATTCAACGGCGAAAATCTGACTATCAAGAAAAAACGCTCAATTTAGTGAAAAATATCCTTCCATCACCAACTATTAGCGAGCTTTCTGAACTTGCCATGAACTCAAAGGCTGTGAAGAACAAGGTTTCTGATGCAGTAACTTCAATTGGCTTCGATAAGAAGCAGTTTGAAAAAATCATGGAAGACTCTAGTCTTGCAATAACATTACTAGGTACGCATAAGCAGAAGAGTTTTAGGAAAGAAATTTACGAAGAAGCGATAGCTAACGGAAAGCGTAACTCAAAATTAACTGATAAGATTCACACCTATGAATTTAGTACTCTACTCAGTCTAAACCTCCAAATCAGTTCGGTACAAGTTCCAGTATATGCTGGATTTGAAAGATTTATAACAATGACCACACCAAATGTTAGGCACTTTAAAGAGCTATGTTTTAACTCTTTGAAGCAGCATAACGAAAGCTGGAGCTCAGAAAGTTTCGGCTTTATTGAAGAAATGCCGATTGTTTCAGCGAAGGATTCTCATGCGGCAGCAATTTTCACAAGTACTTTTTTAGTCAAGGAAGTAATTAGTTTACCCCCTCATGGGAATAAGCTATCTCAATTGGTAAATCGCATTGGAGAGTTGTTTAAAATATCGCAGAAAAGCTCATATCAAACAGAGCCAGAACGAGACATATTCACAATAGAATATGATTTTGCCGGTCAGGACGAAGAGCTCGAGAATATTATAGACTCAGCTAAATCCTGGAGGGTATTAATTGTCGATGATTCAAAGAGAATTAAAGATGAAACTCAGATAACTTCACAAGAATTCCAATTGAACCCAATTTTTTCTCCCCGATTTGGCATCTCATATAGGAAAAAAAGGGGCATTAAATTAACAGTCAATCAATTCAAAACTTTACTTGCTGGTCAATACTCTGATTATGAGATAATTAAGAAAAAATACCAGCAGCAGTGGAGAGCAGAAGAGTATGACGATAATCAAGGTTCATTGCTGTGATTGAAGTAGAGCAATGGCGCACCACTTCTGCGCGAAATATTGATATAGAAAATTCGAATCAAATCTATTCTGTCGGCTTTTTTTCATCCTCTACTACCGTAGACGCTCGAACGAGCTGGTCGGAAAACTATATTCGAAAGATATGCTCTTCTGTAATAGACGTCGAATACTGTAGAGAAGATGCAACATTGAGTTTTGATAGTACTCATCATGCGTTTACTCAACTAGCGAGCGTTGAAATACCAGCTGGAAGAATTCTTATAGATGCCACTTCGTTGCAAGTACCTGAATTACTTCATTTACTGAGGATGCTATCGGAAGTTAGGAGACCTTTTGATATATTATATGCTCAACCAACACAATATACAAAAGACGAAAAAAAGCCTCAAATAGACGAGGTGTCACAGTTTGACCTTTCAGACGATGGCACAGGAGCTGAATTTCTCCCGCCACATATTGCTTATGGACTAAACTCAACAATGTTTGTTTGCCTTGGGTTTGAAGGACATCGGTTCGGCGCATTAATGAACTCTGAGTCTTTCAGCAGCAACAGTATCATAGGCCTAATCGGTGTACCGCCATTTTCTGTAGGTATGGAAAATAAAGCTCTTTCTTCAAATTATACTTATATGTCTGACTCGATGATGGGTAACGACTCCTCCTTTATAGTCGCCGCTGCAAATGACCCATTGTATACATACAATCTAATAGAAAAATCTTTCAAGTCTTGTGAGTATACAAATAGATCATTTTGTATTGCTCCGATAGGAACAAAACCGGCTGCCCTTGGCGCAATATTATTTGCAATTAACAACCCAAAAGCAGGTTTGGTTTATGATTATGTTAGGAAGAAAAAGGGAAGAACATCAGGCACGGAGCTAATTCATTGGTGGCGATGTAATGTAACAGGTTAGAAACAAAAATTTTTGGTTATGGGGAGCTTAATTAGCGATCAACGTTTAAAAAGAAGACATTTAACTTGTTTAAATAATGAAGAAAGTTACCTTCCCATATCCGGTAGATATCGTACCCAGTCTCGATTGGGAATATACCGTGCAGGTTTTGAAACACTCCACTTTGAAAGTCGAAGTCCAACTCTTTAACGAGTTCAGCGAAAGGTCCAATGCCGATATAGGCAAAGTCTGTGATGTAGATGATATCGAATGCATCACCTCTCCTTTCCAGTCGGATTTCGACTGGATGAAAGCCGCCTGTTTCGGCTGAGTAACTTGGATCGCGGAAGTTAAGTGTGATTGCTGAAGTAGACACTGACGTATCGCCTAGCTCTTCAGTCAGAGCCGCAGTTAAACGCTTAGATACTGGCAGCGCCAAGTCCTTATAGTTAATATCCATAAATATACCGTAGAAATTTTGAAATAAAACGCCCTGACAGCGTGGATAGCTAATTTATGTAAACATTGCTGAAAGGGCGGACTGATGGAGTTGCGTTTTAGCTTTTGGGTTTGGCAGGTTGTTTCTGGCTAGCGGACTTTTTCGTGCCATTGGCCGGAGCGAGCAGATACGTATCAAGCTCCCCTTTTTCAACCGCCTGAATCACTGTTGCGATTGTCTCTGGGATCTTACTGGCTTCACCGACATCGATTGCAGGCTTGCCGGTATCAAACTCTATCGGCTTGTTGTTGACCTTAACCTCTAAGTAAAAGTGACCATCACTGTCGTAGTACCAAGGCCGAACCGTGATTTGACGGCGCTCTTTTTTGCGCTCACCAGTTTCTGGATCTTTTACTACTTTCTCGCGATAGGCCTCGAAAGGCCGTCTTTCGATCATGCATGTTGCCATCTCTTGCTGCTGCTCCAACTTCTCGATGAGCTTCATGCGTTTGCCGATAACGGGCGGCTTGGACTCAAGTTTTGGACGAGCGGTGACCTTGAGCGAACTCAATACTGATGTAGTCATGTTGTTTACCTCGTTAGGTTAGTTCGGGCGAATAAAGCCCATTTGTGGTTTGGTTTGCTTGCGCTGGTTTTCTTCTGCCAACAGGGTGATGGCAGAAAGTCTGTGATTTTGTTTTGTTCTAAAATGTTTGCGTCTTGCCAGAATGGCAAAGTCGCCGGGTGTTAGTTGGGTTAGCTCAGCCAAGGCCTGTTGCTCAGCTTTCTTAACCGTTTTGATACCGAGCGATTGCTTGTACAACTGAAGCACTTGAGCGAACGTTAGATAAGTACATTGCAGTTTGAAGTCGAAGCGCCGGAGCACGGCGTGGTCCAGTCGGCTTTCAAGGTTGGTCGCTGCGAAAAGCGGTTGTGAGCACGATTCAATCTGAGTAAGCAACTCGTTCACCAATTGCAGCTCATGATGAGCGTTCAACGACTCACGGCTAGTGAGTAAACTATCTACCTCGTCTAAAAGGATCATCTTTTCGTCGGTGTGCGCTGCTTCAAATATGGCGGCAATGTTTTGCTCACTCTCGCAGCCCACCCACTTGCTAAGCACATCCGATGCTTTTACGTGAATAAGCTCACGGTGATGTTGTTCTGCCAAGTGATGTACAAACGCAGTTTTGCCAGTACCAGGTGGCCCTGATAGCAACACACGTATTGAAGAATCATTGTCTAACGCGTGCTGGATGTCATCGAGGTAGCTTCTGGACTGCTTGATGTTAAATAGTGGAAAGTCGAACTTCAGGGCGTGTTGATACTGAAGTTTACTTTCCCACTGTCCGGCTGCACGCAGTGTTGCCTCAACGGTTTCGTATATAACGTTCTCCGCTTCGGTATACGCTGTATGCAGGGTTTTAGCTACATGTGCAGCATTTGCTATTATGGCAGGCGAAATATTGTTCACGCGCGTTACCGTTCGTTTAAAGTCCGATGACAACGACAAGCCTTTGAAGTGAGGCTTGCAAATGGCGGCGATATCTTCCGGCGTTGGTCGTGGTACTTCAGTGATAAGCTTGAAACGCCGAATAAAGCTGGGCTCCAGATAATCAATGTGATTAGTTATCCAGATACACGGAATATCATTATCTTCTATTAAGCGCTGGAGGTGCTCCTTGCTGTACTGGTAGCAAGCTTGTTCAAAAATCGTTTCGCATTCATCAACCAGTAGCAGTGATCTTGAACAGCTTGATAGCAAGTTACTGATCATTGACAGGTAACGTAAACGCTCCTTATCTGGATACTTCGTCTCAAAGTCGTCAGTACTTTTCGTTTCAGTCAGAGCCGTAGACCTAACCTCGTAAAGTACATGTCCAAGCTCTTTCGCAAGTGTACGAGCAAGCTCCGTCTTGCCGGTGCCGGATTCACCATAAAGCAATACGTTGGTGCCTTTGAGCTCTTGTTTTACGGCTGATTTGAGATAGTCTCTTATGCGAAACCCGTCTACTTGTGGAAACGCGTTTAAGCTAAATTGCGCAGTTTGGCTTTTATGCAGTAACGGTGCGATGAGCTGCTGTTTGTTTTCAACTTTCTGTGTGAGCAGGCTATGTAACAGGTAGTCCGGTAGTTCATCACCAAGCAGTACATTCAGATTAGGCTTTCGTAATATGCCAGCTCTGGTAAGTTGTTTGAGCGTGCGCTCGTAATCATCAGAGGTAAGCTTACATATATCCTGTAGTAACGTACTCACCTGTGCGTAATGTAACTGCCCGACCAACAGGTCTGAGAATTGGAGAAAAGCAGGGTTGGCATGCGCGACGACAACATATTCAATAAGAAGAGCAGCGTTCTTCGCTAATGCCAGCTCTCTCTCAATAAACTGGCAATTAGTAACGCAAAGCTGTGTGGTTGCTGGGCGCTTGTCAGTGATAGAAAAGAAGTTAACCGCACTGCGTTTTGAGTTTACTTTTAGCTGCTCACCACTTAATTGACGTTGTCCGGTTATAGCGCAAAGCGTGGTAGCATCCAGCAGATCGCTGTCGGGCTTATCTATATACTCAAGTAACCTTTTTGCCCATGCGCACGCGAGATAATTGAGCTTATACCGTTCTCGAAACCTATTCATGATTATCGCCATTGCTGTTGTAAGCAAGGTTGGCCGCAGCAGCCTTCATCACTTTCTCATGACGTTTGTCATACACCACGGTAGTAGATACATCAGCATGGCCAGCCATCTGACGTGCAGTGTTTAAATCAACATTTTGCTCGAGAAGTCGGGTAATAAAGGTTCGGCGCAAGTCATGAGGGGAGACGCCATCTACACCAACAGAAGCTAGTGTCTTCCGTACCAGTGAGTAGATGAAACTCGCTGAAAGTGGGCTTTCAAGCTGAACGTGACCGCCTCTGGCGATACGAACAAATAATGGGCCTCGACCAGTACCTCTGATTGTGAGCCATTGGCTGACAGCCTGCTTCACCCAGTCAGGCAAATATACAATTCGGCTTTTATTGCCTTTGCCCTGACGGATGAATAGCGTCTTGTTCTCTGGTGAGTAATCAGCATACGCTAGTGCGACCAGCTCACTACGCCTTAGTCCAGCGCCCAGTAAGACCGAGAAAATGGTACTGTCACGAGTGCCAATAAGCGATTCATTTCTACTCAATGTATCAAAGAGCTTTTCGACCTGTATAACCGACAATGGTGTGCCACGGTGACTACCATGTTTCACCTTTGATATTGTCTGGAGTTGTAAAGCTTGCATTTCAGGTGCTTTGCCAGACATTACCGCGATTTTTACAATATTGCGTATCGCGGCCATGGCTCTGTTGATTGAACGTGCAGACCAGCCTTTCTTGAGCAGCAACGCTTGAATGTGACTAGCCTGTTGGTAATCGATAGCAGCAAACAAGTCTGCCCTACCGTGTTCAGGCCAATTCAGAAGTTCTGCAATGCTATTCAGTTGTGACGCAATGGAGCGCTGACTATTGGGCGCAAGTCGCCCTAAGTACAGCGTGTAAGGACATGCTGTATCCATGTGTTTTTTCCGATTATGACGTTAAAATGAATGACGTGATTGAATTGCTTGAATAAGCTGTAGACAGAATAGCTGCGGGTATTGAGCAGATATACGGTGATTTTGTACCTTGATAAAAGAGTAGCGGTCGCGAATTCGCGACCGTGAACAATACAAAGTTAATAGAAATAATCTTATTATATAAACACTTTAGTCATGTAATACTTCATTCTTTTTAGAGATATGGTTAAAGCACTCATGGGAATTTTTTCGTTCTTGAGGAGTAAATGTAGTGATGCATCTCCAGTGTCCAGTAGATTTTTATTCAGAAAGTATGCGAGCCTTATCTTTCCATCATTGTCCAGCGACCTCGAAAGATGTTTCGACAATGCAGGAAGGGTTTCTTGATTAATTACTAAATTTTCGAAAGAATGAGATAAAGAATAATTTTGAGAGTTTACGGAATCACTACCTGAAATTCCTTTGTTTCGTATCTCATCGGAAACGTTATCTAGGTCATCATCATCCCAATCTAGTGCCGCATCCTCTGATATGTTGCTTTCATCATTTTCTAATGTACTTGAAACCGCTCTTGAAACATTTCTTTTCTGAAACCTATCTAGTATGTATTCTTTAACATCACTTGCAGTTACAGTGCCCTCTACATTTCTTTCTATATAAAGCTCGTGGTAAACGGACTTTACTCTTGCGGTTAGTTCACACGAGGTTTTACTATCTACGGGTATCAAGGAAAACATATCCAAATGGGAAGATGGAAGTAGGCCGACTTTATTGAAGTCACCTTCGTGTATCATCAATTCAAATTTTGCTCTATTAATTTGCTTGTAGCATTCTTGAGGACATTTTGATGTAATGAGATCTGATTCAAGTAGATTCTTGAGGCTTGTGTAACCAAGTACCTCATATAATCAAAACATTGCAATACAATACAAAGTTTTCCTCTCTTTTTCTGCATTACTATCTATTAGTTTTATTTTTTCAACTAATGAGCTTTTATTTTTTTCTTGATAGGTATCGTCTACAGAATCAATATCACAATAGTTGACTAGTTCATCATTGTTTTCACATAATTGCTCAAGCGTAATCATTTTTTACCTCAAAATTTATTCAATAGTTCTGTATTAGTATAGTAAATGGCGTTATCACACATAGATGGGTCTAATATATACTGTGCATTTTCGCTAAGCATTCTTTCGCAACAGTCTATAGTTTGAATTATTCTCGACTTTGCAACGAAAAGGGAGTTTAAATTTCTAACTATATCATTGAGACTTGTATCCTCTATAACTTCTTCAAGGAAGCTTACTTTTTCTTTTAGACATAGACTATTTATGTAAACTGATGCTTTTTCTTTATCAGATAAACTCTTTTTACGATTTGCATGCCTCTTCTTTTTTTTCTTAACTTCCGATAAATCGCAAGTGTAACCAATCGCAACCTGTACATTTTCAAATGACCAGTTCAATTCTTTTTCGCTCATATAGCTTTTCACTCGATTGATCGATGTTCTACAATGCATAATTTTTCTTAGTGCTATTGCCGCAGAAACATCAATATTACCAATAGAACTTTCGCCGAAAACAGTGGCCTCGGAGTTTGCTGCCATAAGACTGTCTAAATAAGCTCTCGCATATAAGCCGTGAATACTTTTGAGAAATTCAGAAACTGTTTTATACCCTTCCTTTTCAAACCCTGAGAACGTATGGATATCAAACAAAGCCCTTCTGCAAAGATCCGGCGGAGAAGTCGAAATCAATTTTTTATGTGACCAGTAGAGTTCATTTGACATTTTTTTATTGTTCCTTATATGTCTGATAGGCTCCCACTCATTGATGATATTGTTCGTCATGCGTCCTCCAACATTGTCCCGACGAAAGTTAAGACTACATTGAATGTAGCCGCGCTGCTTAGGCTTCGGAAATCTCGAAGCTTTGTTCATATCTTGACTTTAGCTAGCAATTCGATTAACAAGTCGAGCCATGTGTTGATAACGTAAAGAATATTTGAACTTAATGAGGAAAGGTTTGTGAAAGGAATAGCAAGAACTTTTATGCGATCACGTCGAGGACTTATGATTCAGTGTCTTGTAAAGTTATCCAACCTCGAAGATGACGCATACAGGTTAACTAAACAGGGACTAGAGGTAGGCTTATATCTTACTCTTCAGGGAAAAGTAGGTTTATTGAGGTACAAGTACTTTATTAAAAGTCTTTCGCATATAGCTGAAAATATGCAAGGTTTCTCTGGTAGAGAAAAGTTTTCAAACAATGGTATGTCTGAGGCCCTAAAAGCACTAAATCATCATGGATTTTTAGTTTACGAATATGAAAAAGCAAACCTGATCGACAAACATGGTGAGAAAAGAGGAATAAAGATAAAACTACTAAAGAGATCAGAGTACAAGTCGTTACTCGACAAACTAAAAGGCTAAAAATCAACTAAAATTTGTAAAAATAATAATTTCATTATTAACGCTGTACTAATAGTGAGATTATTGTGAATACAAATGTAAATAAAATTGAAAGAAGTTCGTTTTTATTATCTCAGATGCTAGACAGGCCTGATGCATATGGAGATATATCAATAGATATGTTGTCAATCACATTGCCAGTACCTGAGGATGAGGCAAAGAAACTGTTGGCCTTGCAGAGGCAAAGAACTGCTGACTATTCGGTCAAGCTCACAAACCTAACCGGGAAGGATGCTGGCAGTCAAAAGTTTAAGAGAAGGCTTGATTTTCACTTCTCCAATGATTCAACTTTAAGTGTACTCCTCTTCGGTCTAAATAAGCGCCAAAATCAAGTGAAAATTGTATTCAACCCCAACACCGTTGGGATTGGCAGAGTGGCAACAAGTCTTGGCTTGATAATAGACTTATGGGGTGAGAGTAATTATAGACTTTGGATGTTACGGGCGAACGTAACAAGAGTCGATTATGCTATGGACCTTCCAGATATTCCTATACAACATGTCATTACAGACTATGCCTACCGCTCGCCGTACGAAGCATTTTTTAATAAGACCATATTTACAGGCTTTCGCTACGGCACAAAACTTGGCTGCCCTATTATTTTTTATGACAAAGTGCTTGAGCAAGGAGGCGGTTATCGCAGCTATCGCGAGTACACACGGATTGAAAAGCAGCATAAACCAAGAGCTAGAGGGGCTAAATCAATGTTCAAAGTGGCCGAAATGGATGAGCAGAAGTATTCCTTCCAGGGTCTATCTTTTTATGATCCTAAAATCTTGCTCAAAATGCCAGAAAGGATTTATGCACTAATCATCAAATACGGTATCGGAAAAGCACTCACATTGCTGGACGACGAAGATCACAGAATACTTTCAAAACGCATGACCAAGCGAAAGTTAGCTAGAAGCTCAGCGTTCAAGCCCAAAATAGAAAGCTCATTTCAGGAGCAGTTAAGCCAACTGAAAGAGCTACTTGTTGAGCCTAGTTCCATTCGTTATTGACAGTCGCGAATTCGCGACTATTAGTGTTAATACCAAAATGCCAGAACTTGTAAGTCATCTATTGCGAAAAATGTACTGGTGGTCTATTAATTGACAGTGTCGACATGCGTAGGCACTCGGGTTTATCACTACTCTATCCGATACCTTTCATTGTAGAGTTTCCAAACCTGACGGTCTACTTTGTTCAAGTAGCTGCCGTTGGTACTTCATCTCACGAGCGGCAGCTCTGTACGTACAGCGGACCTTTGTCAGGCTCAAGTCGAAAAGCTACATCACAGAAAAAAACGGCTACAGTAGACATTAGCTTTATGTTTTCAGGTCGCATTTTGCTAATAGAACTCATAGTATAAAGTAGGGTGAACGAACTCACTCAGTTTTCAAATTAAGGGAAATAAAATGAAAAGGATGACAAAGATAAGATTAATAGTATTTTGGGCGAAATTAGCGGCCATATTATTCACTCTTCCCACTGCTGCACAAAGTTTGAACCAACATCAAGCTGATCTAGATGCCTATTTAAAGGCCCTTAGTGAAAATAATAAGGTCATGACTGCGGTGTATGTGACTGAGAATGGTGTTCCACGCTATGAGCACTATGCAGGTCTTGCTTCGGTTGAAGATAATAGTCCAATCTCTGCCCAGACACGTTTTCGAATTGGCTCAGTGACTAAGACATTCACAGCGGTACTAATAATGCAGCTTATCGAAAATAATAAGCTGAGTTTGGATACAAAGCTAAACCAGTTCTACCCTGACATTCCCAATTCAGCACAAATCAATCTTAAGCATTTATTGAGTCATCGCTCAGGAATATTCAACTATACCAATGACCCTGATTACACGAGTTTTATGACGACCCCGCAGACAAAAGAGCAGCTTCTTTCAAGGATTCGAGGTTACCGGCCTGAGTTTAGTCCGGGTAGTAAACATAAATATTCTAACTCTAACTACGTGCTCTTAGGCTTCATTATTGAATCGCTATACGACAAGCCGCTTAAAGAAATAATCACTAAGAAAATTACTCAACCATTAAATTTAAACAGCACTTATTACGGCAATAGCATTGAAATTGAAGAAAATGAAGCCTCGTCTTATCGACACAACGGGCACTGGATCAAGCAGCCAGAAACGCATATGAGTGTGCCTCACGGAGCAGGAGCAATTGTATCTACTGCGAAAGATATCAATCAGTTTTTTACTGCGTTGTTTGGCGGTAGACTGATATCAAGTGATTCTTTGCGTGCCATGATGAAGCTTGAAGACGGTTATGGCTTGGGTATGACTGCGGCCCCGTTTGGCGAAAAGAAGTTTTACGGGCATTTTGGTGGCATTGACGGATTTGTTTCCGCAGCGGGCTACAATACAAAAGACGGGCTGAACGTAACTGTGCTAAGCAATGCATTAAACTATAACTTCAACGATGTGTTGATTGCCGTTCTAAAAACCATGTACGGCCTCTCAATAGATATTCCTGACTTTTCTGCAAAACCTATAAAGTTAAGCGAAAAGATTTTAAGCGCATATGAAGGTGAATTTGCGAGCACCCAAGTGCCTATTAAAATTCGCTTCTGGGTTGAAAATGGAAGATTGATGAGTCAAGCAGAAGGTCAAGGCGCTCTTCCACTGACAGCGTATTCAGAAACAGAATTTCGTTTTGACCCCGCTGGTATCGTCATCAACTTCAACAAACCGAGTGCATCGTCATCTCAAACAAATGGTTTCATTCTGAGCCAAGGCGGTGGTAAATATGAATTCAAACGCCAGTAATAGCAATTTAAGTTAGTTTTTTTGACTAAAGTCAGAAGTTGAGAATAGCATCGCTCAACGTCTGCTCTTTGTCTAAAGGAGACTGCCGCCTGCACGGTGGTGACCGTCTGGAAATCGCTAATTGCTGCCTATACGGCTAGGACGCGATTTTTCAGTACATGTGAATGATCAAATGTAAGTCACTACGGTTATCCGCATCAGTCACTTAAATACAGCCTCGCTTTCTATATTCCGCTTCCCATTCTGCAAAGCGTTTGAGTAGGACATCTTTAGTCTTTTGCTCACGTGCTAAGGCGCGTTTACTTTTTTTCTGAGCGGCCTGCTTATCAAATGTGACGCCAGATAGTTCTTCTTCAAACATGCTTGGCACAACGTGGCTATAGTGCTGCTCAATCATGGCTGTACTGGTTCCGCATTGCCTCGCAAGCACGTCGATGCGTAGGTGACGGCTCAGTAACTGCCAAGTGATGTAGGTATGTCGTAACGAATAAAGCGATCTCGGACCGTCAGAGCTACTTCTTAACTCACATTCATCAAGTGCAGCGCTGAACGTCCGTCCCAGTTCTTTTGTAGTGCTTCCATCAGCAAGCCTGAACAGTTTGTCATTAGGCTTTCGATTTGGAAAGCGATCTCGCAGCTCCATTAGCGGATACACGATATCGTCTTTACACACTATAGTCCGTGTACCGGTATGCTTTGTGGTCTTGCCCTTGCGGATTTTGATCTTGAAGATGACTTGATGGTCTTGGCGTGTCATCTCAATGTCACCCCAGGTCAGTTCTTCCATCTCAGTGCCTGGCCGTATACCTGTATTGACAACAACTTCCGCATAATCCAATAACAGCTCACGGATCTGGCGAGTCTTATCTTTTCGACTGTTATCACGCATCGACTCGATGGTTTCTAATACCTGCTCGTATTCTTCACGCGTGAAAGCCGCTCTTCTTGCACCCTGCTCGCCTGTGGTACTGAGCACCGGAACTTGTACTGCTAACATCCATTGCTTTTCAACAGCTTCCTTAAAGACCATCTGCAATGCGGCATTGTGGTTAAGCAGCGTTGACTTGTTAAGTAGCCGACCAGCTTTCTTGATCCGCCAGATTTCAAATTCTTTTATCTTTTGCTGGTCTATTGATGTGACATAGGTTCTGTCGAAGAATGGGATGTGATAGCGCTTCAAAGCGCCGATGTAATCTTTAAAGCTAACCTTACCGCCGCCGTGCAACAACGAATGTTCCATATTGGTAATCGCAAGGTTCGCGACATCTCGAAACCGCTTACTCTTTGTCAGCGTTCCGGTTTCGGCCTTTATCTTCCATTCCATACGCAGCAAACGCGCTGCCGCGATAGCTTCGTCTTTATCAGACTGTTTGGTTGACTTGCAATACCAAGTACCGAAAAGCTGGAAACGTGCATACCACTTTTTGCTATTGTCTTGGAGAAATACGTAGAGAGCGTCGTCTACATTATGTCGTGCGATTTGTGTTGCCATAGCCGTCCGTTTGCAAAGAATAAATACTGCGCTTACGACGAGTATAAACGGCTAAATGAAAATATCTATCTGTTTCCCAATAGAAAATAATAGGTCACGTTAATACACATTAACGTGACCTATTAGTCTGAATCTAGAAACCTGGTGGCGGTTCAAGTCCGCCCACTGGTACCATCTCTTTTCTTACCAATGAAAGAGATAACAATAAGCCGACGCAAGTCGGTTTTTGTGTCTGAAATTCGTTGAACGCTTTATTAACGCATAACCTTCGAATCTTCAGCGTTCGCTGCGACCGACTAAGCCATAGTTTCACTGTGAAAGTAAATAGGACAGTCACTTTCCCTAGCTATATTTGATAATGGCAGCTGATTTTATAAATCCCCCACACAGCCGAAGTTCTTAGCCTTTTAATATGAACAAAGATCTAATTGAGAAATGGGCTAACAATTAAAATGAAGAGCAGTCGCTATATTGAAGCTGAGGATATTATACTGTCACAATACCAGTGAAAGGCGTTCCAAGCGTCTTTCACTGGCTCCTTGTTTTAAATGAAAGAAACTTTGCTCGTTTATGGGACTGATTTGAAACTTAGAACAACTTCTAATATTAAAACTCAAAATGAAAGTTAACTAATTCATAAAGTTGCGCTTGTAAACTATAAAAATGGAAGCACAGCAATACCAATTGCAAGCCATACATACGCGATTATCGAAAGCGTCAGCAATACCCAATCGCCAAGGCTTTTACTGCCTGAGGTCGATTTCTCTTTTTTGGAGTAATGCCAAAAGATGAATGCGCCGGTTAATGTAAGAAAGGCCACATTCAAGAAAAAAGCGTAATCAATGTTGAAGAACTCCCGATCGGTCATCGACTGAAACCCGGAGGCATCTGGTAAGTGCCCCAAGAGATCGAGTCCGTAGTGCATGACGAGCGAGACTCCTACAAGGGCACATAGAAATACAATCAGTATATAGATAGCCATTTTCCAGCCATAGTACTGCGCCTGAATCCGCAACACTGGAAATACCACCAAATCACTAAAAATAAACGCCATTACTCCGGCGAAACTGACCCCCTGCCCGAATAACACCGCCGCTAGCGGAATGTTGCCCATTGAACCAATAAACGTAAAAAAAGCCGCGACTGGGCCTACGATTGTCTGTGCGAGAATTTGTAAAAAGGAATTCGACTCCTGTCCGGCCCCTATGAAGAGAGATTGAAAAAATTCAGTGGGAACGAATACCGCGATGATACCGGCAACCGTAAATCCAATGGTTACATCTTTCCATACCATCTTCCATTCCATTGTGTAACGGCTGGCAACTTGGTGCCATCCTGCTTTACTCATTATTTTATCTTTCCAGCCTTTTTCCTTACTATTTGCCTGGCTGTCGCCTCCCTCTGCTTTTTTCGCGTGTGATTGCGCTTTTTCCTCAAGCTCTTTTTTACACGTCAGTTTGACCAAAAGCCACACGGCCAGGATAAGCAGAATACCACCGACATATTCTCCTACAACGAACTGCCACCCAAGAAAAATAGAAATGATTATGCCTAATTCCACCACCAGGTTGGTGGACGCCAACATGAAAGCAAGCGAAGGAACTAAGCCTGCACCTTTTACAAATAGGGCACGCGTCGTCGATAACGCAGCGAAGGAACATGAACTGGAAATAAAACCAAAGAAAGTGCCCAATGCCACACTTTTAGGGCCGGCTTTTCCCATGGACTTTTGCATGCGCTCTTTGGTCACAAAAACTTGGATCATTGAGCTTATTAGGTAACCAAGCGCGAAAGCCCAAAAAGCCATCCAAAACAGACCCAAGGTAGTGTGAGCCGCCTCTTGCCATTGCGTTAAAAACTCACTCATTGTTCTCTCCTTTAAGACAATGTTAATCAATCGCCGATTCAATTAATGGCTTTATGGATTGCTGCGTATTTGTATCTCAACCATCGGTGCATGGAACATTACATTCTGTGCTGTATCATGATGCCTGAGCCTGAAGCACTTGGTTGATACGTGACGAAACAAGTCAGTGCTAAGAGAATGAATTATTTAAGGTGATGCGGGTATTACTTCTCATCAATACTGATGTCTCTTGCTTTAGTGTAAGCTTCCCAACCTTCTTTTGCTGCATAAGGTACAATGAGCAATGCCGCCACAGGATCAGCCCACCACCAACCAAACCAATTTACCAATAGCAAACCGGCAAGGACAACGATCGTTTGGTATAAGCAGATAAAGGTATCTTTAGCATCGGCGAGTAACGCCGGGCTATCCAGCTTGCGGCCATATTTTCTTTTGAAATGAATCAAAATCGGGTTGATAAGCAAGGAAGTAACTAAAATGATTAACCCCATAGTGCTCCAGCTTGACGTTTGCTGACTAAGAAGTTTTGTAACGGAATCATAAGATATAAATATGCAGACCAAAGTAAATGATACGGCAATCACGTAGAGAGTGATTTTCTTCCGTCTATTTACTTGTTTTTTATCAATTCCCTTAAGTTCGCCGTGTAGACGCCAGCCTAGCGTGGTAGCGCTTAACACCTCTATTGTACTGTCCAATGCCCACCCTATGAGCGCTGAACTATTAGCAATTATTCCTGCGATTAAAGCTACTATGACTTCAATTGCATCATAGATGACATTTAATATTTGAAGCGTTCTGGCCTTTTTTAAATCACTTTTTCTTGTTGGTTCCATGTTTTACCTTTTATATATTCCATCCAATAAAATCTTCATATTTTTTCGCACTCGTTCTATACTTGTTTCTTTAGAAGTCAAGTAAGCTAATTACGCCATTTCCAAAACTTGCCTGAGTACAGATAAGCACTGCGTACATGGGGTCCATTGTGACCAGGTTTTATAAAAGGGGCCTACCACATTTTCCAGACAACATTTACTAAAAAGGAAAAGAAATGACATTTGCTTGCGGGCTTGCAGACAAATGTTTAATTCTATTCATCACGCGCTTTATCTGAACGTAAGTATTTCCACAACGCAGCCACTGCCCCGATTAGGACCATCACTACCAGTAGCCAGATCAAACCCATACCTATCATCATTTCAACCCCCATCGTCTCTCCCATACAATTCATCATGATTTATGTACTCCCTAATTGAACCACCCGCATTTATGTAAACCGGCAAAGCCATAATGACGTCAAATTGAACCATCATAGGCCTTAGAGTGCAGTACCCTTAGACTAGAGGTAGGCGGGCACTCTTGGCTCCAATTTTTCCATAGGTTTTTGCGTTCGCTTTTTGTTGACAAAGACTTGGCTCATTGAGCTTATTAGGTAGCCAAGCACGAAAACCTAAAAAGCCATATAAACAGTGCCAAGGTAGTATGAGCAGTCTCTTGCCATTGCGTTAAAAACTCACTCATTGTTCCCACGTTTTTGGCGATGTTAATCCATCCCTGATTCAATTAATGGCTTTATGGATTGTTGCGTATTTGTACTTTAACTATTGGTGCGGGGATCATTTGGCAAGGCCTGACTTTCCTAGACACTTTCTATGTCCTTAAAATACTGCCTGTCATATTCTGTTGGTGACGTGCTTCCGTTGGCAGGATGAGGTGTTCCGGAAGACTATTACATTTGATGATTTTTACTATTACAACCTGATAAGTAAGCGGAAGAGATTTCTTGACATTGTTCGTAGGAATGAGGCCTGACTTTGCAAAGAATTTGCAAAGCTTCTCAATGTAAACATATACCCATGATTTCAATAAAGTAATGTATGCGCATTTATTTCAAAATCCGTTGCTAGCGATAGCGTGGCGGTTCAAGTCCGCCCACTGGTACCATCTTCTTCTTTTAGAAGTAGATACTAAAACCGACCTTTGAGTCGGTTTTTTTGTTTCTGGAAGAAAATTTGTACCAAAGAAGCTATAACAACTTTAGTTCAACATATCCGCGTAACATCCTCTTCAAACATGGCATTTAAGGCTCGATAACATTTGGTTTAGTTAAGTATTTAGTTTGCGTTAATCTGTATTAATGTGCCTAAACCTTCTGTATTAGACATGTGAACAATGATTCATACGGTTATAAGACTTTACCACACAGACTTAGTAAAAGATTTGGATTGAATTCACTATGATAAAACTAAATAGCGGCTCAAATGGACCGCATCATTTAATTATTGTGCCAAAAAGCAAGTTGTGAGGTGGATATGATTTCGTTCGAGGAAGCAATGGATACTGTCGAAGATGGAGCTAAACCTTCAATTCTCCTCGGAAACGGATTTTCACGAGCATGGAGTAATGACATTTTCAACTATGCCAAACTTCTTGATGCCACAGATTTCGAAGACCGCAATGACGAATTACGTGATTTGTTTGAAAGATGTGGTACATATGATTTTGAGGCCGTGATGAGAGCCTTGGTATCAGCAAAAACCGTCTTAGAATCATATGGCGGCAATGATATTTTGATTGGAAGGATTGAACGAGATCAACAGCTTCTGAAAGACGCATTGATTACTGCTATTTCAAATACACATCCGAGTCGCCCAACCGAATTATCATCTGATCAATTCACTGCGGCAAGACGGTACCTTTCTCGTTTTGATCAGATTTTTACAGTCAATTATGACCTTCTTTTCTATTGGGCAAGGAACATGAATGATTTGCAACCAGACAATTACTCAACTGATGATGGTTTTAGGAGAGGATGCAGGTGGCAAGGACATGGTACTAATCAAGAAGCTCATTTCTTGCATGGTGGTCTACATATTTTCGATAAAGGGCCCATTATCGAAAAACATGCTTTTTCCGAAACTGGGACAAGTATAGTTGACTTAGTCAGGAACAACTTGGCAACAGGAAGGTTTCCATTGTTCGTATCTGAACCCACGTCTGACAGGAAAAAGGCACGCATTGAGCACAACCCTTATTTGAATTATTGCTTCCGCGCTTTACGCCAGGTTAGTGGTACATTTTTCATTCAAGGGCATTCGATTGACAGTAATGATAAGCACATCTTCGATCAACTTAAGAAAAGTCGGATAGAGAAGTTTTATGTCAGTATATTTGGCGACGAGAATTCTGAAGATAATATACGAATAAAAGCAAATGCCCGAGCATATCTGGAATCAGGAGTTTCAGATGTGGAATTTTTTGACGCACAATCGGCAGCTATCTGGGAGTAAGTTTTTGTCCGGCCGCCACGTTTATTAAGAACAAGCATGCCTTTGATATTCTGCCTAATGAAATCCGAATTGTGTTTTCATTGGAAATACGTTTCACTTTGAAGGCAAAGGAATAAGAATTTATATGCTATCGAGGAATCAATGAATATTGAGGGATACGAAAATCGTTTTGTAGCTTTCCTAGATATCTTAGGTTTTAAAGAATTGATCTACAAAATTGAAGATGACGGTGAAAAAAGCCCCGATTTCGAACGAGTAAGATCTGTTCTAAATTTTCTGCATGAAGAGTCAGTTGAGTCTAATGGCCAGCATGACTTACTCATCTATGAACAAAAAGAAGGCTATATATTGGAGAAAGAGCTAGGAGACCCTCGTATCAGCTATATATCTGATTGTGTCATAATCTCCACAGAAAGCTCATTTGAAGGATTTAAGGCTCTTTGTAATAAGCTAACAAAGTTTTCAACGGATATTGCGTGTGATGGAATATTTATACGCGGTGCAATCACACATGGAAAAATTTACCACCATGGCCCTATGCTCTTTGGTTCGGCTTACCAAAGAGCATACGAGCTAGAGTCAAAAAATGCCGTACATCCTAGGATCATCCTAGATGATATCATCTTTGAAGAATTGTCCTACAAAAGGGGGCTGTTCCCGCTAAATGATCACGCAATAGTTAAAGACAAGGATGAAGTTAGCTATTTGATGAATTTCCCTCTTAATTATCATCCTCAATATACTTCTTCATGGCTTGAATTCTTGCTAAGGATTAAAAGTAGACTTCTTTATCACCTAAATACATATGACTCAAGGGTTTCAGGATTTGGTGCTGAACTAAAAAATTTGGACAAATTTTATTGCTGGAAAGAAGTTTACGGTTGGGATTTGAACTTTGATGGAGGCAGCGAAAGTGTTCTAAAGAAGGCTATGTTCGGATTAACTGTTGTTGAATCGAAAAGAGCCTGTTTCCGTTAAGGTTTTCTGGGTTATCCATAAACCTGAACCAACCAAGGTAATGTTCTAGGTATTTTGTGACTACTCCGTGAAACCGTTTTATCCACGCTTTCAGACGACTGTGATAGGCGTTAACATTCTGAATATGAAAGACTTTATCTATCACCTTAACAC
>Ga0208315_1000657_pt1 | contig 22342 bp, 33 predicted proteins | sample MalvireepMed_215_FD_184239 | JGI IMG/M metagenome (GOLD analysis project Ga0208315, IMG submission 184239) | Marine viral communities from the Global Malaspina Expedition - Malaspina viral metaG DeepMed_215 (SPAdes) (version 2) | ecosystem: Environmental > Aquatic > Marine > Oceanic | place... | reverse complement strand
ATAGCACGTGAGCTGCAGGAACGTCTGACGCTACTGCTGCATCTGAAGCTATAGTATACTTCTGAAAAGGATAATCATTAACAAACGCTTGTGTGTCTTCACTGTTTGCTGGAGTAATTGTTGCATCATACCAATGTGCCCAAGTGGGTTTATTAGTAGAAGCTGCTGTATAGTAGATTCCGAAGAGAACACCTATAGTCGTAACTGTAGTTGCACTTTCACCAGTAATCATATAACCGCCTGACGATTTCATCGCCATACCGTTAAAAAGATCAACTGTTGCTGCAGAATCAATCCAGTACTGAGAAAGACCTTGAGTCGCAGGTGTATTACCTAACGTTCCATTTGGTCTAAACCCAAAACCGGCTGAGTTTCTATTAGCCATGTTTTACTCCTTGAATGTTTACATAAATGTAAACGGGTTAATTTAAATCGATGAGTAGGAATAGTTAAAAAATTAACTCTTCTTTGTACCACCGAAGGTTACACGAGTCTGCCTATCAACATTGATCGGCATACTCTTATGCTCTTCCTTCATTAAATCGTGTTCAACCGCTTCTTCCTGACCTTCTGCTTGTTTAGCAAAATATTCAGATCGAGACTTCGCGATTTCTTCAGGTACCCTAGCGAGCAATAGGCCGCCAACCCCAATGATCCCCTTGTATTTACCATCTTGGATAATGGGATAATCTTGATCTTTATATTCATCGGCTCTCACCAATTCATAACCTGATCTTAATCTTCCAGAGATATTTTTAGAATCTTGAAACCCTAAACTCTCTGCCCGTATCCATCTGTGCCTGAATCCATCAGGTGCAGGGGGTGCATCTAGAGATGATGGAGGAGTCCACACTTTTGGTCTTTCAGTGTTTGACCGTGTTTGACTCGCACGAGAGGTCTTATTGTCTTCTTTTTTCATGTTACGCTCCTTCCGTGAGTTTTATTTGTTTTGCGTATTCTTCGAGTGGCACTCCTAATTTTTTAGCTATTGCTACTTGTGAGGAAGTGAGTCTCACAGTTTGGCGTCCAGGTTTTACGCTTCTCTGAGCTGAAGCCACCGACTGTACGGGCTTGGACGTATGCTCTATATAACCACCTTTAGCAAATTTATGACTAAAGTCAACTTTTATTCTCTTATCTACTTCAGAATAATAGTCATCCGATTTAGGGTCGAATCCCTCATTTACAAGATCCTTGTGAATTTCAAAGGCAGTAAAAGTCATAGCTCTGTCTTTGCCAAACCATGTGTTTTTACTTGCCCAAATTTCCGCTTTAGGATCAGGTTCAGGAAGTTCTTGTGGTGTTTGCTGTGGTAATCTTCCACCGTCTGAAAGTTGTTGAACAGGTTTCTCCTCTTCAACAGGTTGTGTTTGTCTTTGCTCCAATTTAGCATTCTCAAAAGCTAATGTAGCAATTCTTTTATTTGCTTCAACTTGAGCTGATGCATCTCCAGACTCAATGGCGCTTGCTAATTCTTTTTGAGCAGACTCCATTCCTGTTTTTACATTTTTCTCAAATCTAGACCAATAATCAGTATCCATTTTTTTAAATTGAGACTGATCTTGTCTTCTTTGATATTCTAAAGCTTGAGCATATTCAGTAGCAGCTTGCTCTCTACGTTCTGCTTCTCTCATCTTACGAGTAAGTTTAGCAATACGTGATTGAACGCCTTTACTATATTCTTCTAGTTTAGAATCATCATCTTTTGTTTCTGTTTCTTGTTCCGTGGTTTCTACTTCTTTTATTTCTGCTTCTTGTTCCTTGGTTTCTACAACTTCTTCCTTTTTTTCCTCTGGTAAAGATACATCTACTTCAGGACCTGAAGTATCTAACTCTACTTTTGGATCTTCTTTCTTTATTTTATTTTCTTCTGGCATAGTTCCTTCCTATGTTAAAATTTGTGCAAGATGTCCGTTGGATCTTGTACTGTTGCTAAAACTTCATCTTCATTTAAAAGACGAACCTCTCCCCCTTCAATTTCTATACGTGATCCTGCATAACGAGCAAAGATCACCCAATCACCGACCTTGCACCACGGACCTGAAGGATATCTCTCTTTATCCTTATAACAAGAGTCTCCCATCGCAATTACGTTTCCGCATTGTGATGCAACTTGTTGACGGTCTAAGGTTTCTTGTCCTAGTAAAACACCACCTTTAGTTTTCTCATTCATTTTAAATGGTAAAACTAGTATTCTCCAACCAGTGGGTTTTGGTAATTTTGTTTTTTCTTTGGTAACTTTTTTTTGATCTTCTGATCTTTTTAGACCAACTAAATTTTTATTTGGTAGATGAATTTTTTGTGTTGATGTCGACGACTGTTCCTTCATTTTGCTCCTTATCATTAAGCAGGTTAGAGATTTCCTGTTTAGTTGCCTCTAGGGCATTTATTTGTCCTATTATATACTTGTATGTTTCCATACTGTCAACCCCACCAGACGTTACCGAGATTGCTAATTGTTGTATTCTTCTATCTAAACCTCTTTGAAGAGTATAGATTACATTTTCTAGATTCATATTAAATCTTTATAATATTCCTCATAGCTTTTATTTGAAACGGGTTCACCTGCTAGATCACTTTTAATATGTGACCCAATGTATGTTTCCTCTTCAGGAAATAAAAAATCTTGTTTTGTTTCACTTAATTTTACTTCTGCCTGTTTTTTAATAGGCTTTCTAGAATTACCATTAAAGGGTCTATATCTTGGATTTACCATTAGTCTTTTTTTATTTGTGCTTTTTCGTATCTTTTTTCGTCAATAGTTTTAGTTCTTGTAGGTCTTTTATCAAATGTAAAATCTTTGCCTCTAAATTTTGGATTGGCTGCTTCGTAGAAAGTTTGTTTTAATCTTGCTGCTGCGCCCTTCATTCTTCCTGTTGAAATGTTTAACTTACTTGTAGATTTTTTACCAACACTTGGTTTCGGCACAAGAAATTCAAAAACTCTTTTCCCAGCGTTCCATTTACTCGACATTATTTTTTTCCTTTCAATGGAGTCCCCTTCATTGGACCAGATTCAAGTTTGTTTTTTGGATCAGTAGGTTTAAATTTAAATTTCTTTTTAAGAAGCTCTATTTGTTTTTCAGTAAGTTTTTTTTTAGATATCGTAGGAATGTTTGAAGTCATCTTATCTAATTTCTTCAACAACGGATCTCTACCCATATCTGCTCCACCACCTTTATTATAATATCTTCTCATTATTTTTTTCCTCCATTACGAAATATTTGTGTTCCCTTTATACCAAAAATTGACGCACATACAAGAATCCACAAATTTGTGAACCATGATGGAAGTGCCGAGAAATGCTCAAAGAACATTTTTATCTTCTCCATGGCCGCCGGATCGTCCGACCAGACCCCCCAGGCGAGCACCAAAATGGGCAGTGTGAGAATCGCTAAAACGACCTCGTCCTTGTAGTCGTTTTGACGGGCTTCTAAAAGTTTGCCCTGGTAAGCTTCCTCACCTCGGGCCATCTTAGACGCATGCATATGCTGCGCATCAGCCATAGCCATTTTTGTCTCTTGACGCTTTTTATAAATGTGACTTCCAGCGTTAAGAGCTAATTTTATAGCACTAAACCACATATTAGAACCACTTAACTTTATACGGTTTTTTCTGTTTTGCTGGAACAGAATTTTCGTCACCTTTAGCAATATAGTTTTTCACTACTCTGCTAGTCGCAGATCTAGGATCAACTATCTTTTTTTGCTCAGGGATCTTGAATGCTTTCCCACCTGTTTTATAATTCCAAGCCATAATATCCTCCTTCTATATTATTTTTGTTAATTTTAGAAATCATTTTATCTAGAACTTCCATTTGTTTTAGGCTTCATTCTTGCAAGTGTCAATCTATTCTCATTTGCCATTTCTTGCTTCTCTAGCGAAGTATCAGCTCTTAACTCTGCTAATTCTTCGTCTTGTTCAAGCTTGTCATCCGTAATATCTCTATTTTGAACTAATTTAGCTTGATCAATTTCAGTTTTCTTCTGCATCTCTTGTTGTTTACGTTCATTTTCCATTGCTCTTAAATCAACTTCTCTTGATTTAAGTTTAAGTAATGGATCATGATCAAACTGAGATGTAATCTTCTTCTCTTCCTTCATGAAATCTTCAGTCATTTCTGCAATCAACACTGCTTTTCTTGCTTCAATCTGTTGTGTTATCGATTGTACTTGTTGTTGCGCTTGTGGATTTTGTGCAGCTTGTTGTTGTAAAGCTTGTAGTTGTTGAATTTGCTCATTGAATTCTAATTGCACTTGTTCCTGTGCCATTAAACTAATATGTTCTAAAATATTTTTCTGTAAAGAAGCCATAACCATTGGATTATTTCTAACCATGTTAGTTGACATAAAATTTAAGTGAGCTGTAACATGTGCTCTGTGGTCCTGACCAGGAAATGCTTGAAAAGGTTTTCCACCTAAAGCATCAATATGCTCTAACGATGGATCTTTAGGTGCATTGGGTGGAGGTGGAGGTAAAATTCTGTCAATATCTTTTATTCCTAATGCTTCATACATTTTTCTAAACGCCATATACAAATTATGCAGTTGAGGATTTGACATTGCTAACTGCAAACCAGTTTGAGCTAATGTTAATCTTTGTGACATTGAAAATATATTTGGATCTGCAATAGGTAGTATATCTATTCTGTCGTCAAAATCTTGAACTTTAATATTTCTTTGTCCACCAACAACATCGTAAGGATATTCTGGTGGTAGGTACTGAGCAAATACTTTTGCTAGTAATTTAAATTCTTGTTTTAGGGCTACGTATAGTCTTTTATGGATTGCTGACATTACCCTTGAACCACGTTCCAAAAGAGCTACGGTCGTACCAACGGCTGCGCCTTGGTTCCCGTCCCCGACCTGCATGTCAGCAATGGACGCGAATCTCTGTCCTGCTGTTACTACAATTCCCATCAACTGCAATAATGTAGCTGAAGGTTCTTTGTATGGTAAAAATACAAATGCATCTTTTAGATTACCACCTGGTGTGTCAACATCTTTGAATTCTCCAGGTTGTATCGGTGCAGCGTCATCTTTGACTCTAACACCTCTCTGTTTAAATCCTGCTGGTAAATTTGATAAAGTCCCTGCGTCTAATAATTGACGGAGAGCAGAAGTTGCAGTTCTGCTCAAACCGCCAATCATATGAATGAGTCCAAAGCCATAAAATCCTAGTCCTGGCAGAAATTTGAAGTGGACAAAATATTGAACTTTATTTCTTAGTGGATCATTGGGCGCGTAGTTTCGTCTTATCGACAAAACTTTTTGACTACCTTCTTCGACTGTAACGACGTAAGGTAATTTTATTCCAGTTGGCTCTCCATTTTGGCCAACATCTTCGAAACCTTCTAAATCTAAATTAACATGACACTCTAAAAGAGTATACACGCTTTCTGTTCTGGTAGATTTAGACGTTCCTTCTAATTCTCTTTTCTTATCAACAACTTTATCTGCATTCACATCTGACACTGGTTTTGTCAACTCAATGTCAGTGTAAAAGCCATTGACCTGCTGTTTACGTAAGTCATTTTCTGAAATCTTTACGACATGAACAACCGCTTCCGCATCATCTAATGAGGTAGCTGTATACGGAACGACTAGATCATCCGCAGGTATAAATTTTGATACGGCTCTGCCTAAAAGATCGTCATAATAAACTTTCTTAAAGGTTGAGCCGCTTAAGGGCAGATGGAATAACATTTGATCAAACTCTGGTTCATATTCTTTCATCTGATCCATAAGTTGATAATTCATAAAATCTTTAACTCTTTGTCCTTGAGCTTCTTTAGCAGGATTGGATATGCCTAAAACTTGAGTTCTGACAGGTCCATCTGCTGGTAATAATTCTTTATAAGCTAGTGCTTGAAACTGTGTAACAGCTTCAGCTAGAACGGGGTGTGTAGCTCCACTTGCTCCTTGAAAAGGTTCATTACGATTATCGTATTTAAATCCTAAAAGATCTAAACCATTTGTATAAGATTGTTCCCAATCTTTTCTAGACATTTTATAGTCTGTGAAATTTTGTCTAAGCTGTATGCCAACTGGATCTAAAACTGTTTCTGGTAATATGTCTGCTAGGTTATCAAAGTGCGTGTTTGACTGAGCTTGGTTCACGGCACTTGGTTCGAAATTTACTGTAGCACCACCTTCTTCGTCAGGTGTTACTTCTACAGGTTGTCTTTGTTGTGCTTCCGTGATGTCAACATCGGTTGGTGGTTGTGCACCAGGTATTTTTACTTCGTGTCGAACATTCGGGAGTGATTTATCTATATCTGCCATTTATACTCCTAGTAATCCATATCATCAATATATAGTGAACGCAACCCTTGATGCATGGGTCCTCCAGTTGGTGCTATTGCATGAGGTTTACGTATTCCTACCATACCGCCGCCTGCTAGTTTAGAAATACCACCAGCTTGTGCTATAGGTCCCATTTGAGACCATCCATATCTTGATGAAGGTGTAGGATAAAAATCACGATATGTTTTTGGATAATTAGGACTCCAGCTTTCTTCTGTTGGTAAATCTAATACCGTTCTCATAAAATTAGGATCTAACACCTCTTCAGGGAAAAATGAATCTTTTAATTTTGGATCTATTATCCATTGCTTCTTAAACTCACCAGGAGTTCCTTTTATTCCTGCACTTTTAACTCTTGTCTTTCCATATTTTTGATACATAATATCTTCTTCTGCTTGCTTTTGCTTTATGTCAGCAGCTCGTTGCGCGCTAGGTGAAAATATATCTTTTTCAGTAAGTCCTTTTCTTTCAATTTCTAAAGCAGCAACTCTATCATCATATGATTCTCTATCATTTTCTATTTGAATTTTAATATCCCTTACTCCTTCAGCTCCGCCTAAAGATTCTAAATAATCTTTATAGTTTTTATCTGCAGTTGCTTTATTTCTAGCAACTTTATCAGGACTCAATCTTCCAGCTCCTCTAACTCCTTGCTTAATAGCAAAAAGTCTATTCAACTCATCTAATTTTTTATTATTATCTATGAATCTTTTAACTCCAGTTCTAGTTCTTAATTCCATTGGCGCACCAGGGGCTGCCATTGTTTGATCTTTCTTAAGTAAAGCTCTTCCTTCTTCGTCTCGAACTTGCCATAAAGCTTCATCGTATTGTTGATCTGCAGGTTTAAGTAAACCCATTGCAATAGCAGGTTTTGCCCATAAAGATTTTGCAACTGCTTCTTTCCAAGGAGTTCCAGTTCCTAATATATCATGAGCTACAAACGCCCCTTCAAAAAGTGGTTCACCCCAAAGAGTCATTGGACCTATAGCAAGTCTACCTGCTCTTCTTAATAATCCTCCCGACTTAGCCATCTTTGAAGCTAACGCTTTAGCTGCTGCGTTATCTGCAAAAGGAGTTGTATCAGAAAGTCCTCGTAAATATCTATCATGCTGCTTTAATTTAGCCGCTGCATTTTTCATATTGGTTATTTTTTCACCATCAGGACAACCTCCAAAACCGATTCTTCCGCCTTCATCTTTGCCAACTCTTTGTGCACCACTACTGCACCAGCCGGCTAGGATATTTGCTACAACTTTAGTTTCTTTAGGCCCTAAATCTCCAGTTTTTGCCACCTCCTCCAAAACTTGAATCCTTAATGGTCTATCAAATTTTTTTCCTGCAGCTACTTGTGATGCATGCTCGGAATGTTTTGCAACTATTGCTTCAAGAAGTTTTTCTCCTTTCTTTCCTTTTAACCCTACAAGAGCTTGATCAATAACTTTTTGTTTAAGACCTTTAAGAGGAATATTGTCCATATGATATAAAGCACGATTTAAATCCTGCATTCCAAAACTTAAGTTTTTAAAAGGTTCTTTAGTAATACCTTCAGGTCCATGAAAAATAGAAAACAAAGGAGCGTGAGGTTTCCAACCATGTCCTTGCATATAAACTTTTCTCATTAATTTACCAAACTCTATTTGTTTTCCAGGTTTAAAAGGATTATCAACCCAAGTTGATTTTAATTCGTTAATGTATCGTTGATTCTCAAAAACTTCTGGAAAATACTTCTCACCTTCAAGACGAACATTTATAGCTCCTTTTTTATCACCTAAAGTAAATCTTTTTTTAGATTTATCTTTAGAAAAAGAAACATTGTTAATATTCATTTTTAATCCATGTTTCCATGTTATCTTTCCGTTTTTATCATAAAATTGTATATTTCCAGCGCCCTTATTTTTATTCCAATTTTCTTTAGCAATTCTCATAAGAGTAAAGGTTGGATCTTCTATATTTAACTTGCTGACTCCTGTAAAAACAGGTTTTCCTTTCCCAGCATCTATTGCCCAATTTAATTGCTCAGTTAAAGACATATTAGCTAAATCTGTTTTTGCTAAACCACTTGTCCATAAATACTTAAATGCTTTTTTATGTTTTTTAAAAGTAGGTAATTTATTAACAGTTTGATCAACAAAAGTTGTTCCCAGTCCAGTTTTAGACATAATATATTTTTTATAATTGGATATATTTCTGTCTTTATATTTTATTAAATCGACTTCAGGAACAGGACCATCCATAGCTAAAAGGTCATTAAAAACGTTTTGAATTTTTTGTTCTTTAGAAATAAGTCCTCCAGCGTTTTTTATCGTAGGACTATCTAATTTTTTATAAGTTACGGTTTTATCTTTTACTTTTCTTTTAGTAACGTTTGTATCTCCTGTTGCTTCTGCATATAATTTCGCTATATCTTCCTCAGAATGCCATTTATCACTAAGGTTTGCTTCATTTACAATCGTTTCTAATAATTCTTTATCTATAATTTTAAATGATCTACCAGGTTTTCCTCCTCCAGGTCCTCCATACCCTGGTCTCGATCCATCAGCCGTGTTTTGTACTAACTGACCATCATCATACCCGATCCGTCCACCTTCAGCATGTGGTTTTAAAAACGGATTAGGTTTCCAGTCTTCTAATGTTTCTCCTGGTCTTAAAAATTCTGATTGTTCTAAATCTGGATCGAAAGCGTCGGGAATGTCGCTTGCTTTTGCAAGTTCCATGTTCCGTGGTTCCTGAATCGTGGACCTTGGTTTTTTGTACGTCTCTATATTCTTAAATACTTTTATGTAATCTAATATACTTCTCATTCGCCTAACATTCCTGCAACGCCGCCTGATGCATGAGACGACACTCCTGTTTTTTCTTTCATTGCTTTATAGATATCAATATCTTCTAAAGCTTTATTAAGATCTTCTAATCGTTGTTTAGACTCTCTAACCATTTGATTACCTATTTTAGTTTTCATAGCTTGATCAACTTCTTTTGGGCCTCCTCCTTCCAGCATCTCCTTAGCAAGTTTAAGACGAAGCTGTGCCTCTTGTTTAGAGTTTAATAACTGCTGTCTAATAACACCTGCTTTATATTCTTTAAATCCTGTTAAAAATTTAGAAAAACTTTTGTCTTTTATAGCGGTATCTTTTAGATCTTGTAAACTTAATTCACTTCCAAATCTATCTTTGGTAAGTTTTTTAATATCAAAGGAAGTTGCTCCAGGCTTATAAGGAGGGCCTCCAAGTCCGAATATTTTATTATGTTTAATTGCTTCCTTGATCATATTCCATGATCCACCTGCCCAGTACGGAACTCTGTCAATAATGCCACCTTGTGCATTTTTTCTTCTTCTAATAGCTTTATCAAATTCACCTTGAAATTCTAAAGTATCACCATGTTTTAATAATAACTCATCATATAAATCTGGATCTAGTCTTCTGTTTTTTAGCATTGTAATAACTCTACCTTGCATTTCTTTATCTAGATTCATTATTTCATCAATTTCATCTAAACCTAGCTCTGGAAAATTTTGTTCTAATTTTTCTCTACTTAATTTAAAACCTGCTGGCATATGAGGAACATCAATACCCGCTCTTTCACCCGAAGGAAGTTTACCTTCAATTTCCTTAGTTAATGTATCAGAATCTTTTACTATAAATTTTTTAGACTTAGGGTACATTTTTTGTGTAGCTTCATCACCTATATATTTTCCTTTTTTATCAACTATGGGGGTACTGAATGGATAAGATCTTTTCATTCTCCATGGATGTCTTAAAACCTCTTTTGAAACATTTAATCCTAATTCTTTGTTAAAATCAGCAGTAAAATCTTCCAAGCTACCAACACCTGCTTTATCTTCAATATGGGTTTTATGTGTACTCCTCAAGTATCCCTCATCTAAATCCAGTTCCTTTGCTCTAATTTTTATATCCTCATCAATAAGTTTTTTGCTTTTCTCTCTTGCCTGAAACTCAGCAAGTGCTTTTCTTAAATCCATTTTATCTTTTACTTTTTTTGGAAATGGCTTGGATCTCTTTCCAAGTTTCGTGGTTCCTGGAAAAAACTCATCCATTATTTTTCCAATGCCTTCTAAAAATGCTAACTTGCCCTTTTTAAACGGAACACGGCCTCCTGCTTGATAAGCTCCTACTGATTTTTTTATAGCTTCCCATTCGTCAGGATCTAGTTCATCACCTATAAGGTCCCACCAATCAATTGGATCTTTTTTATATTTAGGTGTTTTACCTTTTTTTAATGGCACTCTTCCACCTTCATTAAATTGTTTTTTCCAACCAATCCCTGCTTTATCTTTACCTAGTTCAAAAAATAAATTAGATTTTTTATCTGGATTCATTCTACCAAATCTAAACATTAAATCTTCAATATCCATATCTTGATCTCCTTGAAGAATATTCCAAATATTTTTTAAATCTTTTTCAGTATATTCTCTTTTAGGGCCGCCTTTCATAACATCTTCTAAAATTGAATCAAAACCTATGTCATAAAAATTCTGTGGACCCATAGAAGGTCCTTCAACTGATTTAGCATTTTTAAAAGGCACTCTATGATTCTCATCCATGTATGTTGGTTCACCTAACATGCCTGCGATACCGCCGCCTGCCAAGTCTTCTGGGTCTTTCATTTTATCTTTAAAACGTTTTATTGATTCTTTGTTTTGTTTGTCTAATTCTTTTTTTATTTGTGCCTCTGTTTTTACTACAGTAGGTTTTTGTTTTGTGGCTCTAATAATTCCAGCTGCAAACTCTTTGTCTAATTTAGTTCCAGATTGTGTACCACCCAGTATAGGTTTATTAGGATCAAGAACATCACCTCTCAGGTCTAAAATTTTTCTTTCATCAATAGATTTTTTCATTGCTTCTCGTTTAAGCAATATCATTTCTAGATTGTTGGGTTTTCTGCCTTCTTTTTTTATAAAAGCTTCAAACAGCAACTGAAAAAATTTTTTCATTAATAATAGACCCTTTTCCTAGGCGCTCGTTTTTCTTCTACATAGTCTTCGGGGTGCTTGATTAATCCGCCCTGCCTGAAGCGCATAACAGCCATAGTCGTTGCATCGACTAAGTCGTCATGATCACCATGTGGGAATGCTGCGCATTCTTCAATTACCTCTTCTGCAAAATTCTGATCTGGCGCCCATATCATTCCAGACTCAAAAAGAGGTGCACATGTATTTACTCTGACATGTTTATCATTTCCTTTGCTTGGCGTAAAGTTAATAACTGGTATATCCATTTGACGAAGCTCATAGGTCAAAGGCAGCCCTGATGCTTTTGCTTCAACAATAACTGTTTCTGGATTCCAGTATTTATATTGCTCTAGCGCCTTCCTTCTTAGTTCAGGAAACTCATATCTGCCTTTTACAGCATCTAAAAGTATTAAATTGGCCCCTGAGTCCTGATCGGGGAAAAATATACCCCAAGTAGTGATTGCACTAAAGTCTGCAGTCTCTTTTTTCATATAAGCGGTGTCATAACTCTGAATTACATGTTGTAGAGGAGGAATTGTATCTTTATTCCATTTACGCCACCATTCACGTTTAATTATTGCTCCTTCTTCTGAAGTTGGGTTCTGCATCCACTGTGCATTCCATTTTCCAACTGGTAATGTCGCTTTTACCTTCTCTAACTCTTCTAAATTCCAATATTCAGGCCAAACGGGTTCTACTTCTGCTCCGTGGTCCATGAGCGCTGGAAATTCGACCACTTCCCATTGATCTGCTTTAGCTTCTTTCTGTTTTGACAATAACATGCCCGTTAAATCTTTTTTTGACCATCTCGTCATGACACAGACTATTCTTCCACCAGGTTGAAGTCTTTGACGAGGTCCTGATGTATACCATTCGTAAGCATTCTCCATTGCTGTAGGTGATAATGCATCTTGCTCCGAGTGTGGATCGTCAATGATTAATAAATCAGCACCACGACCTGTTATTGCTCCACCAACACCAGCTGCAAAGTATTCTCCACCCTGAGCTGTCTCCCAACGGCCCGCGGCTTGTGAATCTTCTCTTAAAGAAGTTATAAAAATTTTATGGTACTCAGAAGAATCAATTAAGTGCTTGGCTTTACGACCAAAACGAATGGCTAATTCACCAGTGTGCGTCGCTTGAATGATTTTGAGTTTTGGATTACGGCCCACCATCCAGGCGGGCAAAAGATAGGACGCAAATTCTGATTTTGTATGCCTGGGTGGCATGTTCACGATTAAACGTGTGATCTTGCCTTCTGCAAGGTCATTAAATTTCTTAGCTATGTGTCTATGGTGCGCTCCTTCAATGAACTCTGGCCAAACGCATTTAACAAAGCTTAAAAAATCATCTTTTGCCCTGTTTTGTATCTTTTTTTCAGCGTGTAAAACTTGAAGCTGTCTAAATTGCTTTCTGATGTCGGCTGGAAGTTTACTAATATCAACATTATTTAAATTCATTGTAATCTAATTTAGCACCTTTTTTTATATTATCAATCGCCCAAAGAGGTTGCAAATTTTTGTAATAACAACAGGCTAATTGTTGAACAGGGCATTTAAGATAAAAAGAAGCGCAAGGAATTTTATGATCAATGTGCCATTGTCCATGATTTTTCCATGTCATTCCAGGTTTAAATAGAGATTCTATGTGTTTTCTTGCAGTTACTTTATTAGTGCCAAGAAGCTCTTCTGTCTTACGGTGTTTTCTTACTCCCTGTCTTTTAAGGGCTCCCACTATAGAAGCTCTTAGAGCATTAGCTATTTTAAAATTTGAATCTTTAGGTTGTCTCTTCATCCAACTTCGTTGCGTTGATTTGAATCTAGGGGTTTTTGTATATTTTTTTATCCACTTTAAACGTTTCTTTTCTTGAAACTTTTTTATCAATTTACCTATCCATTTATACCTCTTTCTTAAAAAAGATCTTGGATGATACAGTATAAAAAAGCCTTTAAGACTATAGTATCTTTTGGTGCCAAACACTTTAAATTTTTTTTTCGGTGAAAAGATACTGTATTTAGATACTTTAAATCCAACAACAAAACGCCATAACTTTTTATCTAAATAAAAATTATATAACCATTTAGGAATCCATAATTTTCTAAATCGCTCTTCTCTCTTATGACAAAGATAACTACAATGTTTAACTGGCTGTTGTTTGTGCCCATTCTCTTTCATTCCCGGTAAAATAAAAGGTTTATTGCAATATGCACAAGTAAGATTAAGAGGAGGGAGTGTTTTATTAAAAGCCAGTCTTCTGTCTTTTTGTTTTTGTTTAACAGTTTCAGCATTTCTGTAATAATAACCATAAGGTATGGGTCCTCTTTGACCATGAAGCACGGGAGGAGGTAATAATTTAGGTTCCGAGAAGGACAACAAAGCGGGAGGAAGAGGCGGACCAAAAAACTCTAAAGGTTTAAAAGGATTTATATAAATATATTTTCCATTTTCTATATACATTTTTTTCTTCTTACCTGAAGAAAAATAAGGTCCTTTTTTTACAGGTATATATTTGTATGGATAAACATATTTACCATTAATTTTTGAAATATATTTTTTTATTTTATTTTTTTTAATGTAACTACTTTTTTTAAATTTATTCTCTAATCTAACTGGAGTCCCATCTTCTAAAATTTTAACTCTTGTATAAATATTATTTTCTTTCATGTTTTACCCTACTTTATAGGATAAAATGAAATTTTTGTCAACGGCTCTCCAAATCAAGCAATACAACCTGAAGTAGTGGGACCCCTTTTTTAAAAAAGGGGGAATGGGGGCCCGGCCGGCCGGAAATTTTCGGATTGAGTTTGGTACCTCTATTGATTTATGTGGGGATGTGGCGCGCGTTAGCGCGCCACGATGACTAGTCTAACAGAAGACTATTAGTTTGCCCATGTATTGAGCGCATTCTTTTTGATTAAGATAGCCGGACCAACAACATAGTCGTTAACTCCTGTAATATATTTATCCGCTGTAAATGTAGTTCTCCATAATGCTGTCGCTTCTGGATTTAATGGTAGTTGCATTAACTTGCCCTCTTCATTGAGTAATAATAAATCTCCATTAGGGAATTGTATACACTCAACCATTCCACCAACGAACTTAGATACTTCCTTATATTGTGGCTCATCTTTTTTATTCTCGATGATTTTAAACTCTGATGCTTCTGTGTTTATTTTTGGTTTTGTCATTTATATACCTTTCTGTTATGGGATAATCCTATCATTATCATTATCATTGTCAACAGGTATTTTTCGTATTGTTGAATAATTTCCCCACCTATGTTTTTCTGTTGCTTTCTCATATCCCTCACTTATTCTTCGCTCACGAATAAATGGAACAGGAATACCTCGTTCAATATTCTGCATGTTTTCATTAAGCCATTGCAGTTTGCAAGATTGAGAGCAAAAGTATTTATCTGACTCGTGATAATATCTAGTTTCATCTATTTTAGCATACGCATATCTCCCACGAATTATGCCTTTAGATTTTAGAAACCTATCTGATGTTTCTCTAGTATGACACGCCGGCCCTTGGCAAAAATGTTTATTAGGCATTATTTAATACTCCATGGAGTTATCATATTAGTTGCCATTCTATATTGGTCTTTTCCATATCTTTCAGTTGCGTCTAAATCTAAAAAAGTTAAACACATATGCCCCGCCAACGCTTTGAACTCTCGACACTTGTCCGTCCATTTTGCCTGTCTTGTTGTACTTTCACCATTTTGCTTTGTAAATGTGATTGTAAATGTTTTATTGTTTTCCATGTTATTTCTTCTTTCTGTTATTCTGGGACAATAATGGATATTGTCCCAGATGTCAATAGCTTAATTTAATTTATTTTGTTTTTCATATTCCTTTCTAATCGCTATTTTTTGTTCTCTAGTCATAGTAGTATTTTTCATGCCTTTAATCATACTAGCCAGATTTTGTGGATTGTAGATTGTTAAGCCGGTAGAATTACATCTTACAAGTTCTGCCTCATCAATCTCAATGTCTAGTTCTTTCATCAACTCAACGCCCTCGCTTAAATATCTATAAGCTTTCAAACCAGTTTTCATAGCTGATTTTTGTTTCTCAATGCTATCAATCCATTTTTGATGACAGACTATTACATTTGCTTTAGCTTGTTTCCAAATTTGGAAAAAAGAAAACTCATCTTTATTACAAGCAATAGTTCTTGAACGACAATGTTGAGTACCAATAATATCTAAATACCATTGACTATCAAATTGTTTAGTCATTCCAATTTGGTTATCATCTGCATAACGATTATAACCAGAATATCCTAAAGCTTTGTCGTTTGCGTCAATGTGTTTAGTTTTATGTGGATTATCTTCCTTGCCATTTTGTTGTGCAAATATATCTGGGTTGCACTCTTTCTCTTTGAGTTCTTCTCTTTTATAAGCATAAGCAAATTGCTTACCACTCATATTATTATATCTATCAGAACTATCACACTCACCATATAAACCAAAATCAAAATGTTCAGATATATTTCTGTCGCTTTCATCTTCATCTTCGTTCAGTTCATCTTTTGCATAAGAAAAATAAAAGCATTTATCTTTTGCAACAACATCTAAAGGTTGTCCATACTTTTGTTTTAAACTTTTGCAAGTTTGAACATCTTCTTCTGGGTAAGACCTTTTGACAACATCTGTTGCAAGTTCAAAAGCTTGTGGATATAACTCATCAACCTTTTCTCTTGCGTCAAGATAGCTTTCTCTTTCTTGCGTGTTCTCGTTTTCTGCACTTTCAATATACCTATTCAGAATTTTATTTCTGAACTCAGTATTCATTCTTATTTTACTCATTTGTTTTTCCTTTCTTTTAGTTTTTCAAGATTTTCACATCTTTCTATTTCTTCGTTTATCAGTTTTTCTTGTTTAAGTAAATAGATTTGCACATCTTTAATTGCAAATAATTTACCGTATAACATTCCGGTTCTTGATACATTGTTAATTGATTTTGCCATATCAAAAGCTTCTCCGGCCGGATTTGTTTTTTTATTTGTTTGCATTTTTGCCTTTCGTTAATTATTTTTAAATTAACACTTGACAAAACTATTGTCAAGCATTAAATAGGATTATATTCCCTTTTGTTATTTACGGAATTAAAAACTCAAAATAACGGGACAACTTCTGGTTGTGTACTGACTTAAAGGCAACCAGAACTGATCCCTGATTGGTGGCACAGGAACAACCGAAGCCAGAGTAATTACTGGTGCGAAGGGATAGCGCTAGTCACCAATCTGGGATCAGGAATAATGAGAAAAATCAGCGCCATGCGGCCGGCCTACACGTGCGCGCCAGGTTTTGCTCATACGAGTTCTATAGTAAACTCGTATGGGTTAATATGAATACAGTTTAGAATGATTCTAAAAATCATTCTAAATAGATCCGGCCGGAAGCTCCAAGCTCCAAGCTTGACAACGGCTGAAGGATGTTATAGGATAAAAATAGAAAGGAAAAACAAATATGAGTACAAGAAGTAATATAGCAATAGAAGACCCAAAGACTAAGAGGGTGAAAGTTATCTATGTCCATAGTGATGGTTATCCTTATGGCGTTGGTAAATGTCTAGTTGACAATTATAACAAACGCGAACTTGCAGAACTATTATTTGAACATGGCGACGCCAGTTATTTAGGTGATACCATAGACGAGTGTAGTTTTTATGGTCGTGACTGGGACAGAAAAGAAGAGGCGGCTAAAACCTATCGTGATGAGTGGATATTCATGGACTATATGAAAGGAGATATATTTATAGAATATATTTATATCTTCAAAGATAATCGTTGGCATGTATCAACTCAAAAATCATATAAAACTAAAGACGGTTACGACAGCGGTCGTTTTTGTTATTATACCAAGTTTGAGCCAGTGACCATGAACAAGGAATATATCAAATACAAAGACAAACACGAACCACACGCTGAAGTGAAGATGATCAGCCAACTTGGAAAAATGTTAACTAAAAACTTTGGAGCTGACAACATAGCAACGCAGGGTGGCACAGCCAAAAAGAAAGCAAACTGATGTCTAAAAAATGGAATGAAATTCCAACTAAAATTTGGAAAATAGTATTGTATAAGGAGGACAGTAAAGGCAATCAGAAATTCTATGAATATGACGGTGATCACAGCTGGATAGCTGATGGCCTGGACGGCGTTGAAGACGAGTATTTAATAGAACAAAAAGATGACCGTTAAACATTGGAATACCGGAGCCGCGGCCACGCGGTTCCGGCTTAAAAATAAAAAAAAGCAACAAGCTTCAAGCACCAAGCTTCAAGCCGCAAGCGGCAAGCTTCAAGCACCAAGCTTCCCGGCCGGCCTTAATGCTGCCACAATTAAATAGTATAATGAAATTAGAAAGTATGAAAGTAAAAGAAGCAAAAAAAATAACGGGCTCAATGACCCGTACAAAAAAAATGCCTGGCCTGAGCTACAGCCTCCCAGCATGGGAGTGTCAAACAGGCTCTAAGCTACGTAAGGTTGAAGGCACACCGTGCTTCGGCTGCTATGCACTCAAAGGAAACTACACAAGATACCCAGCAATTAAAAAAGCTCAGTACTTTAGACTGGCTAGCCTGGTTCATGATTCCTGGGTCACGGCCATGGTTGCACAAGTGAAGAGGCAACGCTGGTTTAGATGGCATGACGCGGGCGACGTCCAGTCTCATGATCACATGCAAAAAATTTTAACAGTCTGCAGGTTAACACCTGACACCATGCACTGGCTGCCAACACAAGAGCGGTCATACCTGCCAGATCCTGAAGAAGTTCCAAGCAATTTAGTTATTCGTTTATCAGGATCCAAGATTGACGGGCCGGCCCCCACAGCCTGGACTCACACATCATCGGTCGTGACGAAGAATGCCAGCTGCCCAGCCCCTAAGCAAGGAGGCAAGTGTAGAAATTGTCGGAAGTGTTGGACAAAATCATTTGCTAATGTTAGTTACAGCAAACACTAATGACATTTACATTCAGGCACCCAAAACATTACGCAGAGTTGAGAGCTGAGAGAAGAAAGCTCCAAGCTGCAAGCGACAAGCTTCAAGCAACAAGCTCCAAGCAACAAGAATCCCGGCCGGAACGGCCGAGCGCCAAGGTCCAAGCTTCAAGCGACGGTGAACTTAGAGCAAGGTCTTATGCTAAGTTTGCATTCAGACTCATGGGCAAGCCTTAAGCTCCAAGCTTCTCGAATAATAAGTTACAAGCATCAAGCCCCAAGCAACAAGCTTCAAGCTCCAAGCCGGCCGGCACCAGATCCATGATGCATGAACCACGGTACAAGTGAAAACGATTCCCGGCACACGGACCGAGGGCCTCGGCTAAGATAAATGTGTTGTTGGGATGTGTCACGTGGAACGAAATTTGATGTGGTGAAAATCGAATTTTTCTACCCTTGGTTACTTTCAGTTCAACTGTGAAAAATGTGCCAAAAGTATTGTAGCCCAATAGATCAGGCATACCAGGAATGCTAAGGTTTTCAATCCTATTCCAAATAATTTTTGGTGTTTTAGCTTTAAGTTTTTTGTATAATTTCTGCTCTGGACCCACTAGTTTTTAGGGGTAACCTTGTCTCTCTCTTTGCCATTAGGTTTAGGCTTCAGAGACACTAACATAGCAATTAAAGTAAACACTTCAGCGTAAGGTCTTTTAGATAAATATTCCAAAAGTTGCTTTCTTTGTTCATCTGTTATTTCCATTTTCCTCATTTCTAATACGGTTTAATTAATTTATCGTCCATGTGTATTTTCTTTTCTTTCTGAGTCTTCATAACTAACCTCAAACCTGGTTGCCCAATAATAGCATGCTCCTGCACTTCCATTCTTTTAATCTCTTCAAGGAAACCATCCTTCTCAACAAATATTCTAGCATGACTAATTGCATTACCCTTAAGTCGGTCTGTGAATGTTCCCAAAAATTGTTGTAAGTCTTTAACTAACACTTCCAGCTCCTTTAGTACGCACGTTTAAATACTCTGACATTTGTACTTTTAAGTCACTAACTTTTTTCTCCAATCTTTTTCTGTCAGTTATTTCAGCTCCCAATATACTTCTATGTTGTTCACTTATTAATAACATATCTCTAATACGCATACGTAATTCTTGTATGAGCGCATCTTTTTCTTCTATCTGCTTGGTTAAATCCAACTCTCCTCGATCATCTTTCATATTGACAATATAGGACAGTTACCTTAAATTGTCAACATGGGAGTTGCAAAAAGATTGACAGAAATGCAGAAGAGGTTTGCTGAATACCTGGTATACAATGAAGGTAGGACCACAGGCTCAGATGCAGCGATAGCTGCTGGTTATAGTTCTAAAAGAGCTAAAGTTGAAGCTTCAGAGCTACAAAACCCCAGGTTGTCTCCACTAGTAGTACAATATATTGGAGCGTTAAGAGAAGAAAAACTTAAGAAGTTTGAAGTTACCTATGACAAACATGTCGCAGAACTAGGTATGATTAGAGAGGCCGCTTTAAAGAAAGGCGCCTTCTCCGCTGCCACCAACGCTGAAAAGAATAGAGGTATGGCTGCAGGACTATATATAGACAGGAAAATAATAAAAACTGGAAAACTAGAGGAACTAACAGAAGAGCAGTTGGAAGAAAAAATGAAAAAAATACTAGACGACTACGCACCAATTCTAAATGCGAAACAAATTGAGGGTGAGTCATTAGAGGTTAATGAACCTTCGTCAGCTTCTTTACACAAGCCAAAGGAATCATCGTCCGATCCCCAAAAGTAATTTCTTTAGTCAATGGATCTTTATCGTAAGAAGCAAATAGTTTAATTGAATCTTTATCTTTAGAGTACAACCAGCCCTCATTTACAGGAAAGGCTAACTGCATTTTATTAAACTGCTTGTCATCGGCCCAACCGCTATCACTCAGGATGTCAATCCACTCCACACGTACTTTTTGAAAAGGTATATCGCTCGGTTGAGTAGGCTCCACGACTTTTCTCTTCGCTCTCGGTTTTCTCTTCTTTGGTTTTCTTTTTGGCATAGTAGTACCCTGGATTGTGTTTCCTGTTAAACCTATCCCAAAACTCCTGCTCTGTCATTATCTTATTTTTTTAACCTCTTAAATTTTCTGTATATGTATGGTAAAAAAATCAGTTTTTCTATGAAAATGAATCGCTTCGCGCGCGGGCAATCTGAGATTATGCCTTAAGTGACAATATAATCTGTCACATGACACTTTTTATTTTAACAATTTGGCAATCATTATTGTTGTATACCAACACTTATAATCAAAATGACACAAAAGACACTTTTTCTAGAGTAGTTTTTATTTTTATTTTTATTTTTTTTACCATACATATACAGAACCTGTCATTTGCTTTATTTTGAACACTATTCTGCCTTATTCTTGACATAATTGTCAGGGGAAACAGACCTGATCAGAGTATCACCAAACTTGCCATTGAAGCCCCATGATCCGTGATGCGTGGTCCATGATTCAATGTTCGCGTATATTGGTATACCAGCCTCGGTGCATAGTTCGCAGAACGCCATGTCCTCACCCTTCCACTCACCAGTATCTAACCTAAAAGTCGTATCCCAGAAGTTGTACATATATTTATCTATGGCATCATTAGTGGAGCCTATCTCTTTATTCATCTTGGCCCTCGTTGCCTTATCAAAGTTTATCTTCAATTCAGGTCTCTCCTTCATCAACGTTATAAACACATCTCTTTTAATTAACATTAATCCAGCAGGACCAGACTGTAACTCGACCAGCCCCCAGGGTAATATCTTAATATCATTAGAATCCTTAAACTTAATAGGATATTTCTCAACATTAGGGGTTTCTTTTAACCTGTAAGGAGTTATAATTACGTCCTTTTTTGGCACCAACATTCGAGCCACAGCTTCAGCTGGAAACTCTACATCAGCATCAACGAACAACATATAATCACATTCAGAATCTAGAAATCCCGTAGTTAACAAATTCCTACCATGTGTTACAAGAGACGATTTAACTGATTTGAATCTACATTCAATTCCAGCTCGACCCATTGTTGAAAATGTATCTAGTAAAGATACACAGGTTTCAACCCTCATCGAATCAAAACATGGCATAGCCACGTAGATTTTAGGTTTTTTCATAGTCCTCGTACTCTTTCATTAATTTTTCAGATGGATGCCAGACATCTACCGCTGCATGACATTTTGGACAGGATAGATTACTGACAATATCATAGTTTTCATTGTCTTCAGTATTATGGTCTCCGCCCCATATTAATTCTGTATTGCAATGCCAACAGTTCACGGTAAAATAAAATTAGCAGTATGATACCTTGTTCTCTTTCGTTTACGAACAGGATAGCCATTATCTTTACACCACTTATCGGCGTGTTTTTTAATTACCAGACACTCTTCTCTTGCTCCTCCCCAATTATTCTTTTCTGCTTTTTGCTTGTCTGACTGATTCTTGGTAACTGTCATTGAGTTTCCTCCCTTCTTTCTCAGTTTCTTCTAAGAAATCTTTCTTCACTTCCCATTTAGTAATGATGTCACTAATGGTTTGAAATGGGTAGTTCCTGGCAACCATATCATCACGATAGACCTTAAGTTCTTCTATTAGTTGTTTTGTTTCATCGTTCATTTTACACTTTTCGTGTGTTGCCAAATATTATTATTAAATACTCTAACCAATCTGGATATTTCCACTGTATATTCTTTGCCAAATCTGTTTTTAAATACAACTTTACAATCTTCACAGGGTATTTTGTTTCCCCTCCACAGTAATTTAATTTCATCTTTTTTCATTTTTTAAAATCTTTTTCTTCTTGTTCGCTAATGTCTTGCATAGATATTAAATAATAATATTTTTTACCTCTATAATATCTCCACATTTTTAAATGTGCTATTCCCGTATAATTATAATTTTCTTCATAATTATTGTAGGTATCTTGAAAAGTATCATTGTCTTCAAGATATTCTATTTCTGTATTGGGTTTATTTTTTACTATAGAAAAATGCGTTGATCCATAAACAGTTTGAAAAGTATCTTTTAGTTTTTTTCTTTCCTTTTTATGTTTAAGATTATCT
>Ga0208315_1000653_pt1 | contig 22389 bp, 23 predicted proteins | sample MalvireepMed_215_FD_184239 | JGI IMG/M metagenome (GOLD analysis project Ga0208315, IMG submission 184239) | Marine viral communities from the Global Malaspina Expedition - Malaspina viral metaG DeepMed_215 (SPAdes) (version 2) | ecosystem: Environmental > Aquatic > Marine > Oceanic | place... | reverse complement strand
CTGTGAGTCCCCGATCCTGATACTCTCCGAAATGGTTTCTTGCAGGGTCAGATGTCCGTTGATCTTGATACACCTCCCGATACGCTCGAATTCGAAGTGGTTTAGGTTGTACCTCACGCGCTTGAGGTCAATGCGCACCATATCATGGACTCTGGTCTTCCCGTACTCCCGCGTATCTGGCTCGAAGCCTATCGGGAACTGAGTTAGCATTGGAGTTTTCATTTCGTGACACCCAATGCGATAAGCCATGAAGGATATCCGTGGGGGCAAGTGTCTTCCGAGTCGACAGTACAGCCGTCGATGGCCTCGCACTCGTTATCGTCGAGCCACTGTTCCACCCGGCAAAGTGTCGGGATCGGCACGAGGAGGACCTCATCCGAATCGTGGTGATAGAACTCAAAGTGGTGAAGGTACTCAAAGTGTTTCACCATGACGTCGTGTTTCACCATGTAAGATCTCAACACCATCGGCTTTATCCGTCTGAAGTGATCAAGCCCCATGTATTCCATGCGGTATTCAAGTGGGATCTCTTCGACTGGAAACTGATCTTGGTTTTCCATTGTTTACTTTGCCTCGGGGTAAGGGATGTTGGAGCAATGGTGATTGTAGTCTTCAACCGACGTGTTGTACACGAAAGCATAGAGCTTTGCGAGTTCGTACATAGCCCTATCGGCCATGTGAGAAACTGTTGTCGTGAGAACAACAACACCATTGTTCGTGAGTTGGATAACGCGCACCGATTTCCCGGTGGGCCCGATGTGGCTTGCGCCGATGTGTGCTCTAAGGTTTCCCATTGTCTTATCGTCCTTGGTTTTCCGCAACACTGCGGCTCAACGTCTCGAGATCCATGGCCCCGAGACGTTGCGTCGCGAAGTTACTCGAGGTAGCTCGATGGACTGAACTCAGTGACTTTGAACTGGCAAGTGGCGTGATCTTGGTACAGATACAGAGGGTGATCATAACCATCTGTTTCCCGTGATGGGGTGTAGGAAACTACTGTGCAGTCGGGGGCGTCTTCTTCGCAGACCGTCCAGCCATCGGCTCCTGGCTTCGGCTGTGCATTCATGCTCTCAGAGATCCTGAGACAGAGGTGGTGTTGCTCCGAAGAGGTAGTGGGGGTTTCATACGCCATTTGATAACACTCAAGAAGTATCGCACAGAATTCCTCCTTTGTGAGTTCCCGCGACGTGCGATCAATGTGTTGAACAGTGGGCTTTGTTTCTTGCATTTTTCCTTCCTTTCCGCAACAAGGCGGGCTCGATACAGGCTGCCATAGTTCCTGTATCGAACTTGCGCTGTTACTCGTCAAGAAGCATCACTGGGCTGATAGGCCCGGCATACCATGTCTTGGTCTCCCAATCGACATAGAGATACAGTGCCTCCTGGTATTTATCACGCAAACAGAGAACCTCATAGTTCCTGAAATCTGGGCCGTGTCCTCCATACGCGAGGTCGTCATAAATTCCCTGTGTCATATCAATATTGGAGACAACATGCTTGAGGAAATCGTAAGGATCCTTCTTCCTGCGGTCGATCTTCCAAGACTTGCAACACATCCTGGCACGCCAGTATGAGTCAGAGAAGAAAGAGGGCGAGGCCTCTCTCTTCTTGAGGGTCTCTGCGACTTCCGTTAGTTGGTTTCTTGCCATTACTTGATCTCCCATTTCTTGAAGCTCCGCTGCTGACGGTGCTGTTTGATAAACGCTTTCTGCAAGATCTCAGAGCAGTCTGGACATGCATATACGCCGTGAGTGTTGTTAGGATACTCCCTCTCAGGAAGCTCGGCTTGACATGCCTCGCAGTTATCCGGGCGATCTCTGAAGATATATTTAGGGGCGCACACTTTCCAAAGAAGATCAAATGCAAGGGTTTCCGGTAGTTTGTTTCCCATGTTACTCGCCTTCCTGGTGAGGGTTTGTCAGGCGACCTTGAGGTCGGCAGTCTACGATAGACACTGCGTACCCGAGATCGCAGTAAGTGAAGGCGAGTGCTTTGACAACGGGGTTGATGTAGGTGTACCTGGGATAGATACAGGTGATCAATTCGTCGTGCTCATCGCTTACAAAGATATCGTGTAGCCTGTGACCTCTTGCCACGTCGTTGTCGTGCCCAGAATGTGGGCCCTGGTCTGATATCGTGATCGTAAGGTGTCCCACGTAATGAGGGTCTTTTGCGTATCGTTTCAGTGTACTCGCCATTATGCTTCCTATTGGTTGTTGTTTCACTGTCTGAACATGGGCGCCGAAATCCCTAACTTGGATATCGAATTCCTTGGTTACGAGATCGCCCATACCCCCTATACCTGCAAGATCCGTGCCACAAAAAAAACGTAGTCATTCCAGGTACTTAGCGGCTCGGTCTTGACAAGTCAATAGGTAAAGTTTGCCCAATGTGGTAAAGTTTACCTATTGACAAGTCAAGGCCGGTTTATGACATCATTATTTGTTTATCGTGGCGCACCAGGACTATCATGTACGATGTAAAGGGTTGACGTGGCAAGGGGAGATCCTGGTTAAGTGGCTAAGTACCTGCAATCACTACGGAAGTCGCACATCGATATCTCTTGCCACGTCAAGGGTTAGTCACATCCTGGAAACTACCGACTATGTTTTCATGAAACTACTTAACTGATTTTCCTTAGTGATATCATATACTTACAAGTAGTTATAAGGCCTCTTTTTTCGTTAGTTGACATCCTATTACACTACAGATTTACAGTGTAACATCGATTTGACGTGTCAAGGTTCGTTGTCGCTACGATACAGGGGTGAGGCGTCTTAACAGGAAGACCATAGTGATATCAGGTACTTACGCCATAGTGTACCGATACCTATAATAGTCGCGTCCTAACCGGAAAAGTGTAGTGATATCAGGTAGTTAGGGGGCCCCGTACCCAGTTATCTCGTTTGTGAGGGGGACTCGACCTTTCTGGTTGTGTGACTTGTAGGGTGGCGCTAAGTACCCGTAATGATTAGGTTCTTTGACATCGGTTGTAATGTTTCACCCTACACCCCCGTCAACCCATAGGACTATCCTGTGTATATGGATATCGTCCCCCTGATGTGTATACACTTGACGTGTCAATGATATCCCCGTGATATCGTGTTGCAGGATATCAAAAAAAACACGGGATATCATGTAACCCATGATATCCAAAAAGTCCCAGGATATCGTTCACCCATAGGATATCATGCTGATATCGCGAGCGCGTTGTTCACCCATAGATATCAAACGTGATATCGCTGGCGCCTCGTTCACCCATACGATATCGTGTTGATATCGCACGGCGAGCGTTCACCCATACGATATCAGTACGATATCGTTCACCCATAGATGTCAAGCATGATATCGTGTTGATATCGTTCACCCATAGATGTCAAGCATGATATCGTGCACCCATAGGGTGTCCGTGGGGCCATGATATCCGCGTGCGTGTGTTGAGACATCGTGCCATGACATCGTGCCATGACATCGTGCTGATATCGTTAGTGCCATGATATCGTGCCATGATATCGTTAGGTAGCCTGCCCAGTTGTCTAAACTAAACAACAAGTACAGTAAGCAATAAGTATATATATATTTTTATATATATATACTTATTGCTTACTGTACTTGTTGTTTAGTTTAGACAACTGGGGGGCAGGCTGACCATGCCAGAGCCCAGTAAAGGGCCCTGACTGCCATTGTAAGGCAGGATCGTAGCGTAACCGGACTGGGGCCTGGGTAGTCGGGCGAACGGGGCTTACAGGGCCTGTCAGGGCCATGCAATGGCTACAGGACCAGCGCTACAGGACCAGCGCTACAGGACAGCGCATTGACGACGAGCAACAACGCCCAGGCAAGAGGCCTGGGCGCTGTATAGGGGCGAGGGTTGCTCTATGCCAAGCATACCTCGACGCGGAAGCCGACCCTGCTCACGTAACCCTCAAGGAGTTGCGCACGGATGTTAGCGACAAGCCTGGGCATCCGCCGTGCTTCTGCCTTAACCGTGGTAGCCTCGCCTTTCTCAATGCAAATATCGTATATCACTTTTCCATCGAGGGTTATCAGCGCGATCACATGTGTGTAGTTGTCCATTTTCATGCTCCAGTTAGCGGGGTGTTGGTTATCCGCTACTGTTGGCCAGGGGCATGTAAGGTGCCCCTGGCCAACCGTAGCGCTACCTACGAGGCGCGGCTGTCAGTGTTCTGATCGTCGCGGATGCTCACGTTGCGCTTAATGCCGCGCTCGTCGTAGGCACTTGAGCCGCATGTGCCCATCACCTTGCCAGCATGTGCGGATCCTGGGGGGTGTACCCGCCAGTCCAGAAACTCACTGTGGGTCTCTGGCATACCGAACTTACCGTAGTCGGGGTCACTAAGGTACAGCGCCGCAGCATGGTCGAGCATACCCTGCGAGATCCTCTCGATCATGGGCCGGCAGGGATCGGCAGGCAACTTCTTGCTCTTACGCTTGCGCTCGTCGGCGGTTGCTTTGGCGGCAACCTCGGCCAGCAACTCGCGCTCGGCCGAGTCGGCCTCAACGATCTGATCCTGGGCAGCCTGATAAACATCCTTGCCAAAGATCAAGATCAGATCGTCAATCGGATCCTCGTCCGCCCTGAGGGCTTTTACGCAGGTCTCCTCGGCTGGGATGCCGAGCCCCACAAGGGCTGCTACTCGGTCACGGCGATCTTCGATTGTCATAATGAGCTTTTCCATTACATGGTCCTATTGCTGTTGGTATTTGCCGGCGTTGCCTCACTGCCTCGCCAACACAAACAAGATACCTCCGATCTTGGGCATGTGTGTGACAGTTATGTGACGGTTGTGTGTCGGTTGTGTGTCAGAGTATACGGTATTGTGTGATCTTGGCATGGTCCTTGCAAGGGGTGATCCCAGATCACTAAGCTGGCTCCAACTTGGCACGAGACTTGCAAGGGGGATCTGGGCTGATCCCAGACCTCACGTAGCACGTGAGGTTAGCTGTTGACAATGGTGCCCACAGATCTCACATGGGCCAAATCGCCTGCGACCGCCCCACGTCCCATATCTTTATATTTATTGTGCTGCACTCTCGCCTACCTTTTTAATTTTCAAATTCCAATTTTATGAAATAAAATTCCAAAATCACATTTCATAAACAAAAAATTTCAGCACTGCCACGAAAGTCAAACTTCAATACGGGCCAACAAAGCCCCACCGAGGATCTCGCGTAACCTATTGTAATTACTAAGGAAACAAAAAAGTTAGGACATCCTCCATACACGATGTTATACTATACGCACGGGTGAGGCCCTCCTCTATGACCCGATCTGCGCTTTGTTTTTCATAAAGAATGTATAATGACAGAAAAATCACCATTAGATTCGATATGGATTGACGGCGTCCCATTTAACTTTTCAAAAATAAAAATTGGAAGCCAAGTAGCGTTTTACCAGTCTGACCAATTTGATAATTACCTTGCCGGCTTTGTGACAGGGATACTTCAAAACAACAGACTGCATATCCGTGTATTTGATCCGAACGGAGCGAGCATTAGAAAAAGAGTAAATAGGTTTGATCAAGATGAGAAAGATTCTTTAAAATACAGATGGCTGCCGTTGTCTGTTGCACATGCTTTAGAAGAACTCTAAAGGAAGATATAAAGAGCACCTAATGGCCCAAGTAATTCCAGCAGCAATAACAATCGTAAAAACTGTTCGCGCGTCGCGCTTATTTATTGCACCACTGCTTCAACTTCTCGCACTGCCTGTCAACAAGAGGAAGGGCAAGGACCCACGCAATCGATTTCAAATCGGTGCGAAGCTCTTGTATGACGCTAACAGGTGGCGCGATAGCACTACGCAGCAGGGTGTCGCGACAGCGTTCCTTCAGTACCATGCAGCTATCGAGGCCCTGTCAAACGACCCAGACATGGAGTTCACTTTTAGTGACCTCACGGATGAGATGTTCATTGAAACTCTCGAGGAGCTTAGGCCCGTATATGCGAAGTTGTTTGGCTTTAATGAAGGCGGACTTGGCAGTATTGTAGATCTTGAGCGTGAGAAGGAAGCTTATGTACGACTCTCAGAACAGTACGACGAGCTGCTGAAGACTCACAACGAAACCTCTAATGAGTTACACAAACTTACGGTCAAACATGATAGCTTGCTGTCTATGCTTGAACGTGAATCTTCCTTAGCGAATGGAAGGGTGCCTCAGATCCCCGCGACTGAGATCAGCACTACAGCGGAACCCCCTGGCCAGGGAGAAGAAGCCGAAGAAAAGGTCAGTAATGATCCTTTTGGAAGTCTCTTCTAACAAATCCCATGATGCTTGGAACCACTTTTGTCTTGGCAGATGAGACTGGGCCCAGTGGAGGACGTGCCTGGAGCTTGGCACGATAATATACGCTAAGAAGATACTCGCAATCGACGGGAGCCCGAGCCGGCAGTACGCCAACTGTCCGCTCGGGCTTCTTCTTTCTTATGAGAGGGTAATCTTATGAAGATCGGTATTGACTTGCAGCACCATGGGATTCCTAACAAGCCTTCACATACTGGGTTTATCGCTCCAGATGGGTCTCGGAATGGCCCGGAGAGTGAGTACTGGTGGATTGCTCAGTACGGCGCTGGTCTGTGTTTGAGACTAATGCAGCATGGCCATAAGACATTCATGAGCAGTGCTCAGTATTACAGTCAGCGCGGGGGATTCTACAAGGACCTGGGATGCGAGCTTGTTCTGATCTGTCACGTGAACAAGGGTGGCGGACTCGACGGGCGGTTCTACTTGGACTACAGGACTTCAGAAAGTAACAAAGCTTCAGCACGGAAGATGGTTTCATGGCTCAAGGACATGAGCTGGCCATCGCAGGTGAAGATTGCGAGTCCAGACTACGCAGCTAACGCATATAACGTCCAGCAGGGTTACCCTATGAAGACTATGGTGCTGGAGCCGTTCTTTGCTGACAATCAGGTTCAGGTTGACAGGGTACACGCCTGGACTCATCAAAAGGCCCTTCTGAGGGGACCGACTGCGTTTGGTGCCTTCATTGCAGATGCTATCAATCATGGATACAAATAGGAACCATCATGGCTCAATTTGACATTAGAGACATTCTTGAACTCGTTGCAGACAAGGTCGCGGACAGAGACTTCCTCGGACACGCGGTATTGTTTCTTCTCGAGAACACTAACCTGGGTGAGGATCTGCTTGATGCGATCTTAGACTCACAGAAGGCATCGTTCTCAGGACGTGAGGCATACGCTCTTGGCGCTGCGTTTTCAGATACGATTGGGAACATTGCTATCAAGGTAAATGGTAGGGACGTTGTGAGAACACAAGCACAGCGCGAGTTCTTTGGGGCGCTTGCTCGTGTAGCGCGTCAGGTTCTCATCGCAAAGGAAATGATTAACATTGAGGCAGAGGAAGGGGTGCCGAGTGTCTAACTTCAAGGAAGAGCTTCTTAACTGTCTCGAAGAAGAGTTTGATGTCGGGCCGCGCACTATTGCTGACGGGATGGCACAGGTGATTCGTGGCGAGACAGTAAAGAAGAGGCTCGCCCTTGGACCGTCCGGCGATATGGCAGAGGTCTCGAGGGAGATCACTACTACACCAAAGGACATTGTAAATGGTGCAATGATCTATGACGCTCTCAGAGGTGGTGATCTTGGCATTTCTCCTCGCAGCATTCGCAGTGCTGCTGGGGCCAAACAAGTGGAAGTAGTTCATAGGCGCCTGGGAGTGGATACCCGGATCATCGCCAATCAGGGTGAGGACCCTGTCTTTGACGCAGTATTTGAACTCGAGGAAGACATTATAGCGCCGACCAATGGTGCTGGTGATCCCTTCAGCGTATTTGGCAAGCATGAAGATTAGCGACGACTCTCTTATCAGAGCCTATGCCAAGAAGATGGTTACGGAGCTGCGAATTGCTGAGGGTGGCGAGACGATTACTCTTCTTGAGGAGCTTGAGGAGTCCCAGGGTGCTATTGATACTATTGTGGAGTTTCTTGATGCATCTGGTGACAAGATGCTTAGGCATGATCAGATTCAGCAGAGGGCTATTGACCTGCTGGTTGCGACTACTGGAAGGACGCCCCACGAAATTGCTTCTATCCTTGAAGGGAGCAGCAAGGCCCCAAAGGTTCAGAAGGTAGAAACAAAGTCTGGCAACCAAAAGATTACAGCACGCAAGCCAAGGAGTTTCGGTGCTCCAGAAGGTGATGCGTGGACCAAGTGCAAGGAAGACTTCGTTTACTTCTGCCAGCACGCGCTCGAGATTACCTATCGCGCTGGCCTTAACCCAGACTTCCCGCTTGGTGGTTATGGTGCGTTCAGTCCTAACGAGCATCAGGTAAGGATTATTGCAGTCCTTATTGATGACTGGCTGGACGGGAAGCCAGTGCGAGACATTATCTTGAAGGCTCGTCAGCTTGGGATTACTACTATTCTGCTTGCATTCTGGTACTGGTTGATCTGCCAGACTGATGACTTTGTTTTAATGTTCATCATTGATAAAGACCCGCATATGTATGAGAAGCGGGATATGCTCAAGAGGTGGGCAGAGAAGGTATCAGAGAGGTTCCCAGAAGCGCCTGTTCTCGTTGCTCATGGTGGCAAGCGTCTTGTGTGGAGTAATAGAAGCAAGATCCTTTTTGAGTCCGCGCAGAGTCCTAACCCAGGAACTTCTGAGCACATTAGGGCCATCCATTTGTCTGAGATGCCGAAGTGGCCTAAAGGGAAAGCCCAGAAGGTTATGAAGAGCCTGGTCCCGGGTATCCCGGACTCAGGCGGAACTTTCATCGTAAACGAATCTACTGCCGAGGGGATGGGCTACTTCTATCGCCAGTGGAATCGTATTATGAATAACCAGGAGATTGGTAGAACGAAAACGCGTCCACTCTTCCTTCCCTGGTATCTGTCTCCCGAGTACTCCGAAGAGCCCACCCAGGACTGCTATGACGACGAAAAGTTTATCTTTTTAAATGACGATATTGAGGTCTGTGAGACAGACGACTATGGTGATATTCTTCTTACCGAAGAAGCATACATGGAGAAGTTTGAGCTAAGCCTGGAACAAATTTATTGGCGCCGACTTCAGATTAAAAATAAGTTCGGTGGTGTCATTACTGATTTCGATCAGGAGTACCCAACTACACCAGAGCACGCTTGGGCCGCCTTTGGTAGCCTGTTCTTCGGGACACACTGTTCCATCGAAGCCGATAAGCTCGCAAAAGAACCTATCGTAATTGGAAGAGTTGTTGACGAGAAAGGTAACAATGATCCATTAAAAATCTTTCCGTGGAATACTTACGCCCCAATGATCGTTGCAGATCGTACAGGACCATTGAGGATCTATACTCGCCCTCTCAAGGGAGAGACTTATTACATTGGAGGAGATCTTGCTGAGGGGAAACAAGTCGAATCATCGAGCGGCAAAGTTGACACTGATTTTAGCGTTCTTACTGTACTTGATAAGTATGGTGAGCTGGTCGCCATTTATCGTGCTCGAACGAAGCCGGAAGAGATGGCGCTCGTAGCTATCATGCTTGCGAAGCTTTACAATATTGCGGCAGTTAACATTGAGAGGAATTCTGTAGGCGAAGCTTGCTGGGTGATGTTTAAACAGTCTGGATACAATAAGATTTATCTGAGGCGGGGCAACGGGCCATACGAAGATCGTGGATGGAATAAGACTATGCCGTCTAACAGAAAGTCAATGCTTATTGAGATGAGGCATCATATTCGTAGGTTTCCAGAGCATGTTGTTGACAAGGCATTTGCTCAGGAGATCGGTGTCTTCGTTACAAACAAAGATGGAAAGCCAGAAGCAATGTCTGGTGAGCACGATGATATTATTATGGCCTATTGTCATGGATGGCATATGATTTATGACATTGTTGGTGTTAGGATTAGGATTAAGGAAAAGGAACCAGAGCCACCAGCGGAGCTTGAGTTCTATAATGTCCTTGAACATAACGGTATTGATCTTGATAACCCTTTTAACGATCAACTTGAGGTTTGGTAATGGCTCTTGATATTGAAGCCTGGGATGAGCGAATCATTGAAGATTACAAGCACATCCAGGCAAAGTTTCACAAGAAGTGGGCTGAGAATAGAGACATCATGAACAATGAAGGATCCGGATCAAGGTTCGGCAACCTTACGAAAGAGTTCTCTTCTGCTGTTAGGGCGAGACTAATTAACAAGAACTTCTTTGTTAAGGTGTCTGCTGATGATCCTGACTACACCCGTAATGCTCAAGAGATGACCATTATGGCGAACTCAGTATCTCGCTCTGTTGGACTTAAGGAGGTGCTCGATAACGCTACTGAGGATAGCCTCTGGGCTGGCACGGGCTGGATTGAGGTTGGACACTCAACTGATCTGCATAGCTTTGATGCAATGCGGACGATTCTCCACAAGAATTCTAATGCATTTAATCCTAATGAAATTAGAGATCAATATGAGCCGGTTAGCGAAGAAGAGGTAGGCAGGAACTTGGGTGTTGATATTGAAAATGTTACCCCGTTCAATCCTTTTGAACAGCCAGAAATTAGCGCTGAGGCAGACGAGCCACGCCTAACCTTTGATCCTGAGCTTGGCTCTCCGTGGGTAAAGACGATCCTTCCGTTCTTCATTGTTCTCCCAAAAGAGACCAAGCATGTTAGGGATGCGGATTACGTTACCAAGCTTGTTTTGCTTTCGAGAGAAGAGCTTGAACTGATTACCGACACTGATATTCCAGATAATATAACACTTGAGACGGCACTCTTCCAGCAGTTAGTGGATGAAACTCCAGGCGGGGAGTACATCGAGACCCCGATTGTTGTTGCTGTTACCTATATTAGACGGGATCGTAACGACCCTCGGTATACCGGTTGGTATTTCGCTCACGTTATTGGGCATACTGATATTGTAATCAAGAGCGCACCGAATCCGTATGGTGGGATGATCCCACTGATTCCAGCAAAGTCCAGGTCCTCCATGAAGATCCTATCTAAATCTTGGATTGAGGATCTTAGACCATATACGGATAATCAAGCTAAGGTTCTTGAGGCAATGTTCAAGAAGATTCGTGCCAGCTTAGCGATCAAGTGGTCAGTTGGCGCGAATGGGTCGGTAGATAAGACAAATAGCATGAGGATCAATAACCCGAACTACAATGGGGAAGTTAAGTTTGAGGCAGGCTCCCCGGAATCCTTCCAGTATATGGATGGGCCGGGACTTAGTCAGGATGATATCCAGGCTATTAACTTGTTATCCAAGCTTGCTCAGGGCGAGGCTGGTCAGACAGATATCGATAGGGGCACTCCGGTCAAGAAGATTACTGCACGCCAGACTGAGGCTTTGCTCCAGACCTCTGAATTGATGATGCACGCAATTCGTGGTCCTATTGTTGATGCAGGCAACGAGGCTATCCTCAAGCTTATCCACTTTTTGAATCTGTTTAGTTCTCCTCGTGGACACATTTATTCCTTTGGACCTCATGTGGTTGAGATTGAGCCCGGCGGCAATGATTTTACCACAAGCTATCAGTACAAGATTGAAGTCAAGGATTTGGAGGGTCCAGCTAACGCAGAAACACAGCTTTTGTTTGTTCAATTCCTGAATAGAGTTGCTGCACTCCCGCAGTTCCAGTCTATCGTGAACTGGACTGAACTCTTCAATGAGGGGCGCCGCGCCTTTGGGATGGGGATTGAGGTTATGGCGCAGCTGCAACCTCCTGGAATCACTGGGGAAACAAATAATGCTGGATCTCCCACAGGGATGATGTTACCTTCAGGAGGCGCTGGAGGGCAGGAGGCCCGCCTTCTCGGCGATCAAGGTGTTCCAGATACAGGGAATGCTCTGGCCGGCCTCTTCGAGGGAGGTTATTAATTAATGCCTACCTATGAATATCGATGCAGCGGTTGTGGCTGGATCGAAGAGGATGTTAGACGGATTGACGAGCGTGATGATCCTTTTGAGGACAAGTGTCCTATGAAGTGTGAGATGACAGGATGGCAGAGGATTCAAACTCTTTCTGCGATTCCTTCATGCTTGAAAGATAAGAAGAGATTCCCGCATGTTTCTCATATTCGTGAGGACGTGCTGGATCGGCTACCAGATGGTAGGTTTGTTCCAGGAACACGACCGGTTACGTTCTATAGCCGATCTCACATGGAACGATATATGGAAGAGAATGGGTGGGTTCATTATGAAGAGCCTCCAGATGGCGGAACCCAAGCTATGTTCGGTCAGATGCCTGCTCATATTAAGCAGCTTGAGGATCACCCGCAAGTCAAGAAGTACCTTGACCTTAAATCGAAAGGCAAGATTCCTGAATCAATGATTCTTACACAAGAACAACTAACAGAAAGGTTTGAGTTCGATGCATAAGTATATTGTATACGGTAGTATTTTTTCGTCTTTCTCTTTTGGAGAGGGGGATGGCGGCGGCGATGCTGGTGGTTCTGGCGGAGAGGTTAGCTCTGCGCCTCCAGCTGGCGGAAGTGAAGCTTCCACCTCTGAAGCTTCTCCAGACTCTGGAGATGGCGGTTCATCTTTTAATTGGTCTTCTTGGGATGGATCAGAAGCTTCTGTTCCAGATTCTCACAAGGAGGCTTATGGTGCGATTAGCAGGGCCCGTGAAAGCTCCGACACAGAAAAGGTCCGAAGCGCCCTTGTTCGTGGGCTCCAGAATAAGTACCGAGATCAGGATGCCCGGCGGGAAACGATTAAGAGGAAGCACGCTGAGGAATCAGCTGGCGGGGAAGAAAGGGCCCTCACCGAGAGTGAATTTTCGGCTCGCATGTCTCGGCACGAGCAGGATCGGAAGCGGGCTGAAAGGCTCCAGAACTTTCGTGATGGGATGATTGAACTGACTGGCAAGATTCACCAGTTTGGTGAAACTTCTGTTGGATTCTCAAGCGAAGGAGAGGTACAGCAGTTTGAAACATGGATGCAGGACCAGTTCTCTGGGAAGATGACTCCCAAGGATATGTTCAAGCTTTACATGTTTGACACGATTCTCAAGCAGCATGGCGATGCTGTAGTGAGGAAGTATGAGGGGAAGCTTAAGGGCGGTCAGAAGCTCGATACTGGGCGCAATATCGATCCAAACGCTCCAGCTAAACCTCGAAAGGAACAGCCCGATGGCGATGGGCGCGTTCCTTCTTTGGAAGAATATCTCAATCAGAATAACCCTCGTGCTGGAAAAGCAATTAGCGAGGGCAATCTGAATCCACTCGACTTTGTTTAGGAGGCCATTGATAATGGCTCGGTACATCATTCATCCCAGCATCGTTTCCTCGACTGCATGGGGTTCCCGTCAGGAGTACAGCGAGAACTTTGATCTCGTTCGCACTCTGGAAAATCGTCAGAAGAAGCTTGTTGCCCAGGAGCTTGAAAAGAGTTACCTGTTCAAGCGTTTCAAGAGCACCGCCCAGGTTGTCAATTGCTATGACAACATTGAAGTTCCGGTTTACCTTGGTCCTGGTACCTCTGGTAAGTGGATGCGGCGTGGTGACCTTCTTCCTGATGCTGCTGATTCGCAGATCGCGAAGGGCTTCTACAATAACCGTTATCTTGCTGTCCCTGCTGGGATTGACAAGATCGATCAGTGGGAGAACGAGGGTAACCCCGGCGCTCTCATGAAGCTGGTCGAATACAATCAGTGGGAAGCAATGCTCGCGCACTTCCGTGCGATGAGTTTCGCTATCTTCTCTGGTGCTGGTGGTGCTCAGCCTGATGGCCTTGCCACTATCCTCGAGAAGGCTGCTCCTGCGGCTCAGACTGCTACGATTGGTGGTATCGCCAAGGCTACTCGGACTTGGTGGCGGAACCAGTATGTTCAGCTGACCTCTAACTTCGGAACTGTTGTTGCGGGGACCACACTCCCCGCCGGGTTCGTTTCACTGCTTCAGCTGATTCGCCAGTGTACCATTGGTACTCTGGTTCCATCTGATCTGGTTACGACCCAGAACACGTTCGAAAACATCAAGCGTGGTATGCTTGAGATTGGTGCTCCTCAGTATATGCTCCAGAAGCGGGTTGATGCTGAGTTCGGTGTCAACAGTTTCGCGTTTGATGGACAGGATGTTAGCTGGGATCCGTACTGTGCTGCGGACACCATCTACTGCCTGCATCTGCGGGATCAGTTCGAGCCTAACCGGACTGGTAAGAACGATAAGACGAAGATTGCAACTGACTTTGAGTCTGTTGCTAAGAACTCTGTCCTTAGCCTTGCTGGTGGCTTCTTTATGCTGATTAACCCCAACGTTCGGATGCGCCAGCTCGCTCCCCGTTCTCCGTACCGTCAGCTGCATGAGACGAAGTGGTGGGTCGACTCCTTTAACCTGGGAGTGTTCCGCATGTCTGATCATGGTGTTGCTGGTAGTGACAACGGTTCTCGTTGGGAGACTTGGAGCTAATCATGAATCTTCTCGCACTTATTACAAGGCTCAATAAGCTTGAGTCTAAGGCTGCGTCTCAGACGAAGACCATCCCCGCTGCTGCTGCAGGAGTAACTGTTACTGCTGCTGGTGGTGGGAGCTATGCAAAGGGAGCTTATGCAGAAGTCGTTGCCGCGAGTGGAGTTACGACGAATTATCGTCCGACTGCACTTGTGATCAATTTGATTTCTGCTGTGGATGAGTATGAAATTGATATTGCGACCGGTACAGCTGCGGCTGAGGTCGTTGTTTCAACTCACAAGTTTAGCGCACTCGCAGCTAATGGGAATGCGCGAATTGAGCTTGGCTCTATCGTTAATGTATCCAAGAACATTCGGCTTGCCGCTCGTATTGGTTGCAATGACGCTGTTGCAAGAACAATTAAACTCTCTGTCGAATATATCGATAACCAGCCCGCTTAGGCTAAAGGAATTAGAAAATGAAGTCAACTGATGTAACTGGGTGGACTGACCTCTCCCCAGATTCAAGGTTCCGCAATCGTGTTCCGAGCACGATTATTTCTGCGGATGAAATTGCTAATGGAGAGTGGGATACCCTGCTTGGCGACTCCTTCAATGGCGGCGTTGAGCGCGAGGTCATCTATGATGACGGAACTACAAAGTGGTGGATGGTCCTCACTCTGTATGTTCAGCCGACTGGCGCAGGGGCACTTGCGATTAACCCCGCAACTGCTTATGCGACAAATCATGAGGGTCGCCTTCTTCTGGAAACTGGTGTACTCGCTTCTGACGGTGCGCAGATTGATGCAATTGCCGGGCTTTTGTTGTCACACTATAGTCGAACCTCGAGTGAGATTGGGTCAACGACTGTGCGTCAGCCAGTGTGGGAGACATCACTTGCTGAGGGTGATGCAATCTGGCTCATTCGTCGTGGGCGTGTCGAGATGCGTCCAGGCGCAAATGTCGCTGCTGGTGAAAGACTCGTAACTGATGAAGCGACCACTGGTGGGCACCTGGGTTGTGTTCGCCCATCTATTGCTATGGCTGGACCAACTGGTGCTCAGATTGAGGAGCATCTTCCTGGCCCCGGAGGGCAGTGCATCGGGATTGCAAAGGTTACTTTGACTGAGGCTGCTGCAATCGCGGCCTCAAGTTATGCTCTTTGCAAGCTTGACCTTGGCCCCAGGTTCTATCGCTAAATAGTTCTGGTAGCTAAGCTACCCGGGACCATACTCAGCTGGACGCCCAGGAGGAAACTCTTGGGCGTCCTTCTTCATGAAGGAGTAAGTATGGCTGCTGGTATTAGCATGAAGGTCAGCTACTTGATTGAACTGATGCTTGCGGGCGTTGGTCAGCGTGGCGCAGAAGACCTCAAGTATCATTGGTTCGAAACTATTTACTCTGCGATTCGTGAGCAGCCGTGGCCCTGGAACTTTAAGAGGTTTCATGGTGTAACCACTGCGCCGATTGTTTCGACTGAGCTTTACACATGGACGGCGACACAAACATTTGTTACTGGCGGAGCTGCTCTTTCGCTTACATATTTGCATACTGGACGGGCAGTTGAGATTGATAACAGAGAGTATTTTGTTACACAAGTAGATGTCGCTGCCTTCCGTGTTTACTTAGATAAGCCACTTCATACAACGCAGTCTACTGGAGGCACGCTAACTTTTTATCGTGCTGACCATGCTGTTAGGACATCTTCTATATCTGAAGTACAGGTTGATGGTTACAGGATTGAGTCTACTTCTCCAGACTACTGGAGGAAGTGGGGCGGCTTCCGGGGATACGCGCTTTCTGGATCTAAGCCTGACCTTTACGAGGTTCGTGAGAACCAAAAGATCGATCCTCCTCTGTACCTCCCAGTCCAGCAAGGAGCCCCAGGTGCAGGGACTATCCTTGCAGGAACGTATGAATATTTCTTTACGTTCTATGATACCGAGTCTGGCCTGGAGTCCAACCCGGGCCCAACGGTCCAATTTACACACCCCAATCTTTCCAGCCAGCAGATTGGATACAATAACCCTGGGGTTTTCAATACCTCAGAGGGCAGGACTTATCAGCTCAGACTCTGGCGCTCAAAGGCATCTCCATCTGGATCACGGTACGCTGCTTGGCTTGTTGGAACAAAGGATCCGACAAATGCTGCTGCTAATGTCCTTGATAATGCTTCGGATTCTATTCTTATTGGCCAGGAAAGATACTACGCAGGAAACGTAACAGTTATCAATTTCCATCAATGGCCGGATGCGAGGTACTCAATTGATGTTCGTGGTGTTGAAGGATGGGGCGCACGTCCTGATCCGGGAGACATGCTGGAACTTGGACGAAACAACATCGTGACAGAGCTTCTCCCTATGGGCGCCTCGACGTATATTGAACTTGCTAACCGTGATGTTCAGTCTCATCACGTTGCTATTAGGAAGTGGCGGTCGCAGCTTGCATACCTTGTAAGGAAAACTGACGTCGCGAACGCAAACGATCCTGGAATCGAAGAGATTAGCTTTTACGATGGGGTTCCAAACAGCGAAGCTGGTTGGGATCCAATCGATACATATAAGTGGCATAACTGATAAATGGCTTCTTCAGCATCAAAAACTCTGCTGTTCCTAAATGGCCTCATTGGCCTGGAGGAAGCAAAGTCTCTATATCTTGACGAGGGGAGTGTTAACTTTTACCCTGTCCAAGATGGGTATCTGCAAAACTATCCTGGCAGAACAGATTACTTTGATCGAACAAAAGGAGATCCTGGAGCGACAGATACGTGGGGTGACCCGCCGGGCTTGTCTGCTGATTACACAAGGGTAGCTTCTTTTGTAGACTATCTCGGGGCTTCTCACCTTGTTTTTGTCAAAGGCAATAAGCTGTACGAAACGTCATCGAATGGAGCCAATGAGGTTGCAACATTCAGAGGTGACAACATTAGCGGTAAGTATTACCCGAGCATGTTTGTCCACGAAAGCAAGCTTGTTATTTTGAACCCAGGCGACTATCCCATGATTTGGGATGGCATTGATGGGTCTACGCCCCTTGGCGTCCAAGAGGTTCCTGCTCCTCCTATTAATGTAGTAACAGGGAATCGTAACGTAAGACTGCTTTCGTTTAATCCTTATATTCTCGGAAATATGTGGTACCACTGGAAGGAGGGCTCCATTAATGTCGGGCCTGCTGAACGTAAGAATAGTGGCGGGACGGGAATTTACGGATGGTATCACACAGTAGTCCAGTTTGTTGATAAGTACGGAAACCATGGCCGCGTATCAAGCCCGAGCCAGATTTTCTCCAGCATTAGAGAATCAGATGAGTGGAATCGTTGGACATTTAATGTAGTCTGGGATCCACCAAAGATTGATAATCACATACACTTTGTCAGGCAGGGCAGGACTCTAACGCTTAATCCCGATGACGACTCAACCCTCGGGGAGTCTACAGTTTTCCATACTGAAGCATTTCTCCAAGGCACAACATGTCATAGATATACACAACGCCTTCCAGATAGCGGATTGGCACTATCGTATCTTATGGATACGTCCGTTGGGCCACCACCATCATCTGGTCTTGGGTGCTCGTTCGCTGGTCGTATTTGGGTTGTAAGCGAAGATAATCTTGTATGGTATAGTGATCTTGTTCTTTTTGGACAGTTTAAGGCCACTCAGATAATCAGATCATATAGCAATATTACTGCTATTATCCCTGCTGGGGATAGGCTCTTTGTTATTGGAGAGTCTTCTACCGAAGTCTGGTTTGAGAGTAATGCTGGCCCTGCGCTTCTCGAGCAAGATGTTAGCAACGGATCTATGTTCGGAGCAAGCTTTGTTGCTGCTGGCGACGGAGTCATCTTTGGACTTTGGAATGAAGGCTTTGGGTATTACGATGGTCAAAAACATTCGTTTGTTAATGTTCCATATTACCTCAAAGATTACTATTTGAAGACTGTTACTCCTACAAGCTCAGCCGTCAAGATTAATGATTGGTATTACCTGCCTATCAAGCAGGATCAAAAGCTCGTAAAGAATAACATCATCTTGATGTTTGATTTTAAGAATTTTAAATGGTTTATTGTTGAAGATACTGTCTCCGATATCGCATACTGGAACGAAGAAATTATCGGTGTTGATAACAGTGTTTATGTTCTGTATCGTGGTAACACTTTCCCTGCGGCTGTCCTTAATAGTGCAGGGATTGTTTTAAGTGAAATTAACCAAGAGACGACTGTTACAGATGTTCGCCTCTTAATGGAGCCATCATCTTTTACGACTGTTAGTCTTAGCGTAACTGGAGAACAAAGGAATTCTATCCAGACTGGTACAGGGTATGCTCAGCCCCTTAAAGGTATTAATATGGATAGCCCAAATCCTGAACCTTATTGGGATGAGCCTGGACTTTTGTATAACCAGGACTGGATAGCGCCCGGTGATGTTTTCTTGCAAATGAGGCACTCAAAGCCTGTCCCCGGTTTTTACCATAGCATAAAAGCATCCTTCTCTGCTGGGCATCTTGTTCGCGTAAAGGCTGTTGAGTTAAGTTTCACCAGACCGACAAGGCCAGAGCAAAGCTAATGAAACTTAGAAGAGATAATGTACAAGTCCTTCTTAAAAAGGTTCTTGCAAAAGATACTCCGACCCTCGATCTTGAGCAAAGGAAAATTCTCTTGATTGAGCTGAAAAGGCTTGGGCTTCCACCCAAGATTTCTAAGGATAAAGTAATTGTTCCCGGTTAGGCTCCATCATATTACGGCTCTTGACACTCTCGACAGGAAGCGTTTAGAGGAGAATTTTCTATTCTGGGCCGAGAGGTTCAATAGGATTGAAGATTTTGTTATCGCGCGTAGAACATTAACTCGCAATAAATTCACTATTGATGCTGTCGAGGATATGTGGTGGAATAGGAGGGATCACGAATCTGGGCTCACTTACCAGTCCTTGATGGGAAATCCGATCATTGGTGGTGCCGGAACAACAATCCGGGCAGACAGAGCTTCAGAATATGTGATGGAATGGACCTGTAATTTTAGGCTTGTTTCTGGAGCAGCAGCCGGAAGATTCTTGAGGATTGTCCCGTTTGCTGCTGGTCAACTCCTATGGCAAGGCGCTGATATCCTTCAGCACGAATGGCCACTAACTCTTACTGGCGGTGACTGGGTCAGAGATACACAGTCTATCACTAATCCTGGAGTTCATTCTCTTAATGGGCGCGCGTATTTTTCTACTACGAACGCGAGTTTTGAGGTCGGCCTTGTTGCTGCCCCAGAGACAGAACAATACATTTGGGATGATTCTAATTTTGATGCAAGAAGTATTCAGCTTGTTGTTAGGAGGCCGTACTAATGGCTGAATTTTTCTATACTCAGGCTCTTGACGAACAGAAGCTTACTCAAGTAAACCTTCAAGCTATGTTCACAAACCTTAGCGCAAAGGTCACTGCGAATTTTAATCTTGAACAATTCAAGCGTAATGCTGTAAGATATAAGCACCTTAGAGTTCCGTTTAGAATTTATCTTGAGGATGAAGCAATTGGGACAAGCCTTTGGTCTGGCGCTCTCAATAAAAGCGGCGGGGCAACAGATTGGAATTGGACCAATGCTCGGGTCAAGCATCAGCAGTCTGTAGCTAACGCTCCAAATGTAGCAGAGGCAGGACATCCAGTTGTCTGTGTTCATGGTTCGCTTATCTCACATGAGTGGCAAACAGGATCATATGAAATTGGTCTTGGGTATTCTACCAATGGTGGGTCGTCTTTTACTTATTGGCCTAACTCGAATGCCTTCTTGGGCGAAACAAGAGCGCACGAATATCCACTTTGGACTGGTGTTGGGACGACCCATTATCATACCGGAGCAGCAGGCTACTTCCCAGGATCTATGTTTGCGAAGAGGGAAGCACATACACTGATCGGTGCCATGACTTTTGGCGGGATTGATATTACAACAATTACAGACTGGGCCCTTGGGATTCGCGTTAACTATGTGACAGGTGCAACAGGAGCAACCGACGATGTTCATGCCCTTGATCGTGGACGCATCAGACTCATTGCAAGAGATATAGCGTAATGCCAGTTACATTCACCACAGTAGGAACCTCGATTGTTGCTTCAATTGTGGATGGCAATTTCGCAGACCTCGAAAGGTTCATGCGAGAAGAGCTTCTTAATGCCGACATCAATACTGGCCAGATTACCAGACTGATTGTTCATAGGTACGAAAACGGGAGACTTGTTTCTTCTAACTCTCAGGCACTCCCAATTCTTGATGAGAATCAAGCTGTCTTACAGAACAATAGCGCAGACTATGATTGCAACTTTAGGCATACCAGGAGCGCTGGTGAGGATGCATTTGTTCAGGCTGCCCAAACTATGGAGCTTCTCGGAAAGCCCGGCCCTTCAATGTATTGGCAATTCCAGGAGGATGGCACCAACCCTGCTGGAGTTACATACACAGACCCGAAGAGGTACCCAGAGGACTACTGTTACTCGCATTGGCTGACAGTTCCCAATTGCTCACTTCGTGTATATGTCCCTCATTCTTGTATCGCAAGAGTTGAGGCCAGCTCTTACTTCCTTGGATGCATTGCTGCTATTGCTCATTATATAACGGATGGACCAGCAGCAGGAGGAGATCCAGCAACAATCGCAGCAAACAACAAGACTGCTTGGGATTCTCAGTATATGTCTACTGGGAATCAGATTGCGATGCAGTGGGCACTGGTCGTCGATACAAACCCAGTCCTCACTACTGATTTTCCGAACACTAATCCTAACATTCTTAATGCTGCTGGCACTCAAGCTTCGCATGTTAGTTGGAAGATTTTTGATACTAAGAAGATCCACGCTCCGCTTTGGCAGCGTGAAGCAATTGATGGATCTGTAATCTTGAAAGGCGGGGCGTGGTACAACTTCTCTCTGAAGTTTAAGGGGGCGGGAACTATGGGATATAGAGCAGGTGGAACTAATCCTGTGGTCGACGGCATTTACGAAATGGCTGTAGCTGGACTCGCGAACTATTATACCCCACCCGCACCAGGAACACCCTTTCAAGAGATGCCACATGTCCCTCCACACGAGGTTCTTTGGATCTCTTCTGCATTGCATGTAGAACTTATTTATGGGTATAGCGCGTTCCATACTGATTCTTCAACTATTATCCCGGCGATCTAATGGGCATTAAAAGCAATATCAAAAGTGGTTGGGCAGACCTTATTGAACCAGATTACTCCCAAGAAGAGATGGAAGCTCTTGAGGAGGCTGGATACTTTGATGACGATGGGTTCATGTCTGCTGGCCAGAAAGGATCACTTTCTGGGATGGCGACTGGTGCTGCAACTGCTGCGGCAGCGGGTGGGGATCCATTTTCTATCGCCATGGCAGCTGGCGCTGGAGCAATAGGAGGGGGTTTGGCAGCAGACGCGGATGAAAAAGCAAGGCGTGAAGCAATCCTTCGTGATCTTGAACTTCAGAAAGATCTTGATGCTGTTGATAATCAGGAGAAGTATCTTGCTGCTACGGGCGTCCAGACCGCAGGACAAAGACAGGAAGATATCCTCAATACACAACAGGCAGCAGCGAGGGCTGGCCTTGGAGGGGCGGCAGCGGGTGAGGCAGCGCGACGGTCTGGTTTTCTTTCAGATCTCGCAAGGGCCAAAGAAAAAGCAGCAGCGTTCGGCAGAGCGAAGGCAGCTGATATCGCAGATAAGCGTATGATTCTTCAAGAGGAAATGATTCGTCAAGAGCTGTTTGATCAGGCGATGAGTGGTGACAGCACGATGGACGAGCTTGGATCTCTGGCAGGCAGCCTCGCTCAGGCTGCGTCGACTCAAGATAAAGATGACGATGAAGGAACAGAAGAAACCGACGCTGGCACCAAGGATACTACAGGCGGGACTGAAGATGGGGCCGCTGCGAGGACGGTTAGTGAAGGTGAAACCGCAGAAACGGTTCGTTCCTATGGTGGTCGCAAAAGAGAGACTCCAGAAGAAGTCGCTGCGGCAGCTACTAAAAAGGAAGTTGAGGATCTTGAGACTACTGTCTCGGCTG